>Ga0307379_10002427_pt1 | contig 27649 bp, 23 predicted proteins | sample UN2MG_FD_202237 | JGI IMG/M metagenome (GOLD analysis project Ga0307379, IMG submission 202237) | Soil microbial communities from Risofladan, Vaasa, Finland - UN-2 | ecosystem: Environmental > Terrestrial > Soil > Coastal area > Acid sulfate soil | place: Finland: Risofladan, Vaasa | collected...
TATTATCATCCCGGCGGAAGCCGAAAAGGGGGCGCTGCCCCCTTTGAACCCCCGTTGAGGAGGCAAGGTTTCGGGAGCGAGCTCCCGAAACACCAGAACGGTCCCTGCGCCCTTCAGGCCGGGATGGCGGCCCCTTCGGGCCCTAGCCACCGGCGGGCATGGGAATGCCCGCCCTACAGAATCGCAACGGCTGGGCAGGAGACACGCCCGCCTGAGGCGGGCAAGGCTCCTGCCCCGCGCGCTGTCCTGCGCTACTCGATCTCTTTGATTTCGTAGTCCCTGCTTCCGAGGCCGATTTCGGCGGCGGTTTCGACCTGGAGGTAGGGGTCCTTCCGCCATATCTTCCAGAAGAGGTGGCCGTCTTCTTCGGCCATCTGAACCTGCTCGGGGAGGGAACCCTCGATGTAGTTCTCGACCTTGATGGAGTCGAGGGCGGCTTGCTCGATGGCGACGATGTCGTCGGAGGCCATGATGCCGATATCGGGGACGAGGGCCGGGGTGCTGAATCCCCAGCAGTCGCAGAGGGGGGTGATGTCGGTGAGGACGGTGAGGTAGAGCACGCGATTGGGCTCGAAGGTTTCCAGGACGGTCTTGGTGGTGCGGGCCATGCCCTCCTGGAAGTACCGGACGCCCTCCTCGCGGATGTCAATCGCCTTCTCGGGGCAGGAGGTGACGCAGTGCATGCAATAGCGGCAGTTGTGGAGGAAGACCCTGAACTCGTCCTCATCGGTGAAGGAGATGGCGCCGCCCGGGCAGTTCTCCCGGCAGATGTGGCAGCGCTGGCAGGTCTCTGAGTTCCAGGAGAACTCGGTGTCCATGAGGGCGTGAATCCAGCCTCGGGTCTGGACGGTGACGCAGCCCATGGCGATATTCTTGATGGCGCCGCCGAACCCACAGTGCCCGTGCCCCTTGCCGTGGCTCAGCACGATCATGGCGTCGGCGTCGGCGATGTTGCCCGCTAGGTCGACCTTCTCCAGCGATCGGTAGCCGACGGGCTTCGTGACGAAGTACTTGTCACTCGCGCCGGCTACCGGGTGGATAGGGGCTCCCAGGACCTCTTCGGTGTAGCCGCGAGCCTTGGCTCCGGAGACGGAGAAAGAGCCGTCGGTGAGGAAGGGGTTCCCGCCCGCGTCCTTGATGTGGGAGATCAAGAGGCGGACGAAGAGGGGGTGGATGGTGGTGTATCCGAGGTGGCCGCCGACGTGCATCTTGACGGCCACGCGCGTGTCGTCGAACATGGACTTGAGGTCGATCTGATCGAGCATCCGGCCGAACTTGGCCGGGAGGGTCCCGTCCGCGGATAGCTTCTTGACCTTCGTCGAGGCGAAGTAGACTGTGCTTGTCATAACTCCTCCACTTGCGGCGACTTCATCTGAAGCCACTCGATAGCAGTTACACTCTGATGTCGAATGCCCTGCCGCGGTTGCAGAAGGGTGCCTTCATCGGGTTCGCGGCCGGGCCAAGGGTGACCGGGCGCCATGTACGTCTCGCCCGGTCAACCACGGTGCACTCTAACACGGCGGCGGAGGGGTTGTCAAACCGAGATGGGTGTCCGATTGCAGGGGGAAGCGGTTCGCGTGGCCTGATGCGCGAGGAAGCGAACAACTTCGGCCGATTCCCCCCCATGTTCGAGGGCGGACGTCTGGACAAAGGGGGAGCGGCGTGGTATTGTTCGGGCGCAGTGAGCGGCCAAAGCACACCCCTCTCATGATCGGGGGACGATATGGGAGGGGTTTTCTAGTGGCCGGTCGGCGGTGGGACACGGGGTTATGGCGACACATCAGGTACAGCTCAGCCTGCAGCGTGCGGCGCGCCGACCTCGCTCCGTGGCACCTCTCTCTATCTATGCTGCGATAGCGACTGGGGTCGCGGGTGCGAGCGGAGTGGGAGCGGTGTACGTGGGCGTGAAGCTGGCCGGGTATGGCTGGCGGACGGGGATCGGTCTGGGGGCCTTGGGGGCGGGTGCGGTCGCCCTGGGGGCGGGGATACTGGCGGCACGGCTTTCGGCCTCGCTGGGCGCGGTGGGGGAGGCGGCGCGGCTGGTGGCCTCCGGGGACTTCCGACTGCGCCTTCCCAGCGGCCCAGGCGGAGAGGTGGCGCAATTGACGGCCGCCTTCAACGAGATGGCGATGACGATCGCCGATGAGCTGAAGCGCCTGCGGGAGCTGAATCTGACGCTCGAGGAGAAGGTGCGGCGCCGGACGGTGGAAGCAGAGGACCGGGCGAGGGAGCTGGAGTCGTTTCTCTACACGGCCTCTCACGACCTGCGTGCGCCGGTGCTGAGCATCCAGGGGTTCGCCAATCTCCTCTTCCGCAACCTGAACCGCCGGCTCGACGAGCAGTCTCGGGAGCACCTCGTGCGCATCCGGACGAACGCGGAGACGATGGATTTGCTGCTGCGGGATCTGCTGGAGGTCTCCCGTGTGGGGAAGGTGCAGGAGGCGAAGGAGTGGGTGGACTCGGGGGAGGTCGTGGCAACGGTGCGGCACGATCTGGAGCCGGAGATCAGGCGGCTGCGGGTTGGGGTGAAGGCGGAGGAGCATCTGCCGATGGTGGTGTATGCGCCGCGCTTGCTGGGGCGGGTGTTCCGCAATCTGATAGAGAACGCGATCAAGTTCATGGGGGACCAGCCGTCGCCGACGATCACGATCGGCTGCGAGCGGACGGCGCAGGGGCATCGCTTCTTCGTGCAGGACAACGGGGCGGGGATCAAGTCGGAGGACCAGGAGCGGGTCTTCGGGCTGTTTGCACGGGGAGACGGAACGCGCGCTTCGGGGAGCGGGATCGGGCTCGCCATCGTGCAGCGCATCGTGGAAACCCACGGGGGCCGGGTGTGGGTGGAGAGCCGGCCGGGGCAAGGAAGCACGTTCACGTTCACGGTTCCCGGGGCCACGCATCGGGATGGGCCGGCGACAGAGCAGACGATTCCAAGCTAGAGTGGTGAGGTGGTCGCATGGGAGAGGCGAAGCTGCGAGCAGTCATAGTGGACGACAACCCGGATCACGCGCTTCTCATCCAGAATGCGCTTCGAGAGGAGCTTGGGGCCGAGGCCGTGTCGTGCGGTTCGGCGGCGGAGGCGCTCGGGGAGATCGGGAGAGAGCGCCCGGATGTGGTCGTGCTGGACTATCGGCTGCCGGACTCGAAGGGTTGGGATGCGCTTGCCGCTATCCGAGAGCGAGTGGATGTGCCGGTGGTGGTGGTGACGTGCCAGGGGAGCGAGCGCGCGGCGGTGGGGGCGCTGAAGGCCGGGGCGGAGGACTACGTGCCGAAGGATGGCGAGTACCTGCGCGCCTTGCCGGCGGTCGTGCTCCGGGCGGTGGAGAACCACCGACGCCGACGGGAGGAGGTGGGCCAGCTCAGGCGGATCTCGGAGGCGCTGGCCGGGTCGCTGGTGTTGGAATCGGTGGTGGCGGCCAGCCTGGACGGGGTGATGTCGCTTCTCCGGCCGGACGCGGCGTGGCTGGTGCTGCCGGAGGCGGACGGATCGTTGGAGCTGGTGGGAACGCGGGGGATCTCGCCCGAAAGGGCGCGCAAGCCGGAGGCTACATTCCGCAGTCAGGGAGCGGCGCCGGTCGTCGTGAAGGAGGACGGAGCCCCGGGCTTTCTGTGCGTGGGCGCAAAGGCGGCGGGACGATTCGGGGCCCATCATCTGCAGCTCCTGGGCACGATCGCCAGCCATACGGCGAGCGCGGCTCGGAACGCGCAGCTGTTCGCGTCGCTCGCCCGGGCGAAGGCGCAGTGGGAGCGGACCTTCGACTCCATCTCGGATCCGATCCTGATCAGCGACCCGCAGTTCCGCATCGTGCGGCTGAACCGGGCGGCGGCGGCCTGCTTCGACGTGCCAATCCAGGAGGCGGTGGGGCGGGTCTGCCATGAACTGGTGAAGGGGAGCGAGGGGCCGTGCCCGTGGCACGACGCTCTCCGGCGAGGGTTGCCGGTGTCCAGCGACCGGTACCTTGCCCATCTCGATCGGTGGTTCTCGTTCTCGGCCTTTCCGTTCGAGAACGGTGAGGGGGACCGCGTGGGGGTCGTGCACGTGCTGCGAGACATCACGGAGGAGAGGAAGCTGCGGCAGCAGATGGCTCAGGCGCAGAAGCTGGCGGCGATCGGGGAGCTGGTGGCGGGGGTGGCACACGAGCTGAATAACCCACTGACGGGAATCGTGGGATTCGCCCATTTGCTGCTGCAGAAGGGACCGGAGGCGGCGATTCGGGAGGATCTCGACAAGATCGCAAGCGAGGCCCGGCGGGCGGCGCGCATCGTTCGCAACCTGTCCGCGTTTGGGAGAGATGCGTCGTGCAGCCGCCTGCTGCGGCGGCTCGTGGACATCAACGATCTGATCCGGAAGACGCTGGAGCTGCGGAGCTACCAGTTGAACGTGAGCGGGATCGATGTGGTGCTGGAGCTGGCCCGCGAGCTGCCGCGGACGGCGGCCGATCCGGACGAGCTTCAGCAGGTCTTCCTGAACATGATCAACAACGCCGAGCAGGCGATGGCCGGACGGAGGCGGCGGAAGAGCCTGATCATTCGGACGGCCCGCGGGCAGTCGGGCGGGATACGGATCCAGGTGCGGGACAGCGGCACCGGGATGTCGGAGAAGATCATCGATCGCATTTTCGACCCGTTCTTCACGACGAAGGAGGCGGGCCGTGGTACGGGGTTGGGGCTGTCGCTGTGCTACGGGATCGTGCGGGCGCACGGCGGGTCGATCGGGGCGGCCAACCATCCGGAGGGGGGAGCGGTGTTCACTGTGGATTTGCCGGTATGCGCGGCTCCGGCGGGCGGCGATCCGGAGGCAGAGCAGCGCGAGGCCGCGCTGGTCGTGTCTCCGTGCGCGATCCTCGTCGTGGACGACGAGCCGGTCGTGGCGGCGTATGTGGAGCGCGTGCTGGCGGAAGAGGGCCATCGAGTGACCGTGTGCGAGGAGGGGGCGGAGGCGCTGGCGCTGCTGAGGAATGCGGAGTTCGACCTCATCCTGTGCGACCTCAAGCTCCCGGATATGAGCGGCCGGGAGATCTATGAGAGGGCTGTCGAGACGCGGGCTCAGGTGCGCGATCGGTTCGTGTTCATGACCGGGGACACACTGGGGCCGGAGACGGGGGAGTTTCTGAGCCGATACCGGGTGCCGTGGGTGGAAAAGCCGATCCTCCCGGAGGCGCTGAAGGAGGTCGTCGGGCAGCGCCTTGCGGCCGGAGCCGCGGTCGATGAGTGAGCCTGTCCGGGCGCGGGTGCTGGTCGTGGACGACGATGCGTCGGTGCGGAGCTTGCTGGCGCAGGTGCTTGCGGACGCGGGGTGTGTGGTGGAGTGCGCCGCCGACGGAGCGGCGGCGCTGGGGGCGCTCCGCCGGAGCGCGTTTGCCCTGGCGATGGTCGATCTGCGGCTCCCCGGGATGAGCGGGACGGAGCTGGCGGCGGCGATAGCGGACAACTGGCCCGATACGGCGGTCATCATCGCGACGGGCGTGGACAGCGTAGCGACGGCGGTGGGATGTCTGCGCTCGGGGGTGTATGACTACCTGACGAAGCCCTTCGACATCGCGGATGTCGCGGTGCGGGTGCAGCGGGCGCTGCAGCGACGGCGAGTGATTCTGGAGAACCATCGTCGCCAGCAGCAGCTCAGGGTGAGCGTGGGGCGGGAGACGCGCAGCGCCCGGCGCACGTTCCTGGGTGCGATCAACTCGCTGTCATCGGCACTGGAGGCGAAGGACGACTCCACGCGAGGCCACTCGGAGCGGGTGAGCCGGATCGCGAGTGAGATTGCGCGGGCGATAGATGCGCGGCCGGAGGATGTGCGCCGGATACGTCTGGGGGGGCGTCTGCACGATATCGGAAAGATCGGGGTGCGGGAGAGCGTGCTGCTGAAGCCGGGGAAGCTGACGGAGGAGGAGTGGCGGCAGGTGCAGGTGCATCCGGTGATCGGCGAGCGGATCCTGGGGCCGATTCTGCTGGATAGTCAGACGGTTCGGATGGTGCGGCACCACCACGAGCGCTACGGAGGGGGTGGGTACCCGGACCGCCTCGTCGGGTCCTCGATTCCACTGGGGTCGCGGGTGCTGGCGGTGGCGGATGCATTCGATGCGCTGACGAGCGACCGGCCGTATCGACGGAGGCTGTCGCCGGAGGGGGCGCTGGCGGTGCTGCGGGACGGCGCCGGGCAGCAGTGGCAGCCGACTCTGGTGGAGGCGCTGGGGCAGAGACTGGATCTGATCCGGCCGATTGTGTGGCGGGGAAGCGACAGGGAGCACCGGGAGACCGGCGAAGCACTTCACGAGCAAGGGCAGGATGAGGTGCCCGACTCGGGGTACGGAGAGGACACATGAGCGAGAACAATCTGTCCGAGGCTATCGGCGTAGATCCGGCGGCAGTGGAGGCGCTCGCCCGGGCGAACATTCGAACGCTGCAGGAGCTAAGCGGCGCGGATCCGGAGGCGGCGGCGATGGCTTCCGGGATACCGGTGGACCGGATTCGCGAGTGGCAGCAGAAGGCGCGGCGGGCGGGGGCAAAGCCCTCGATGAATCCGGTTGCGAAAGGGTGGCTTGTGGGGGTGATCGCGGTGGTCATCGCGGTCCTGCTGGGCTGGGCACTGATGGCGATCGGGTCCAACAGAATCAAGCAGGCGGAGCAGGTGCGGGTGGCGGCGGAATCGAGGCTGAACGTCGCCGTCTCGTTCGCGGCGGGGGCGGCCGTCGATGACCTGCGCCAGGCGCGGCTGGCGCTGCACAACAGGAACTGGGGGAGCGCGCAGACGACTCTCTCGCGGGTCGAGGACACGGTGACGTTTCTGAAGCAGATCGCGCCGGACAAGAGCAAGGTCGAGATGAACCAGGTCGGCGACCAACTCACAGAGCTGCAGAAGGCGGCGAACGAGCAGTCGAAAGATGTGATGGAACGCGTGGACGCGCTCGAAGCCGCGCTCGACGCGTTGGCACAGGGGGAACGGGAATAGGGGAGATCGTCGAACGAGGCGCGGCCGCCGCCGGCGGCCGCGCTGTCCTTGGCCGGCACGGAGGTCAGCTGCCGACAGGGTTGCGCTTTGCGCTCCAGGCGTCGATGTCGAGACGGTAGACGGCGGTTCGCGCGACGTCGCTGGGGAGGAAGGGCTGGCTGCGCTCCGCTCTGGGGCGATCGGGCGCGTACTTTCCGACCAGAAGGCGCAGGCCGTGGACGATTGCTGCCTGATCGTCGATGAGACGAGCCCGGCCGAAGACGATCACGCTGTCGTACTCCACATCGAAGGCACATCCCTCGGAGGCGGAGATGAGAGCGCCCATTCGGCAGGCGTTGAAGCAGACGAGCGGATTGGCCGCGAGGTTGGTGAAGAGGCGGCCGGTTCGGGCGCCGTGGAAGTAGAGGGCGTGGGAGTCTTCGTCATAGGCGAAGTTCAGTGGGGTGAGAAAGGGCTGGCCGCCGTGCTCGGTTGCGAGCACACCGAACGGCGCCTCCTTGAGATACGAGCGGATCCAGGCGTCGTCCTCGACGGCGCGGTCGCGGCGGCGTACGCGGTTGACGGCTTGAGGGTCGGAAGAAGATTCGGGCATATCGTTCTCTCGCGGCATGAGTAGGCACTACCATGATACCTCGGAGGGCGCTCGCGCGCAACTCCGAAAGAGAGAGGCCGCCCAGCTTCCGCCGGGCGGCCGGATGTCTGCCGGGAGACGGCTCGGGCCTACAGGCCTACGATCCGGCCCGACTCCATCGACTTGGTGGCGGCGAGGCAGATCTCGACGGCGAGCTTTGCCTCCTCCGGGGTGACGGTGGTAGGTTTCTCGCCCCCGTCGAGGCAGTCGACGAAGTACTTGACCTCGACGAAGTAGCCGCCGAGGGCGGAGATGTTTCCAGCGGTGCCGGCCGAGGCCGCGACTGGCACCTCGGGCTGCGGGACGTCGGGATGAGCGAGGCCGCCGTCCCGGGGCGCGACGAGGACGCTTGGGGTGAGGCGAGAGTTGATTTCGATGGACCCGCCCTCGAGGTTGACCTTGAGCCCCATGGTGAAGGGGAACTCGGCCGCCATGTCGAGGCAGCCCTCGGCGAAGCCGACGGCGCCGGTCGGGTGTCCGCTGGTGGTGGTGAAGACGGAATCGAGCGCGCCGGTCTTCGTCTTGACGCCGTTGGCGTAGATGGTATTGGGTTTTCCGAGGATCCAGGCGAGGAAATCGAGGTCGTGGATGTGGAGGTCGAGCACGGCGCCTCCGCTGAGCTCGGGCTTGAATATCCATTCCTGCCAGGACCAGGTTGGCGGGGGCGACATGCGGGTGGCGCTCATCCACCAGATCTTGCCGAGCTTGCCCGAGTCGAGCATTTTCTTGACGACGACGTACTCCGGCCAGAAGCGGATGACATGGCCGACCATGAACTCCACACCGGCCTTTTTCGCGGCGGCGATCATGGCGTCGCAGTCGGCCGGGGTCATCGCCATGGGCTTCTCGCAGAGGACGTGCTTGTTTGCGGCGGCGGCCGCCTCGACCGCCTCCCGGTGGAGGTAGGTGGGCATGCAGATGTCCACCATGTCGATGTCGGAGGCGAGCATCTCCTCGAGGGAGGCAAAGGGCGTGGCTCCGTACATCTCGGCGAACTTGGTTCTGCGGTCCTCCTCCGGGTCGCAGACGGCGGCGAGCTTGGAGTTCGGGAGCGCGGCGTGGCACTGAGCATGGGTTCCGCCCATGAAGCCGAGTCCGGCGAGTCCGACACGGACCATTGAATCAACTCCCTTCGGTGTGATGACAGGCGTCGGCCTGGCTGAGGCAACCGGATTCTATGCGGCTCCCCTGTCCCTGTCAAGGGAGAGCGGCTCGAGGTCTTTCGATGGATGTGGCAACCGCCAGCTTATGGTGGCGACGACCACTCCCAGCAAGGCGAGCAGGCAGAAGACGGTTCTGTAGGGCAGCATCGTGAGGATCCATCCGGTGAGCACGGGGAAGAGGGTCCGGGGGGCGGCGAGGGTGTTGAGGAGGGCGATGTAGCGGGGCCGCTGCTCGTGGCCGCTCAGCTCGAAGAGGTAGTTGTTGACGCCCATCCACAGCGGAGCCGCCGACGATCCGGCCGCAAGGAACACCAAAGCGAAGGTATAGGGAAGGGCCTTCTGCAGGCCGGGCATGGCGGCGCTTGCAGCCGTCGTGGCGGCGGGAACGGCGAGGGCGAGGAGCGGGACGAGGGCGACGGCCATGCAGGCGCCGCGGACTACGGCGCGGGGGCCCCGCCGGTCGTTCAGGTAACCCCAGACGAGGCTCAGTGGGGCGCCGGAGAGGACGGCCGCCACGATGTAGATGCCGGCCATCTGCGGGGGAATATCGAGTTCTGTCGTGGCGTAGACGATGTAGAAGGGCGTGGTGAAGCTCAGGCCGAAGGCGAGCAGTGACACGAGCACGAGCGAACGAAATCCGGGCTGGCGAAGCAACTGCGGGGCGCCCGCGACGAGGTCGCGCAGCGACTGGGGGTGTTCGAGCACCGGCCGAATGGGCTCCCGCAGGATCCCGCAGCCGATGGTGGAGATAGCCATGAAGACGGCGGCAAGGGTGAACAGGATCGTGTAGTTCACCGGGAAGCTCGGGCCCGAGGGGCCGAGCGCCCACCGAACGAGGAAGCCGACCCCGAATGTGGCCAGCGCGGTGACGAAGTGCATGGTGCCGAAGAAGCGGCCGCGGAGTGTGGAGGGGATCGATTTGGCGATGATGTCCTGCCAGGGGACGGCCACGATGCCGTTGCCGGCGGCCACGGAGACGAAGCCCACGATCATGAAGGCGAGGGTGAGCGTGGAGTTGCCGACGCCACGCGTCCACAGGTAGATAACGAAGAAGATGAAGGGAACGCGGCCGAAGAACACGCCCCACCGCAAGTACGGAAGGCGTGCCGGGCGGTGGCCCAGGATGGCCGCCATGGGGAGCTGTGGGAGGGTGTAGCCGAGGCGCTGAAGAGTGGTGACGAGGCCGATGATGACGGTGGAAGGGGTAAGGGCATGGATGAAGAGAGGGAGGACGGCCACCGGGTCCACCGACGCCATTCCGGTCATGAAGGCGCCGGCCTCCATGACTATGAAGATGAAGTTCCAGCGGGTGTGTTCCGCGGGGTCTTCCTGAGTTGGCGTTCTCGGGTCCTGCTCGTCAGCCATCAGCGATCCAGCAGCGCGGGGATGGTGCGGCGCACCTGAGCGTATACCTCGCGGTGGAACGAAGTCCTGCCGTTGAAGGAATGACCGACGGTGGAGGTTGGTTCAGATGGCGGCTCGAGATTCGGGTTCCTCCTCCATCGGCACGGGGGGCATGAGCGCGCTGGCGGTGAGGGCGGTCGCGCCGCAGGCCGCCAGCAGCAGGAAGACGACAGTAAAGGAGAGGTAGCTAAGCAGCCAGCCGACGACGAGCGCGGCGAGGGCAGCTGGAAGTGTGCAGAGATGGAAGATGGCGATGTAGCGGGGCCGGTCCTCGTCGTTGCAGAGCTCGAAGAGGTAGTTCGTGGACCCCATCCACATGGCGCCCATGGCAGAGCCGCCGCTGAGGAATACGAGGGCGAACAGGTAGGGCAGGGCGCGTGCGAGGGGCGGGGCGGGGCCGGCGGCCGCCAGCAAGGCGGGGGGAAGCGCGACCGCGAGGAGGGGCACGGCGGTGACGAGAACGCCGCCGCCGCGCAAGACGGCGCGGGGGCCGCGACTGTCGTTGAGATATCCCCAGAAGATGCTGGCGACTGCGCCGCCGACGGTCATCGCCCAGATGTAGACGCCGGCGATGTCGTCCCTCACGCCAAGCTCCTGCTTGGCGTAGACCATATAGAACGGCATGGTGAAGCTGACGGCGAAGCCCAGGAGCGAGACCGTGACGAGGGAGCGGAAGGCGCGGTCCCGCAGCATGGGGAGGGTGCTGACAAGGAGTTGGCCGACCGACTGAGGCTGGTCGAGCACCGGGCGGATAGGCTCGCGCACGAGCCAGCAGCCGATCACCGACAGGGCGAGAAAGACGGCCATGGCGGTGAAGAGGAGCGTGTAGTCGCGAGGGAATCCCGGCCCGGCGGGCCCGAGCAGCCACCGCACTGCGAAGCCGACGGCAAAGGCGAACATGGCGGTGGTGAACTGCATCGTGCCGAAGAAGCGCCCGCGGAGGCGAGACGGTATCGACTTGGCGATGATGTCGTTCCAGGAGATGCCGAGGGTTCCGTTTCCGAAGGAGATGGAGGCATAGGCGATGACGACAAACCAGATGACGAGGGAGGTATTCCCGAGGCCTTTCAACCAGAGATAGGCGACGAAGGCGAAGAAGGGCAGCCGGCCGAGCAGCACGGGCCACCGGAGGAAGGGGAGCTTGTTGGGTCGGTGGCCGAGGACGGCGGCCATGAATATCTGGGGAGCCTTCCAACCGAGCTGCTGGACGACGGTGATGAGGCCGATGACCAGGGTGGAGGGGGTCAGCCGGCCGATGAAGAGGGGGAGCACGGCGGAGGGGTCGACCCACGCAAGCCCGCTCATGAAGAAGGTGGACTCGCCGACGATGATCGCGAAGTTCCACCGGGTATGCTCGGTGCTCTCGTCTTGGCGCGAGGGAAAGGTCGTCGCCATCTTTCTCCCAGGGTCCCTAGGGTGCGGGGCATATCAGGAAACGTGTAGCCTGGGAGTTACCGCTTGCGCCGGCGAAATCCTGCCAAGCAAGTGGGAGGTGGCGAAGCGGGCGGTCGACGTCGGAGGGGATCGGGGCTAGCAAGCGATAGCGCTAAGCTCCGCCGAGGAGCAGCGCGAGGAGGGCCTTCTTGCAGAACATGGCGTTCTCTGCCTCCTCCCAGACGAGGGAGGTGGGGTCGTCGAGGACGTCGTCGGTCATCTCGTAGCCGCGAAAAATGGGCCCGGAGTGCTGGAACGTGCAGCCGGGCTTGGCGGCGGCGAGGACGTCTCTGGTGATGCGGAACTTCTCGACGATGACGCCTTCCTCTTCGGGGACGGCTTCGCCGGCGAGCTTGCTGCGGAGGAGGACGCCGCCCTCGATCACGTCGGCGTCCTTGACGGCCGCCATGAGGTCATGCGTGACGTTGAGCGTGGTGCCGTTCTCCTGGGCGCGCCGGCGGCCTTCGGCTAGGATGGCCTGGTCGAAGGTGTAGCTCTCGGGACAGGAGGTGGTGAGGTGCATGCCGAGGAGAGGGCAGACGCGCATGAGGGAGTGGACGACACCGCGCGCCATCCCCACGTAAACGACGTGGAGACCGTCGAGCTTGCCGTGAGACTGGCGCATGGTGAGGAGCTGGCCGAGGACCTGGGTGGTGTGGTCCTGCGGCGTGCAGGCATTGATGAGCGGGACCGCGAGATGGTCGGCCATCTCGTCGACGTGGGACTGGTCCCAGAGGCGCAGGGTAACGACGTCGGCCATCCGGTTCATGGCGCGGGCGGTGTCGGCCCAGGTCTCGCCTTTGTTGGCCATGGTGGTGGCGAGGGGCATGTAGATGTTGGAGCCGCCGAGCTGGTTCATCGAAGCCTCGAAGCCCATGCGGGTGCGGGTGGACTCGTAGACGAAGAGGAGCGCCTGGGTCTTGCCTTCGAGAAGGTGGAGGTGGCGCTCGTCCTGCTTGTTGTCGCGGAACCACTGGGCGAGGTCGAGGATGGTGGTGACGTCGTCCCTCGACAGCTCCCCGATGTGGCGGATCCTGCGTCCCGCGAGGGCTGTGCTCAGTTCCATGGAAGCTCCTTGGGCCGCCTGTCAAGGCGGCTGTACGAGCACGATTCCCCCTACGCCCACAGCTTCCTATCGAGGCCGCGATACTGGATGGCTTCGGCGACGTGGGGGAGGGCGATGGCGTCGGCGGCGTCGAGGTCGGCGATGGTGCGGCTGAGCTTGACGACGCGGTCGAAGGCGCGGGCGGAGAGGCCGAGCTGGTCGATGGCGCCGCTGAGGAACGTGCGCACGTCGTCGGTGAGGGAGCAGGATTGCTTGAGGTGGCGCGGGAGCATGTGGGCGTTGCAGAAGATGCCGCCGCCGGCGAAACGGCGGGCCTGGGTTTCGCGGGCGCGCTGGACGCGGGCGCGCACGGCGCTGGAGGGCTCGCCGTTGGCGGGGGTGAGCAGCTCATCGCGCTTCAGCCGGGGCACCTCGATGTGGATGTCGACGCGGTCGAGCAGAGGTCCCGAGATGCGCTGAAGGTAGCGGCGGATTTTCGTGACGGAGCAGGTGCAGTTCCGCGTGGCGTCCATGTAGTAGCCGCAGGGGCAGGGGTTGAGGGCGGCGACGAGCATCACCCGCGCGGGAAACTCGGCCGTGGCCGCCACGCGGCTGACGTTGACGACGCCGTCCTCCAGCGGCTGGCGCATCACTTCGAGCGCGTCCCGGTTGAACTCGGGGAGCTCGTCCATGAACAGCACGCCGTGGTGGGCGAGGGAGATCTCGCCGGGGGTCGGTATCGTGCCACCGCCGGCGAGGCCGGCGGCGGAGATGGTGTGGTGGGGGGAGCGGAAGGGGCGGGTCGTCACCAAGCCCTTGCCGGAGGGCACCTTACCGCTGATGGAGTAGATCTTCGTGACCTCCAGCGCCTCTTCCAAGCGCAGCGGCGGCAGAATCGTGGGCAGCCGCATGGCGAGCATGGTCTTCCCCGACCCCGGCGGGCCGACCATGACGACGTTGTGCGCCCCGGCGGCGGCGACCTCCAGCGCGCGCTTGACGTGGGGCTGCCCTTTCACCTCGGAGAAGTCGATGGGGTAGGAGGGGTCGGCGAGGTTCCACTCGCCGGCGGTGGAGGGGGCGGGGGTGCGCTTCTCTGGCTGGGCGACGACTTCGGCCGCCTCCCAGAGGGTGCGGACGGGGTAGACGTTAAGCCCCTCGACGACGGTCGCCTCGGCGACGTTCTGGGCGGGGACGATGATGCCGGCCCGCTTCGCTTTCCGCGCGGCGAGAGCGATGGGCAGCACGCCCGAGACCGGCCGCACTGAGCCATCCAGCCCGAGCTCTCCCACCGCCACCAGGCGCCCCATGTCCTCGCCGACTATCTGCTCGGTCGCCGCCAGCACCGCCAGCGCCATTGGAAGATCGAAGGCCGGCCCTTCTTTGCGGATGTCGGCGGGCGCGAGGTTGATGGTGACGCGGCCGGAGGGAAAGCCGAAGGCCGAGTTGCGGACGGCGGAGGCAACGCGCTCCCGCGCCTCCTGCACGGCCGTGTCCGGGAGGCCGACGACGGTGACCTTGGCCAGACCCGAGCCGACGTCCACCTGGACCTGCACCAGGTGGGCGTCGATGCCAAGAACTGCGCAGCTCTCGATCTTGGCGAGCATCGCCCCTGGTTTCGCTACTTCACCGCCTGCTTCCTTTCGGTGGTTGATTTGCGGGGCCGGGCGTGGAATACTTGGCGGGAGAGAACGGATTCGAGAGAGGATGGGACCATGCGCCACGTGCTGACAGTCCTTGTCCTGACCGCCGCTGCCGCCTGCCTGGCCGGGCCCGCGGAGGCGAAGAGCTTCCACTATCCGTTGATCGAAGTCCGCGCGCAGGTGCGCGCGGACGGGTCGATGCATGTGGAGGAGGCGCGAACGTACGAGTTCCGCGGGAACTTCCACGAGGCCCGGCGGAAGATACCGCTCCCTCCCCGGGTCAGCATCGAGAACTTCACTCTTTCCGAAGAGGGAACCGCCTATCGACAGGAGTCGAGCGGCGCGCCCGGCACGGTTCGGATCGGCCGGAGCGGGCAGGGGTATGAGGCCTACTGGTATTACGACATCACCGATCGCGCGGCCACGTTTCTGCTCGAATACGACGTGGTCGGCGCGGTGGAGAAGCACGCCGACTACGCCGAGCTGTACTGGAAGTTCGTCGAGCCGGATCGGGGGGTGGGGGCGGACCGCGCGCGAGCGATCGTGACGCTTCCCCGTGAGATCCCGGTTTCCGGTATCCGCGCCTGGGCCCATGGACCGCCGTGGGGCAATGTCCGGGTGGAGGACGGGCGGGTGGTGTTGACGTGTGGTCCGCTTCCTGACGGCGAGATGCTGGAGGCGCGGATCCTGTTCCCAACGGCGGCCGTCGTCTCGAGCCCGCGGTGGTACAACGACTCGGTGGAGTCGCGGGTGCTGGCGGAGGAGGGCCGGTGGGCGGGCGAGGCGAACGCGACGCGGGCGCGGGCGAAACGGAATCTCTTGCTCCAGTGGGCGGTTCCGCTGCTTATGGTGGTGGCCGGGGTGGGCACGTGGGCGAGTCTCTACTTGCGCTATGGCCGGGAGTATGAGGAGGAGAATCCGATCGAGTATCTCCGCGAGCCGCCGGAGGAGTGGAGGCCGAACGAGGTGGCGTTTGTGTGGCGCTGGGGAGAGCTGAGCGCGCAGGATATGACGGCGACGCTGATGGACCTCGTGCGGCGGGGGGCGCTGAAGCTGATCGTTACCACGGAGCGGCACGAGCGCCTGGGCGGCCTGCTGGGGGAGTCGGTGGAGGAGGAGTATGCCATCGAGCGGGTCCGGGAACAGCAGGAGTATCTGAGCGACTCGGAGCGGTACCTCGTGCGAAGCATCCTGTTCCACGATGTCTCGGGCGACATGGTGTCGATGGACACGTTCCAGGAGAAGGCGCGCAAGGACCCGCGAGGGGCGTACAGCCGGTTCAAGGCGTGGCGGAGCCTGGCGAAGCGGGAGGCGAAGAGGGTGGCGGTCGTGGACCCCGTCAGCAAGCGCATGTTGGGGGTGGGCGCCGGGCTGGGGTTCGGCATCTTCTTTCTGTCCATCATCCTGGTGGGGATGACGCAGTCGCCGGGATTCGTCGTTTCCGCGTTTGTCGGCTTCGCCCTGATCCCCGGCAGCTACGCCATTCTGCGGAGGACGCCGGAGGCGGCGAGGCAGTTGCATCGATGGCAGGCCTTTCGGCGGTATCTGACGGACTTCTCGCAGCTGAAGCAGTATCCCGCGCCCGCCGTGATCCTGTGGGAGCAGTATCTCGTCTATGCCGTCACGCTCGGGGTGGCGGACAAGGTGATCGGACAGTTCCAGGAGCTGTATCCGCAGGTGGCCGATCGGGCCGAGGCCGGCACGGCTTTCCCCCACTGGGTGAACGCTGGGGGGCAGCCGCTGGCGGGAATGGACTCGATAGGGAGCGTGCTCTCCTCGTTTAGCTCGACGCTGGCGACGGCTACGAGCTCGATGAGTTCGAGTTCAGGCAGTGGGGGCGGTTTTTCGGGCGGCGGTGGCGGCGGGGGTGGGGGAGGAAGCAGCGGGGCCAGGTAGGGCCGCAGAGGCGATTGCCCTGCATGCGCTGAGCGGTGGGCGAAGCCTAGCGGCTCGACTGGAAGGCGCCCTCGATCACGTCGATCCGCTCCACTTTGCCGTCGGGTGTGAGGAAGACTTCGACGACGTCGAAGCGGGTGACGCGGTCGCCTTTTCTGAGGTAGGCGGCCGCGGCGAGCATGATGTGGTGCTGCTTGCCGGGGGTGACGCTGTCGCGGGGGTCGAAGTCCTCCGTGGATGTGCGGGACTTCACCTCTACGAAGACGAGAGCGTCGCGGTGCTCGGCGATGATGTCCACCTCGCCCCGCGGCGTCCGGTAGTTGCGCTCGAGGAGGCGGTATCCCTTCGAGCGCAGGTAGCGGGCGGCATGGTCTTCGGCGATGCGCCCGAGCTCCTTAGTCGTCTTCGGCTTTCGCCGCCCCCTCCACAGCATACCGGCTAGTCCTTGTATGGGAACAGCTCGTCGATCGGGGCGTCGCTGAGCTCTTTGAGCGCCTGTGCGAGGCGATCGATGGCCGCGTCGATCATGCGTCGGCCCTTGTCGGCGGTGGCCTTTGTGGGATCGCCCAGGCCCGTGTTGGTCGTGAGCAGATGCCAGTAAGGGACGAAGGTGATGCGTCCCTCGGAGAAGATGGTCTTCCGGCTGCGGGTGGGCCTCGCCGCTTCCATCTTCACGAACTCGGGCGCGAGATGGAGCATGATGGAGGTCTCGGTCTCGCAGGCGTGGCCGCGCTCTTCGGTTTCGGCGAGCTCCAACTCGACATCGTGGGAGAGCGCCCACTGCTCGACCAGCCCGACGAAGCTCTCACACTTCGACGAAAGCTCTCTCTGCGCGGCCTGAAGCACCGACGTGTTTCCTCCATGGCCGTTGAGGACGACGACCTTGCGGACGCCGTTTCGCTCGCAGGTTCGCACGACATCGCCGACGATGTCCATAAGGGTACGCGGCTGAAAGCTCATGGCCCAGGGGCAGAGGCGGACGTTCTCGTTGCAGCTTATGGGGAGGGTCGGCAGCAGGAGGCACTTGGCGCCGCGGTTGGCGGCCTCCGCCACCGCCTGCTCTGCGAATCGCGTGATGGCGACGGCATCGGTGCAGTAGGCGAGGTGGAAGGCGTGCGGCTCGGTGGAGCCGATGGGGAAGACGGCGACCTCGAAGGTGCGCTCCGTGACTTCGGGCATGCGCAGGTGAGCGAGACGGGATTCTGGCATTTCGTATCTCCTCCAGGTGTGGGATGGACTTTCCGTGCGCGCTTGATTACTTCCTCTGCGCGAGACATTGGGAACTATGCCACACGTTTCCCAGCATGGCGGGTGAGCTCGCGCTGGAAGGGGTGGAGTAGGGGGCGGGGAAGGGGGATACGAGGGGTTTCTGGGTTATCGCACTGCTAGTCCCCTAGTCTGAACGCGCCCGGGCGCGGGCGAAGGAGGCGAGGGATATGGCGAACCGATACACGAAGGTCGTGCTCACGGTAATCGCGGTGGCGCTGATGTGGCTGTGTTTGTGGGGAGCGGCCCCGAAGTGGGGGACGCCGGCGGAGGCGGCTACGACGGGATCGAGTGGTGCGGGCCGGTATCAGATCTTCTTCAGCCCGCACCGCGCTGACTCCTCCTTCGTGATGGACACGGTGACTGGTCGATGCTGGCAGGTCAAGCAAGACACGGACAGTGGTGTTCTCTTCTGGGATCAGAGCCAGTATATTGGCCTCTCCCAAGACGACAGCAGGTTCGGTCTGCCGTAGCACGCTTGGCCACTCGGGAGGGGGAGAATCTGTCGGCCGACAGCTCGCCCCTGATGCGGCATGCCGCACCCGAAACGGTGGACATGGCCCGGGCAAGGTTCGGGCAAGGAGGCGCGGGATATGCGAAGCTGGCGCTGGTACTCCAAGGTGCTATTCGCGCTCCTTGTGGCGGCGTTCGCCTACTCCGTTTGGCCGACGCCGTGGATGTATGGGTTAGATGGGACGCCGCCTAGGCGTGTGAACCGATTGACAGGTCAGGTCGAGTATCTGACGAGGATGATGCCGTATGAGAGCGGCACGGTTGGCGCAAAGTATAGCCGCACTCAGGGCCGGTACGTATGGGACGATGGGACAGATCGCTGGGAGCGGAAGGCGGGCCCGAAGCCTGAGGAGTAGGCTGGCGCGGGACCGGGCGGCGAGGAGTCAGACGTCCCGGCTGTCGGCTGGCCCTCGCGCTGAATGGTACGGAGGCATATGCGGGGCCGGTCGGCTGGGCCCCCAGGGATGGCGGCGGAATGACGGAGCACAAGGAACAGGATGCCTGGGAGGAGCACTCCCGCAGGCATTCGTGGCGGTGGGTCCCTGAACCTTAGCGCTGCTATCCCCCTACTTGACTGGCCCAGCGAGGACAAGGAGTCGGGGCAGTGAGTGACCTACTGGATGGATTGGAGCACGTGGCCAAGATGCATACCCGCCTGCGCGGCACTTGCCCCGAGTCGAGCACACCCGAGGGGCATTTCGTGAATGAGAATACCATCGTCAGACTCGCAGCGATGATGGAATGGCAGGAGTCCAAGCCGAGTGGAATGTTGAGCGCCAATGCCACCTCGGCTGAGAAGACCGTCCGCGTTCTCTTCCTCTTCCGGAACCTGATTGTGCATAATGGTGGTCGTTTCGACCTTTCTGGCCCTAAACGCACCGACGCCGAGAGGGATTCCTACGACTGGTTTGGCGCGGAGCACTCGGCGGCCAAAGTCAGCCAAGGGTGTATGCTGTGTCTTAGCGAGCCCGATGTGCTCGTGCCCCTCATAGAAGGATGTGTAGAGTACTGGTCTGAGCGCGAGCGCGCCAACTCTTCAGGGTGAGATAGGGGCCGGTGTGACTGTCGGGGATCATGGGTCTCGGGCGCAGTCGGTGGACAACCCCTCCCTCCCACGGCTATAATCCCCCTCGTGAAACGACAGACCATCATTGCCGGGGCGAGCATTATGATGGTCGCCAGCCTGCTCAGCCATGTCCTGGGGTGGGTTCCGGTGTTTTGAGACTTCAGTCCCGAAACCATCATGTCTCGCTGCCGCCTGACCCGGGTGCGACCGTTTTTTCTGGGTGTGGCTGAACAACACCGCTCGTAGGAGGCACATTCTTGTGCCGATAGACTGAACCATCGGTCGCGACAAGAATGTCGCTCCTACGAGAGGGTGGAACGGCCGGCGGGCATCCGCCTGCGGCGAGATACCCGCCCTACAGAACGGACCAACGCCCGGCGGTCACACCCGCCTCACCCCGTCTCCTTGCCAATCCATCCCTCCCACGGCTATAATCCTCCCGATGAAACGCCAGACCATCATTGCCGGGGCGAGCATCATGATGGTCGCCAGCCTGCTCAGCCATGTCCTGGGGTGGGTTCCGGTGTTTTGAGACTTCAGTCCCGAAACCATCACGTCTCGCTCCCGCCTCACCCGGGTGCGACCGTTTTTTCTGGGTGTGGCTGAACAACACCGCTCGTAGGAGGCACATTCTTGTGCCGATAGACTGAACCATCGGTCGCGACAAGAATCCGCCGGAGGCGGACAAGTGTCGCTCCTACGGGAGGGAGGAACGGCCGGCGGGCATCCGGGGGGCTTCGGCAGCAAGCTGCCAGAGGCGGCCAGGGCTACCGAAGCAACAGAAACGGCCGGCTGGCACAGGCGTGCCAGCCCTACAGAACGGGAACGGCCTGGGCGCACAGCTGTGCGCCCCTACGCACGGCGACGGCCGGCGGGCATTCGCCTCCGGCGTATACCCGCCCTACAGAAGGGACCAAGGGCCGGCGGGGATCGGGAAGGCTTCGGCAGCAAGCTACCGAAGCAACGGAATCCGTCTCACCCCGTCTCCTTGCCAAGCCCTGCCTCCCACGGCTATAATCCCCCTCGTGAAACGCCAGACCATCATTGCCGGGGCGAGCATTATGATGGTCGCGGCTCTCCTCAGCCGTCTCCTGGGGTGGGTGCGCGACCGGGCGATCGGGCATTTCTGGGGCAGCACGACCCACACCGATGCCTACTGGGCGGCCTTCATGGTGCCGGATCTGCTCTACTATCTCCTCGCCGGCGGGGCGGTCAGCGCGGCCATCATCCCCGTCTTCTCCGGCTACCTCCGCCGCCGCGAAGAAGAGGAAAGCTGGCGGGCTGCCAACACCATCCTCACCCTTTTCGGTCTGTGCGCTCTGGTAGGCGTCATTCTCATCATCATCTTCGCCCGCCCTCTCGTTTCCGTCGTCGCGCCCGGTTTCGGCAGGAACCTCGGCCCCGACCAAGTGGTCGAGTGCGCCCGCTATGTCCGCATTCTGGCGCCGATGGTGTTCTTCACCGTGCTGAGCGCGTTCTTCACGGGAATCCTTCAGGCTCATCGCCATTTCACGGCACCGGCCTTCGCCTGGATCGTGTACAACTTCGGGATCATCGGGGGCGCCTTCGTGGGGGGTATGGTGGTTGCTCGGCGGGCGGGAACCGAGGCGGGGCTGCTCGTGCTCTGCCTGGGTGTGGTCGTCGGCGCCTTCCTTCTGGTGGCGGTGCAGCTGCCGAGCATGATCGCCCGCGGCTTCCGCTATCGCCCCTCCCTCGACCTGAGCCATGCGGGCGCCCGAGAGGTGATCCGCCTTTTCCTGCCCTACATGGCGGGGCTCGCCTTCACCCAGATCTGCCTGCTCTGGTTCCCCGGCTTCTTCGGCTCCTGGTTTGAGGGCGGCGTCACCACCCTGCGTTACGCCAACCGCCTCGTCGTCCTGCCGCTTGGGCTGTTCGGCGTCGCCATCTCCACGGCGGTCTTCCCGTCTCTCGCCGACCGCATGGATGCCGGGGACACGGCCGAGTTCCGCCGCCTCTTCTCGACCACGCTGCGCGCTGTCTTTGTCCTCTGTGTGCCCTGTGCCGCCGCCCTCTTCGTCCTCGCCGGCCCGGTCCTCCGGCTGCTCTGGAAGGGGGGGGAGTTCGGAGAGTCTGCTGTGGCCGCCGCTGAGTTCAGCCTCCTCTTCTACGTCGCCTCACTCATCGGCCTCTCCGGGCTCCAGATCGTGAACCGCGCCTTCTACTCCGTCAAGGACACGCGCACGCCGCCGCTCGTCGGCATCGGCTACACCCTCCTCATCGTGGGGCTTGCCATCGCCCTCATGCAGACGCGTCTCGAGTATGCGGCCATCGCTGCCGCCACGTCGGTCGGGACCACCGCCGGCCTCCTCGTCATGTTCGCCCTGCTCCGTCGTCGGCTTGGCAGCATTGACGGCCGCGCCATCGCGGTTTCCTTCCTTCGCGTGTCTCTTGCCTCCGTCGTGCTGGGGCTCGTCGCCCTGATCGTCTCCCGCTGGATCGGCGCCGTGCTGGGCGTCCCGGCCACTCAGTTCCTCGCGGCGGCCCCTCAGGTCATCGCCTCTGACGCCGCGGCTGCCATCCCTGCCTCCACCGGCGCCGTTGCGATTCAGGTACTAGCCAGCATTGCCGCAGGTGGGGTATCATATGTGGTGGTGCTGTATCTTCTCGGGGCGCCGGAGCTGAGGAGCTTCCGCGAGGTCGTCCGCCGCCGGCGGGCGGCGCAGGAGCCGCTCTCCACCCAATAGGTGAAGTGAATGCCGCTGCCGATCCAACAACGCATCAGAAACTTCTGCATCATCGCGCATATCGACCACGGCAAGTCGACCCTCGCCGATCGTATCCTCGAGATGACGCACACGGTCGAGGGGAGGCAGATGCGGGAGCAGGTCCTCGACCAGATGGACCTGGAGCGGGAGCGCGGCATCACCATCAAGGCAAGCGCGATCCGGCTGCTCTATCGGGCCCGCGATGGTGAGGAATACCTGCTGAACCTGATCGACACGCCGGGCCACGTGGACTTCACGTATGAGGTGTCGCGGAGCTTGGCGGCGGCGGAGGGCGCGATCCTCGTTATCGACGCGGTGTCGGGGGTGGAGGCGCAGACTGTTGCCAACGTCCACCTGGCGGAGGAGCAGGGACTCGAACTGATACCCGTCATCAACAAGATCGATCTGGCGAACGCCTCGCCCGAGCGGGCCAGGCAGGAACTCGAGGATATCATCGGCCTCCCCGGCGAGGAGGCGATCCTGGCCAGCGCCAAGCTTGGCGACGGCGTCGACGAGGTGCTGGAGGCGATTGTCCAGCGCATTCCGCCGCCGCAGGGAGACTCGGAGGCGCCGCTCCAGGCGCTGATCTTCGATTCCCACTTCGACCCACACCGCGGCATCGTCGCCTACGTGCGCGTCCGCAACGGGCGCATCACGCCTGGCATGGAAATCCAGATGATGTCGATCAAGCGCCGCTTCGAGGTGCAGGAGGTGGGGGTCTTCGGCCTCGGTCTCGAACCAGTGGAGGAGCTGGCCGCGGGCTCCGTGGGGTATGTCATCGCCGGGGTGAAGGAGATCGGCCAGGCCCCGGTCGGGGAGACCATCACCGACGCGTCCAACCCGGCGGCCGAACCTCTGCCCGGCTACCGGGCGGCGAAGCCGATGGTGTTCTGCGGCATTTACCCGACCGAGAACACGGACTTCCCGCTGCTCCGCGCGGCGCTGGAGAAGCTCAGCCTCAACGACGCGGCGCTCACCTACGAGCCGGAGCAGTCGGCGGCGCTGGGCACGGGGTTCCGGTGCGGCTTCCTCGGGCTGCTGCACATGGAGATCTTTCAGGAGCGGCTGGAGCGCGAGTACGATCTCGATCTCGTTCTCACTGCGCCGAGCGTCGTCTACCGCGCCCATACGACCGGCGGCGGGGTGGCGGAGGTGGATAGCCCGGCGAAGCTGCCGGGAGCCGACCGGCTCGATTCCATCGAAGAGCCCTTCGTGCGAGCGACCATCATGACGCCGTCGGCGTACGTCGGCCCGTGCATGGAGCTGTGTCAGGACCGCCGGGGTGAGTACGAGGGCATGGAGCAGTCGCACACCGACCGGGTCGTCATCACCTACATCCTTCCGCTGTCGGAGATCATCCTGGACTTCTTCGATCAGCTCAAGTCCCGCACCCGCGGTTACGCCTCCCTCGACTACGAGATCATCGGCTATCGCGAGTCGGACCTGGCGAAGCTGGACATTCTCATCAACATGGATCCCGTGGACGCGCTCTCCATCATCACGCACCGCTCCCGCGCGGAGCAACGGGGACGGCAGCTCGTGAAGAGGCTGCGCGGGGCGCTGTCACGGCAGATGTTCGAGATTCGCATTCAGGCCGCCCTCGGGTCGCGCATCATCGCCGCCGAGCGCATCGCGCCGCTCCGCAAGAACGTGACGGCGAAGTGCTACGGCGGGGACATCACCCGCAAGCGCAAGCTCCTCGAGAAGCAGAAAGAGGGGAAGAAGCGCATGCGCCAGATCGGACAGGTGAGCGTGCCGCAGGAGGCGTTTCTGACGGTGCTCAAGATCGCGGACTGATGTGTAGGGCAGAGGCGCGTCTAGGCGCTTCAGGAGTTGAGTCCTTGCCACGGCGCTCCAGGTGCAGGACTGGGGTGAGCCGTGCTTGAACTCTAGTTGCATGAGCGAGCACTTGGTCTTCCTCGACGAGAGCGGCGACGACAACCTCGAGAAGATTGCCCCAGACTACCCCATCTTCGTGCTCGGAGCGGTCATCATCGAGAAGGACTATCACGCGACTACAGCCGTCCGAGAGTTCGCTGACTTCAAGGCCGGAACCGGGCACATGACGCCAGGGCAGATATTCCACACGGTCGACATGCTCCGCAATCAGAAAGGGTTCGAGTTTCTCAAGAATGAGGCGGTCCGGAAGTCATTCTACGAGGGCCTCAACGATCTGATTTCTCGCACGGATTTCACTCTAGTGACCGCCATTCTAGATATGCCGAAGGCAGTGAAGAAGTGGGGGCTGCAGCAGCGCACTCCGTACATCTACTTGATGCAGCTACTGCTGGAGCGAATCTACTTCTGTCTCCGCGGCAGAGGAACTGCGCAGGTTCTCGCAGAGTCACGCCGCCCACACCTTGACGCTCTGATTCGAGGCGAGTTTCTGCGGGTGAAAGGAGGTGCTACAGTTATTCGCCCCGCGACCCTCATGCAGCGCATGTTCCCCGAAGAGATCCGTTTCCTGCCGAAGTCGGCCAACCCTGGCGCCGAGCTTGCCGATCTGCTCACAACGCCGGTCGGAAGAGCATACCTAAACCGACCCTCCCCGATCTCGGCCGACGTGATACGAGACAAGAGCTACAAGCGAGCGTCGGACGGGAAGATCGAAGGGTGGGGGAGAATCGTACAGCCCTGAAAGCGAGGGAGCGGAGGCTGCTACGCAGCTACCGCTCCACACTTGCACGCCAAACTGTTCTCGGAGATGGAGGCCGCTACGCAGCTACCACCTCTCACATAGAGAGTATGCCCGATTACGGTCCGTGTCAACAAAATCTTTTCAAATTCTTTCAGAAGATGTTGTATGCCTGCATCCCAGAAGCCAGGCAGCTGTGCCGCCGCCCACATCCCATAAGGAGCCAGGCGAGCGTCCGCTTCCAGTCGTCTGTCAGGTCAGACATCCTCAAGCGGTCGCTGCTGGCCGATCCCTTCCCTTGGGGCCCCCGGAGTCCGGTCCTCCTGCGACGCCTCGGCCGCATTCACACGGGCACCGAAGCCAGCGAGGCCATCGCCACCGACCGCGCCGCGGGAACGTGTACGGATTCATCCACGAGGGCAAGGGATACTACCTGCGCCGGTTGCGGCGTTCCGGGACTTCAGTCCCGAAACCGCCGTGGCAATGCACACGCCGATCATAGCTGCTGTATAATGAGTTCATGTCCTTTCATCTGCGCTCATCTGCGTTCTGCGGCATGACTAACCCGCCCAACCCCAACATCGGCCTCTACCTCCACGTCCCCTTCTGCGCACGCAAGTGCGCCTACTGCGATTTCGCCTCGGAGGGGTTGGAGGAGGCGGGGGGGCTTTCGGTCGCCCGCCGGTACCTCAATGCTTTGGCGGTGGAGATCGATGTGCGCGCGGCCTCGGAGGAGTTTGACGGCGCCCCGGTGGAGAGCGTGTACCTCGGCGGTGGCACGCCGACGGTGCTGCCGCCGGAGTGGATGGCGGAGGTGTTGGATCGACTGCGCAGGCGGTTCCCGTTCGAGGAGGGGGCGGAGGTGACCATCGAGGCGAATCCGGGGACTGTGGATGAGGCGAAGATCGCAGCACTCCTCTCGGCCGGGGTGAATCGCCTGAGCTTGGGGGTGCAGTCGTTCTCCGATGCGGTTCTTCACACGCTGGGCCGCATTCACACCGCGGCGGAGGCGCAGGAGGCAATTGCGTCGGCGCGCGGCGCGGGGTGCGCCAACCTCAGCCTCGATCTGATGTACGGGGTGCCGCGGCAATCGCTGGAGGAGTGGCGCGAGTCGCTGGCGGTCGCGGTGGAAGCCGGTCCAGAGCATCTGTCACTGTACGCGCTGACGGTCGAGGAGGGCACGGTCTTGCAGGCTCAGATAGGATCGGGCGAGCTGCCCCCGCCCGATGAGGATCTCGCCGCGGATATGTATGCAGCGGCGGAGCAGGTCCTGGGCGAGGCCGGGTTCGAGCACTACGAGATCTCGAACTTCGCCCGGCCTGGCCTGGAATGCCGCCATAACAGGAGATACTGGGCAGATGACGAATACCTCGGGCTAGGGGCGTCGGCGCACTCATTTCGCGGGGGGGTGCGGTGGAACAATACGGGCGATATGGGAGTCTATACAGAGTGGCTGGAGCGGGGACGGCTCCCGGTGATACGGGCGGAGGCGCTTTCGGCGCGAGAGAGGGTGGGGGAGATGCTCATGCTGGGGCTGCGCGTCGCCGAGGGGGTGTCGGAGGAGGAGATCGTGCAGCGCTGCGGCCTGGCGCCGGCGGAGGTCTTTGGGGAGGAGATTCATCGGCTGTGTGGGGAAGGGCTGCTGATTGCGGAGGGAGGAAGGCTGCGCATTCCCCGCGAGAAATGGCTCTTATCCAACGAAGCGCTGACCGAATTCGTCGCATAGGCGCGAGGTGGTCGAAATGACACGGACAGCAATTATCTGCTCGGTTGTGGTGTTGGTCGGATCTGGCCTGGTGGTCGGCCTGGGACACGCGCAGCTGACGAGTCTGGTCGGCCCGGACCGGGAAGCGATCCTGTATGACGGCGATCTCCAGCGGGATTCCGGCGGGATCAAAGTGTTATCGTGGGGGAGCGGCAGTGCGGAGGCGGTGTATGAGGAGACATACGTAGGCCCAGAGGTGCTGAAGGTCACGTCGCAGGGCCCGTACCAGGGGATCGTGCTGCAGCTGGGAAATCCGGTGGATCTCGGGGAGTTTCTGGCGTCCGGGAACGGATATCTCGACGTGCGAGTGCTGCCCGGGCAGGAGTCTCTCGAGACGCGAAGGCAGCAGGAGGAGACGCTGAGGCAGCAGGCGCGCGCGGGCGCGGGCGGGATGCGCGGCGGTGGCCGCGGCGGTGGTGGTGGTCGCGGCGGTGGTCGCGGCGGCGGTGGTGGCGGAGGCGGCGTGCGAGGCGGTGGTGGTCGCGGCGGTGGTCGCGGCGGAGGTGGTGGCGGAGGCGGCATGCGCGGTGGCGGTGGCGGCGGTGGTCGCGGGGGTGGTCGCGGCGGAGGTGGTGGCGGAGGCGGCATGCGAGGCGGGGGTGGCCGCGGTGGTGGCGGTGGCCGAGGGGGTGCGCGCGGCGGCGCGGGCCGGGGAGCGGCGGCGGGAGGCGGGGGCGCGGCTGCACCCGGGGCGAGGGCGGCAGCGCCTGGAGAGAAGGCGCTCACAGTGCGCAATCTTCGCCTGGTGCTGTTTACGGACCAGGGACAGATGATAGCGAACGCGGTGCCCGTGGGAGCGATGCCGAAGGACGACCGGGGATGGATGCCGGTCACGGTGGCGCTGTCGGAGATGAAGGGCGCGCAGGGGGCGGCGCAGGTTCGGGCGGTGGGTGTTTTCGCCGACGAGTCCGATGTGTTTTACCTGGGTCGGGTGCGGCTGCTTGCGGACAGCAAGCCGGTGGAGGTGACTGTGAAAGCCGAGCCGCTGTTCGCCCGGCCGAACCAGCTCATCGAGTTGTCGGCCTCGCTGCGAGGCGGGCCGGTCGATGCGCGGATCTTTTGGGACTTCGATAAGGGGGACGGGATCCAGCAGCAGGGGCTCGGCCAGGAAGTCAAGTACGTGTACAAGGAGCCGGGGGATTATCTCGTCACGTGCACGGTGACGGACAAAGCAGGAGTCCGGGCGCCGGCGACGGCTACGGTCGGGATTCGGGTCGAGGGTTCCGAGTGAGCGGGGCGGAGGCGTCCGCTCGGGGGGGGAGTGGAGACAGCTCCGAGACGGGCGCGCACAGAGTCCGGGCGGAGATAGTGGAGAGCGAGCGCCTCCCGGGCGAGCATCATCGGCTCCTGCTGAAGGCGCAGCGCATCGCAGACGAGGCCGCTCCCGGTCAGTTCGTTCACGTCTGGTGCCACCCCCCGGAGGAGGTCGATCGACCGCCGAGCGCGGCCCTGCTGCGGCGCCCCTACAGCATCTCGCGCATCCGGCCTCCCGACGGCCTGGAGATTCTGCTGCGCGTGC
>Ga0307379_10002429_pt1 | contig 27618 bp, 14 predicted proteins | sample UN2MG_FD_202237 | JGI IMG/M metagenome (GOLD analysis project Ga0307379, IMG submission 202237) | Soil microbial communities from Risofladan, Vaasa, Finland - UN-2 | ecosystem: Environmental > Terrestrial > Soil > Coastal area > Acid sulfate soil | place: Finland: Risofladan, Vaasa | collected...
CGTGAGCATCGTCTTACCGTGGTCAACGTGTCCGATCGTTCCCACGTTTACATGCGGCTTCGTCCTCTCAAACCGCTGCTTTCCCATCGTTTATGCCTCCTTATGAGCGCTTGTAATGGCCGAGGTAGATAACCTCGCAATGATAACAGAATGCCCGCAGGATTACCAGATTCATCCCGACGGATCGGGACATCGAGCGCCGTCCGAATCACGGCCCTGCGTCTTACCGTACTGCAAACTGGCGCCCCAAGACCCGATTCACAAGCTCTTCGGCCAGCGAATCCGGCACTCTCTCATAGCGCGCCGGCTCCATCGTATATACAGCCCTTCCCTGGGTCTCCGACCTCAAACTGGTCGCATACCCAAACATTTCCGCCAAAGGCACATTGGCCTTGATAACCTGTGTTCCGCCAGGGCCGGGCTCCATCCCCAGGATATGCCCGCGACGTGAATTCAGATCGCCCACGACCTCGCCCAAGAAGCTCTCGGGCGTCACGACCTCGACGGCCATGATCGGCTCCATCAGGACAGTGCCCGCTTTCTGCATTGCATTCTTCACGGCCATAGAGCCTGCGATCTTGAATGCCATCTCGGACGAATCAACCTCATGATAAGAGCCGTTAACCAGGGTGACCCTCACGTCAACTACCGGATATCCGGCGAGTACGCCCGAATCCATCGCCTCCCGGATGCCTCCCCGAATCGGCGCAATAAACTCCTTCGGGATCGAGCCGCCGACCGTCTTGTCAACGAACTCAAATCCCTTGCCCGATTCGAGAGGTTCGACTTCGACGATGCAGTGGCCGTACTGGCCTCGACCGCCGGTCTGGCGGACATATCGCCCTTCGCCCTTTGCATGGGTCGTGATAGCTTCCTTGTAGGCAACCTGAGGCCTGCCATGGTTCGCCTCGACGCTGAATTCCCGAAACAGACGGTCCATGATGATCTCGAGATGGAGCTCGCCCATGCCCGAAATGATCGTCTGGCCGGTCTCCTCATCCGTCCGCATCTTGAATGTGGGGTCTTCGGAGGCCAGCTTCGCGAGCGCGACGGCCATCTTATCCTGATCTGCCTTTGTCTTGGGCTCGATTGCTACGGAGATAACGGGTTCGGGGAATTGGATCGCTTCGAGGACGATTGGCTTGTTCACATCGCAGAGGGTGTCGCCGGTAGTGGTTTCCTGCAAGCCGACGATGGCAAGGATGTCGCCCGCGTGAATGTCGGTCACTTCCTCACGGCGGTTTGCGTGCATTCGAAGGATGCGGCCGATCCTCTCCTTCGCGCCCTTGGTAGCGTTGTGGACGGCCGATCCCCGCTTCACGTGCCCAGAGTACGCCCGAACATACGTAAGTTTTCCTACATACGGGTCGGTCACGATTTTGAAAGCAAGGGCTGAAAAAGGTTCACTGTCGGAGGGGTCTCGGGTCTCAGCATCACCGGTTCGGGGATTGACTCCTGCCACTGCGTCTACATCGCAAGGTGATGGAAGGTAATCCACTACTGCGTCCATAAGCTGCTGGACGCCTTTATTCTTAAACGCCGCTCCGCACAAGACGGGGACCAGCTGGCCGGAGACTGTGCCTTTTCGTATTGCAGCCATGATCTCCTCGGATGTTACCTTCTCGCCCTCAAGGTATTTCTCCATCATCTGCTCGTCAACATCCGAGAGGGCTTCGAGCATCGTCTCTCGGTATTCGAGGGCTAGGTTCAGCATGTCGGCGGGAACATCCGTGATTTCTGTCTTGGTGCCGAGTTCGTCGGATTCCAGAATGGCATTCATGTGGACGAGGTCAATCACGCCCAGAAATGTGTTTTCACTGCCGATGGGAAGTTGGATTGGGACTGCGTTCGCCCCCAGGCGCTCTCTTATTCGCTCGACGACATGGTAGAAATCCGCGCCGAGTCGGTCCATCTTATTGATAAAGGCAATTCGGGGGACCCGGTACTTGTTCGCCTGCCGCCAGACTGTCTCCGACTGAGGCTGCACTCCGCCGACTGCGCAGAATATCGCTATTACGCCGTCGAGGACGCGGAGGGACCGCTCGACTTCGACGGTGAAATCAACGTGGCCGGGGGTGTCTATGATGTTGATGATGTAATCGTTCCACAAACAGGTGGTGGCGGCGGAAGTAATCGTGATGCCGCGCTCCTGCTCCTGCTCCATCCAGTCCATAGTTGCAGCGCCGTCGTGAACCTCGCCCATCCTGTGTATCTTCCCTGAATAGAAGAGGATGCGCTCGGTCGTAGTCGTCTTACCTGCGTCAATGTGCGCCGCAATCCCTATATTCCTTGTTTTCTCTAGTCCATAATCGGTCACAAATACACCCCGAGATGAGTACTCGGCCCCGCCTAAAGCGGGCCGGCGGTCCTCACCCCGTTACTACCACCGGTAATGAGCAAACGCCTTGTTCGCCTCGGCCATTCTATATGCGTCTTCTCGCTTCTTAACGGAAGCCCCGGCTCCCGATGCGGCATCCATAAGCTCTGCCGCCAGCTTTTCGACCATCGTCTTTCCGGGTCGCTTGCGGGCGAAAGTCACTATCCAGCGAATCGCCAATGCCAGCCGCCGGGTTGACCTGACTTCGATAGGCACCTGGTAGGTCGCACCGCCGACACGCCTGGGTCTAACTTCGACCGCCGGCATTACGTTGTCAATGGCCCTCTCGAACACCTCAACGCCGGGTTTACCGGTCTTCTCTTCTATCTGCTGGAGCGCCTGGTAGAAGATCTTCTCGCCAACGCTCTTCTTTCCCCGCGTAAACAGCCGGTTGACGAATCTCGCCACGAGCTGGCTGTTGTACACCGGATCCGGCAGAGTCTCTCGCTTGCGAGGTGGTCCTTTTCTTGGCATGTCTTACTCCTCCGAATTACTTCGGCTTCTTGGCTCCGTATTTTGAGCGGCTGGATTTTCTATCCTTAGGCCCAGCCGAGTCGAGGGTTCCTCTCACGATGTGATAGCGCACCCCCGGCAGGTCTTTCACCCTGCCGCCTCGAACAAGCACTACCGAGTGCTCCTGCAAATTGTGTCCGATTCCCGGGATGTACGCAGTCACTTCCATTCCGTTCGTCAGCCTGACTCTGGCGATCTTGCGAAGCGCCGAGTTCGGCTTCTTCGGCGACCTGGTCTGCACGACGAGGCAGACGCCTCGCTTCTGAGGCGTGCCCTTTAACGCGGGAGCCTTCGGCTTCTTTGTTACCTTCTGCCGCCCTTTGCGAACCAGTTGACTGATTGTCGGCATAGCGTACCTTCCTTTTCTGAATTACCAGACAAACAAAAAACCCTTCGGGCACACACTCGAAGGGCAATGAGACACACCTGTTGCATGCGTTCTATCGTTTAAACTGTATCAGGAGGTGTTCTTCCTCTCATTGCCCCCCTTATGTATGTTATGCGGCGTCTAATTCCACATGAGCGGATCCGTCCATGCTTGAGATACCGCAGAATATCCACCGAACCTACATAGTATACTCGACACCTTTAGCATTTGTCAACAGGTTCGCACGTGTTCTTTTCATGATTTTTTAGTCACAAAGCGATCAAACAGCTAAGGAGTAATCCTTAATGCGTAACCCGGACCGCTGTTTACGAATTACTCCTTACGCATTATGGTCCTAGATGTCACTTTCGGAGCCGCCGTCGGCGGCGACCTCTGATTTGTACTGTGCGCTGGCTTCCGGCTCGGACTCCTCCTCATCGAGGTTGGGGACGGCCAGGAGCTGGCCGGCCTCGTAAGCCTCGCGAGTGGATATCTGCGCCCTGGGTATGATTTTGCCCTCGGGGGCTTCGACTTCCACCGCCCGATAGACAGGCAGTCCGGTTCCTGCCGGAATCAACCGTCCGATGATCACGTTCTCCTTAAGGCCGACCAGATTGTCACGCTTGCCCTTCACTGCGGCATCGGTCAGCACCCTGGTTGTCTTCTGGAACGACGCGGCCGACAAGAAGCTGTCGGTTGCAAGCGATGCTTCCGTAATCCCAAGAAGCACCCAGTCCGCAGTTGCCTCGGTTCCAGGGGGATCCATTTCCCGCACCCTGGTATTCTCTTCCTCGAACGCGAACTTATCCACGATCTGGCCGGGGAGGAACTTCGCATCGCCCGCGTGCCGAATCTTACGGCGCTTTAGCATCTGGCGGATGATAACCTCGATGTGCTTGTCATTGATCGAGACACCCTGCGCCCGGTAAACGCTCTGAATCTCGCGAGTCAGGTAGTCCACGACTCCGCGCACGCCTCGAAGATCGAGCACCTTGTGAGGATCGAGCGGGCCTTCAGTCAGGCGGTCGCCGGCTTCCAACTCGCTTCCCACGTTGACTTCCAGGTTCCCCCGGTAAGGCACGAGGTAGGTCTTCCGCAGGGTGACGTCCTTGACTTCCATGTCCTTCAGTTTCCTCAGGACCTTATCGGTGACATCAGTTCCGGCTGCGAACGCCACTTCGCCATCCGCATTGAGGATATTGTCCGCAAGCGCTTCGCCGGAGATCTCGGCGGTCTCGCTGATGTCGTGCTTGGAGTGGATAACCACCCTCTTCAGACCCTTGGTCTCGATATCCACGACTTCGCCAGCCACCTCAGTGATGATCGCCTGTCCCTTGGGCTTACGGGCCTCGAACAACTCGACGACCCTCAGCAGGCCGCGGACCTGGTCCTCAAGTACCTTCAGGACCGCCTGGACTGCGCGAACTCTCTCGCGCTCCATGCCTTCGACGTCTTCTTCCAGGGAGATCAGTCCACGGCGAATATCATCATGAAGCTCTCGCAGGGATTCCTGCTTCTTCTTCTTGACTTCGGCAACTCCGGTCAGGTACTTGCCCGCGATGCCGCCGGTATGGAAGGTTTTCATTGTGATCTGAGTTCCCGGCTCGCCGATTGACTGAGCGGCAATGATGCCGACCGCAGTACCGGTTTCACACAGCTTACCGCTTGACATGTCGCGTCCATAGCAGCTTGCGCAGATCCCCTGTCTCGACTCGCAGAATAGAGGCGAGCGGATTCCGACTCGCTTGATGCCCAGCTCTTCGATCTGCTTGGCCATACGGTCGGAGATCTCTTCGCCGGCCTCGACGAGGATCTCGCCGGTATTCGGATCGGCGATTGCTTCGAGAGCAGAGCGACCCTTGATCCTCTCGCCTACGGTTTCGACTATGTCACCTTCCTCGACGATCTGGGCGACGTAGATACCCTGGGTCGTGCCGCAGTCGTCATCTCTAATGATGACGTCCTGCGCCACATCAACCAGCCGCCGAGTAAGATACCCGGCGTCCGCGGTTCGAAGCGCGGTATCCGCCAGACCCTTGCGAGCGCCGTGTGTGGAGATGAAGTATTCCAGGACCGACAGCCCCTCGTGGAAGTTCGACTTTATGGGCAGGTCTTCGATGAGGTTGCTGAATGGGTCGGACATCAATCCACGCATGCCGGAGAGCTGGGTGATCTGCTTCAGGCTGCCTCTAGCGCCCGAATCCGTGATCATAAAGATTGGGTTGAAGTTATCAATGTTTTCCAGAATGGCCTCGGCAACATCCTCAGCGGCCTTGGTCCAAAGCTCGAGTACCTTCTGCTTTCGCTCACCCTGGGTGATGAGACCTCTGCGATACTGCTGATTGGTCTTATCAACCGCCTCTTCGGTTTGGGCAATGATCTCCTCGCGCTTGGCGGGGATGTCCATATCGGTCATCGAGATCGTGATTCCCGCCTGGGTCGCGTACTTGAAGCCCATGGTCTTCAACTCATCCAGCAACTGGATGGTTCGCTCCGATCCATGAAGCCGATGGCACTCGGTGACGATGTCGGAGAGTACCTTCTTGTTCATGACCTTGTCAACCGGCCGCATTTCCTCAGGCAGCACCTGGCTGACAATCAGCCGACCCACAGTCAGCTCCCTGATCTCGCTCTCGCCATCCGCCTTCCTGATTCGAACTTTGATCGGGTGGTGGAGATCCACCTTGCCCAACTCATACGCCAGAATGGCTTCGTCCTCACTGCTGAATATCTCCGGGAAGACATCCCCTTCCCTCTTCTTGCTGGCATAATACAGGCCGAGGACGATGTCCTGAATCGGCGCTGCGATTGGATGTCCATCTGCCGGCGAGAACAGATTATGGGTTGCCAGCATGAGGATCCTGGCTTCAGCCTGAGCAGACGACGACAGAGGCACGTGAACGGCCATCTGGTCGCCATCGAAGTCGGCGTTGAACGCGTGGCAGACCAGCGGATGAATCTGGATTGCCTTGCCGTCAACCAAGATCGGCTCGAACGCCTGGATACCCAGTCTGTGGAGAGTCGGCGCTCGGTTCAGCATGACCGGATGCTCGCTGATGACCTCTTCGAGGGCATCCCAAACCTCGGGCTTCATGCGGTCAATCATCCTCTTCGCCGTCTTGATGTTCGAGGTATAGTTCTTCTCCACCAGCGCCTTCATAACGAACGGCTTGAACAGCTCCAGGGCCATTTCCTTCGGAAGCCCGCACTGATGGAGCTTCAGGTTCGGGCCGACGACGATGACCGATCGGCCGGAGTAGTCCACTCTCTTGCCGAGCAGATTCTTCCGGAACCGGCCTTCCTTGCCTTTCAGCATGTCGGAGAGCGACTTCAGCGGTCGGTTGTTCGATCCGACGACCGGTCGAGTCCGCCGTCCGTTATCAATCAGCGCGTCCACTGCTTCCTGCAGCAGGCGCTTCTCATGGTTGATGATGGACTCCGGCGCACGAATGTCAATAATCTTTTTGAGACGGTTATTCCTGTTAATGATGCGCCGATACAGGTCATTCAGGTCTGACGTTGCAAAGCGACCGCCGTCAAGCTGAACCATGGGCCGAAGCTCGGGAGAGATCACCGGGACGGCTTCGAAAATCATCCAATCCGGACGGCTCTTCGAGTTTATGAACGCCTCGACGACCTCCAGCCTTTTGATCGCGCGAGCACGCTTCGGGCCCTGGGTGTTGCTAATTTCCTGCCGCAGCTCCCTTGCCAGGCGCTCGACATCAATTTCCCCGAGAAGCTCTTTGATCGCCGCCGCGCCGAGACCTGCCGTAACCACGCCGGTCATATCCCTGCCCAGCCGCTCGCCCAGAATATCCATCAGGCGCTCGACCGCCCGATACTGGTCCTCGGTAATGAGCTGCTTCTTCTCCGCAGTCTCGATGAGTTTCAGGGCCTGAGTGATCTCCTCGGTCCTGTCAGCGGCATCGCGCTCTTCCACCTTGATGCGATCAGCGAGCTGCTTCTTGATTTCCTCGGGGCTCGGCATGGGCTCGGGAACTTCCTCCGCCTCTTCGAGAACCTCTTCTTCCTCGTCCGACTCGCCCTCAGGGGCAGCGTCCTCATCGTGAACGGGCTCGGCCTCCATCTCAGGCTCCACTTCCTCGATGGCTTCCGCCTCGGCCCTGGCCGCTTCCTCCTCTGCCTGGAGTTCGGCTTCCTCCGCAGCGCTGATCGGTTCCCCCACGCTCTTCAGGTCTTTGACCGAACTCCTGCGAGCGATGGCGATGGCATCCTCTTTGCCTTCACGGATGGCCTCGATCTCGGCGCTGACTGCCGCACGAATATCGTCCAACTCGCTGTTAATCCGAGCCCTGTCAACCTTCGTGACAATGTAGGAGGCAAAGTAAATGACCTTCTCCAGCGGCCTCGGCGAGATATCGAGGATAAGGCTGAGAGGGCTGGGAACGCCCTTCAGGTACCAGATATGGCACACCGGAGCCGCCAATTCGATATGGCCCATCCGCTCGCGCCTGACCTTCGACCGAGTCACTTCCACGCCGCATCGGTCACAGACTATTCCCTTGAACTTCACCTTCTTATACCGGCCGCAATGGCATTCCCAGTCCTTGACCGGCCCGAAGATCCGCTCGCAGAACAAGCCGTCGCGCTCCGGCTTGAATGTGCGGTAGTTGATAGTCTCGGGCTTCTTGACCTCGCCGCACGACCATGCGCGCACTTGCTCAGGGGAGGCAATCCCGATCCTAATCTTATCGAATGTACTTACGTCTGTCATATCGCGTCCTCCCTAAAGTCTCCAACGGTCTCCACCAATTGCCTTCCTCTGCGAAGAAGCGCCTGGCATGATCCTTTCGGAGGGCTCCTCTTCTTTGTCTTTCAGGTCGATCTCCCTGTCTCTATCGTCTTCGACAGTCACTTTGAGCCCCAGACTCTGAAGCTCGTTGACCAGGATCTTGAACGACTCCGGAATACCGGGTTCAAGCATACTGTCTCCCTTGACGATGGACTCATAGGTCTTCACGCGACCGAGCACATCGTCAGACTTGATAGTCAATATTTCCTGAAGTGTGAATGCCGCGCCATATGCCTCGAGCGCCCACACTTCCATCTCGCCGAATCGCTGGCCGCCGAACTGAGCCTTGCCGCCCAGGGGCTGCTGAGTCACGAGGGAGTAAGGCCCTGTCGAACGAGCGTGAATCTTATCGTCCACCAGGTGAGCCAGTTTCATCATATACATGTTGCCGACCGTGATCGCCTGATCGAACGACTCGCCGGTCTGGCCGTTGATCAGCCATGCTTTTCCGGTGGTCGGATCAATGCCGATACGCTTCCAGGCGGTCTCGATGATGCGATCTGCAATCTGCCTTCTGAGGCCGATGTTCTTCGGAGCGGGCTTCAGAGTGATCTCCTCGCCTGTTTCCTCAGCCTCCTCCAGACGGCTGACTTCGGCATCGTATTCCGCCGGGTCAATCACCGGCGGTCCGCCGACCATGCGGCTAATATCCTCCAGGTGCTTCCCCGGAACTCCGGCCAGGGCCTCACGGACCTTATCCCTCATAGCGACGACTTCCTCGCCTTGCTCGAAGGTTACGTCCAGCCGGCACTCGGACCTTACGTAGTCCTGGAGGACGTCCGTGCGCATCTTCTTCGCCAGCTTTTCCAGTTCGATGAGTATGTCGGGCTCCTTCGCTCCCTGGAAGATCGGGTTCACATAGACGCCGCCAAGATTGTGCGCAACCAAGCCCAGATGGGTTTCCAATATCTGCCCGATGTTCATTCGGGAGGGCACACCCAGCGGGTTCAAAACCATGTCAACCGGGGTCCCATCGGATAGGAACGGCATGTTTTCACAGGGCACGATTTTCGATATGACGCCCTTGTTCCCATGCCGGCCTGCGAGCTTGTCGCCTTCCATGACCTTGCGCTTCTGGGCAACGTAGACCCTGACCAACTGGTTCACGCCCGCCATAAGCTCGTCGCCAGGCAATCGCTCCAGTTCGCCGTCACATCGGTCGCAGATCGTCCGGTCGGGCCGCTTGCTGAAGTTGAAGATCGTCTCACAGCGACCGCACTTGTACTTGAACCGGGAGAAGACCTTGGTATCGATGACCTTGCCCTTCTCCCCGTGTGGGACTCGAAGGGACACGTCGCGGGTCTCCTCGGCCTTCTTACCGAAGATGGCGATGATCAGCCTCTCCTCGGCCGTCAACTCGCCCTGACCCTTAGGGGCGACCTTGCCCACGAGGATGTCTTCCGGCCTGACTTCGGCGCCAATGCGAATGATGCCGTTTTCGTCCAAGTCCTTAAGCATGTCCTCGCCGACATTCGGGATGTCGCGAGTGATCTCTTCAGGGCCGAGTTTGGTATCTCTGGCCTCGACCTCATACTTCTCGATATGGATGGAAGTGAATACGTCATCCTCCACGAGCCTGGAGCTTACGAGGATTGCGTCTTCGTAGTTGTAGCCGTTCCACGGGAGGAACGCTACCATGATATTCTGACCCAGGGCAAGCTCGCCGCCCGACGTACAAGGTCCATCCGCGATGACGTCACCTTCCCGGACTCGCTGTCCCGGATTGACGATAGGCTTTTGAGTGATGCACGTGGCCTGGTTTGACCGCAGCATGTTCATGAGACGATACTCGTCTATGCTGCCGTCTTTCGTCTGGATGGTGATGAGTTCCGCCGTAACTCGCTTCACGCGTCCGGGCCGCCTGGCGCAAATGACCGCACCGGAATCTCTGGCAGCCTTGCGCTCCATGCCTGTTTTCACAAGCGGAGCATGGCTTCGGAGAAGCGGCACAGCCTGCCTCTGCATGTTCGATCCCATCAGCGCCCGGTTCGCGTCGTCATTTTCCAGGAACGGGACAAGAGCCGCCGCCACGCTGAAGACCTGCATCGGCGAAACGTCCATGTAGTCAACGGCCTTAGGAGAGATTGACGGGTAGCTGTTCGCATGACGAACGCTAACGTGAGAGGCGACAATGTTACCATTCTCGTCAATCTCTGTGTTCGCCGGAGCGATGTGATACTTGTCCTCCACATCAGCGATCAGGTAGTCAATCTGGTCGGTCACACGTCCATTGACCACTTTTCGATACGGGGTCTTGATGAACCCGAATTCGTCTACCTTCGCCTGAACCGCAAGTGAGCCGATCAGGCCGATATTCGGACCTTCAGGCGTCTCGATCGGGCATATCTTGCCGTAGTGCGAATGGTGAACGTCGCGGACTTCCAGTTTGGCGCTTTGCCTACTCAAACCTCCGGGACCAAGGGCGCTCAATCGTCTCTTGTGCGTCAACTCGGCCAATGGGTTGGTCTGATCCATGAACTGCGATAGCTGGCTGCTGCCGAAGAAGCTCTTGATGCTCGCCGAGATCGGCTTCACGGAAAGCACGACCTGAGGAATGACGTTCTCGGCTTCCAGGCTGGTCATGCGCTCCTTCGCGACCTTCTCCATTCGGAGGAAGCCCATTCGGAGCTGGCTCTGGAGCAGCTCGCCGACTGAGCGGACCCTCTTGTTCTCCAGGTGGTCAATGTCGTCGGTCGTGCCTGCGCCGCTGCTGAGCATTACTATGTATTGAATAATGCTGACCAGGTCTTCTTTTGTGATGGTCCTGGCGCTCAACGGCAATCGGAGACCGAGCTTCTTGTTCAGCTTGTGACGACCGACTTTCGCCAGATGATAGCGCCGCATGTCGAAGAAGATGGAGTTCAGCAAGCTTTTTGCGCTCTCGGTCGTTGCCGGGTCGCCCGGCCTTATCTTTCGGTAGATATCCAGGAGCGCCTCTTCCTTCGAATGGGTGGGGTCCTGGCTCAGGGTGCTTTCCACGTATTTGTTGACCCTGAGTACCTCGATCTCCGAGAGGCCCATGGACTCGATCTTCTTTGCTGTCTCCTTCTCGATCCGCCCGTACTGCTTCAGGATGACCTTCTGTGTCTTAGGATCGGTTATGTCTTCAACGACCCTCATGCCGAGAAGCTGTTCCTTGGTCGGGTTCGGGATCGTTTCCCGCTCGCCGAATAGAAGGACGATGTCGGCAGTGGTATCAGCGGGAGTCGACGGCCTGTGAACGGGGATCCCCTCGGCGGGCAAAGTGGCCTTAGCGATCTTGTCCACCAGGGTGGCCTTGACCGTCTTGCCCTCCTCCGCAATGACCTCGCCGGTAGTCAGGTCAACTACGTCGCTGGCCAGGACTCGCCCCTCCACCTCGCTGGGCGGGATCATTTCGACCTCGGGGCAGGCGATCGGGAACATATTCAGCGCTCGCAGGAGAGTTGTAATCGGGAACTTCTTCGCTTGTCCGATGCGGACCGTTACGGTGTCGTTCGGATCTGTTTCTATATCAACCCACGCGCCTTCGCTGGGGATAATGGTTGCAAAATACAGAACTCGGCCGCTGAAGTCGAGGGTGTCCTTGAAATAGACACCGGGCGATCGCGCCAACTGGCTTACGACCACTCGCTCCGCGCCGTTGATGACGAACGTCCCCTTTTCGGTCATGAGGGGGAGATCGCCAAGATAGACCTCAGATTCGATGACTTCCTTGCCGGATTCCGTGAGGCGGACCTTCGCCTTGATGGGTGACTCGTAGGTCATATCCCTTTCGCGGCATTCCTCGATGCTATACTTGGGTTCGCCAAGCGTGTAGTCCAGCAGTTGCAGTGAAATACTGCCGGTGAAGTCATAGATGGGAGAGAAACTTGCGAATAGTTCTCTGAGGCCCTCCCGTAGAAACCACTCGTAGGAGTCGCGCTGGAGTTCTACAAGGTTGGGCATGGGAGCGTTTGCCAAGGCCCTTGGCGTGCGGCCGAATGAATGCTGGATCTGTCTCATAGAGCCCTCCTAAATCGGACACGAAATGTTATTATAGCAGGAGCGACCCTAATTGTCAACGAAAAGGGGATCCAACTGTGAAATTGTTTTTGAAGTTTTTTTTGCCTGGTGCACAATGCATCGCGCACTAAGCACCAGGCACCACACGCAGCTCTACTTTATCTCTACTGTCGCGCCTTCGGCTTCCAGCTTTGCCTTCAGGGCGTCTGCTTCCTCCTTGAGTACGCCGGCCTTCACAGGCTGAGGCGACGATTCCACTAAGTCCTTCGCCTCTTTCAGGCCGAGGCTCGTCACTTCGCGTACGGCCTTGATGACGTTGATCTTCTTGTCGCCGATCGCGGCTAGAATCACGTCGAAGGTGCTCTTCTCTTCCTCAGCCGGCGCAGCCTCGGCTGCGGCGCCGCCGGGCATGGCGACTCCAACTGCCATAGGCGCTGCTGCGGAGACCCCATACTTCTCCTGGAGCGCCTTCACCAGCTCACTCAGCTCCAACACTGAAAGGCTGTCCAGCGATTCAATGATCTTATCAACCTTACTTGCTGCCATTACTTATTCTCTCCTTTGTGTATGTAAACGTATCCCCTAGGCGGCTTTCTGATCTGCGACCGCCTGGAGGGTATAGACCAGATTCGATAGGAGGCCCTGAAGCGTACCAACGAATCCTGAGATGGGCGACTGGATGGACCCCATCAACTGGGCCAGAAGCACCTCTTTCGGCGGAATCCTCGAAAGGGTCTGGATCTGATCTGCCGTCAACAAGCGGCCTTCCACATACCCGCCCTTGACCTCGAGTTCCTTGTGCTCTTTGGCGAAATCCATGATCGCCTTCGCGGGGGCGATGGGATCATTGTGCACGAATGCCACGGCGGTCGGGCCGGCAAGCAGATCATAGATCCCGCTTTCCTCGAGCTTGTCGGCTGCCAGTTTAAAAAGCGTGTTCTTTACTACCTTGTAATCGGCCCCGGCATTGCGAAGGGTCCTTCTGAGGGTAGTTATCTCGCTCACCGTCAGTCCGCGATAATCGGTCAGCAAGAGCGAGCTTGAGCCTTCGATGCTCTTGCGAATATCCTGTACGGCTTCGATCTTCTCTTCTTTCGGCAACTGCATCACCTCCCATGCACAAACTAGAAAAGGGATCCCGCAGACGGCAGGATCCCTTTTGAAATCTGTTCCAAAGGATTCTCATCCCAGCCTTGGCAGGCGGGCTATTCACCCCTTAAGTCATGCGACACCTGCTGTCTACGGCGATCAGCTTATGAGATTGTGCGGTTATAATACCATACGCGATTCGGAATGTCAAACTCTACGGCATTACGCCGATACCGCTCCCGGCTACCGGCTTTTCAGGGACGATGGTCGGCGTGAGGAAGATCAGGAGTTCCTTGTCATCAACGGTCTTCTTCGTGCTCCTGAAGAGCGGCCCGATCAAGGGCAGGTCGCCGAGCAGCGGAATCTTGTCCGTGCTAATATTGTCTTCCTTCCGGATAAGGCCGCCCAGGACGATCGTCTCGCCATTGCCTACTCGGCGAATGGTCTGCACGACCTGGGCGTTGACGATAGGCATGTCACCGTTGGGAGTGGAGACGAACTTCTCGATATCCGATATCTGCGGCATGATGGTGACGGTGATCGAATCATCCGCGTTGTTGATCCTGGGCATCACCCACAACTGACTTGTGATGGGCAGGAAGAAGGTCTGCGAAGTACTGGTCGGCGTTCCCGACTGATTGAACACTAAGGTAGAGTTCAGGTATGGCACGGTTGTCTGGAACTGGATGCTTGCAGGCACGTTGTTCAAGGTGCTGATGATCGGCGCGTTGATCAGTCTGCCGTGTGACGTACCGAGGTTCGCTCTTAGATTCGCCATGAGGTTGCCGTTGGCGTAACCTATCAGGACGTTTCCCGCCGGGCTGAACTGGGTGGAGAAAGTCGTTGCCATCCGCTCGAGCGACCAGTTTATCCCAAGGCTTTCCAACTCGGAGGTCGCAATCGAGACGAAACGTGCTTCGATCATTATCTGCCTGGGAGCGATGTCGAGTTTGCTGATGATAGTCTTCAGCTCTTCGATGCCTTCCTCGTCACCGCGCACGATAAGAGAGTTATCGAGTTCGTAGGGCCAGACCTCGACCCCTTCGGGAAGCAATCCGGTGCTTTGCTGGGTACCTCCCTGGGGCGCACCGGGCTGGGTGGGCTGGCCGGGCCGCTGATAACTGGGTCTGGTCTGAGTCGTCCTCGGAGGGAACTGGGCCGCCTCCTGGGTCACATTTGCCGCGCGTTGGGCATAGCCGGGATCATTCCTCAGCGATTCGGTCAGAGGGGGAGTCATCGGCTCCGGATCGATGACGGGGTTCAGGCTGCCGTCCGGCCTCTGGATATAGACTCCCGGCTTCACGGTCGATTTTTCTATCTGCGGGGCCTGGTCAACTTTGTACAGACCCATGAGCCACATCAATTCCACCGCACCCGCATTGTACAGCTTGATGGTTTCGACTTTTGTTTCCCTGCGAGCCTCAACAAGGTTTGTGGTGGACAAGCGCCCCTGGGTTCCGACGATCGCCTGGGTCAGCGGAATGCCGGGGGCAGGATTTATAGCTTGCTGATCATCGGGCTTGGGACCAAACTTGCTGATGATGTAGACTCCATCAGCCTCACGGCGCCATGAGCATCCGACGCTCTCCACGACGTACTTCAGCGCCGTCTCTAGCGGCACATCGTTCAGCATGGCCGTGACTTTCTTCTGTTTCACGTCCTGATCGCCGATCACAATGCTTTGCTTGCTCTCGGACATGAGGACACGAACGACCTGCGAGAGATCGGCATCCACTACGTCGAGCGATATGAGCCCTGGCGTACCTTTTGGCGCTGCCTGACTCTGCGCCATAGCACCCGTGGCAAGCACGAGAATGGCAAAGACAGACAGAATGATCGCTTTCTCAGGCAGACGCAAGGCACGTCCCTGTACCCGATACATGTTTTCCTCCCCCGGGATTCTCAATCTAGAGTGATGAATTACTTCCCAGACAAACAGTCTATGTATTTCAAACGATAACGCTTACTACCACCGCGAGCCGCCATAGCCGCCGCCCATGCCGCCCATGCCGCCGCCCATGCCGCCATAGCCGCCGCCCATGCCACCCATGCCCATGCCACCCATGCCCATGCCACCCATGCCCATGCCGCCGCTCATGCCGCCCATGCCCATGCCGCCCATGCCGCCGCCCATGCCCATGCCACCCATGCCCATGCCGCCGCCGCCGCCGAACATGGAACTGGCACGTGAGGCAATGCTTTGGACACCAAGAATGGCTCCTATATCAGCGACATCAGCATAGCCGATCGGGATCTTCTCAGGGATCTTTTCTCGCTCTACCTGGAGTTCCGTCTCGGGAACAAGCTGCGGGATCTGTGTCTGATCAGCCGTAAGCTCTCTCTGAGGGCCGATGTAATAGGTGTTGTTCTCCTTGTTTACCGTCAGGCCGGCGGCCTTGAGCAAGGCCTGGAGCGCATCCGTAAAAGGAACATCATTCAGATGCAGATTCACCGCCCCGGAGATTCCCGGCTCATTCACGTGGTTCATGCCTTCAAACAAGATATCTATGGCATTGGTAGTCGGCACGTCCTTGAAGTGAAGGGTTACTCGCTTCTCGGATTCCGCAGGCGGCGCGGCGGTCTGTGCGAAAGCGGGCACTACCCACATGACCACTGCTGCCGACACTAGCAACCACAACAACGATCGGAACTTTCTGGTAATCATGCTTCACCACTCCTTTTGAAACGCGTCTATTGTTTTGACGACACGTCGCCCGGTAATGTTCTACGCTAACATTACATTCCGGGCGGCGGGGGCTCTGCCCCCGGCGGCGCGCCAGGATAAATCGGACCGGAGCCGCCATAGATCGGCTGGCTTACAGGGCCTCCGGTAGCTTCGGCAACCGACCCCGCCATATTCACCTTGATGGTGAATGGGGTCCTCGTGTCCAGCGTCTTGAGAATAATGCTGTTTTGAGTTATGCTTTCGACGCGGACTCTCGAATTGCCTCTGGTAAGCTCCGTTCCCGGATGGACAACATCCGTCTCTCCATTTGTTTCCATAATCGCTGAGACTTTACCATTCCAAAGAACTCCAGACATTCTGCGAAATGGCTGAGGAGGAAGGACTTCCTCGGCAGAAGCTAAGTCAGCCTCACTGACGGGCGCCGGCGCAAGCCTGGGACGGCTCAACCGGGGCAGCAACGCCGCTATCACATCCGCTTTCTTCGGCATGCCATACAGAGGCATGAATGGATCCTTCCGATAAGGAAGCATGGGCGCTAACGCTGCTTGTTGCCCCGCAGCACCAGTCGGAGCCGGGGCTGTGCCGGGGGTAGGCGGAGTACCCGGCGGTGGCGGCTCGGTCGGCATACCGGGCTGCGGCATTCCCGGCTCTGGAGGCATACCCTGGCCGGGCGCAGGAGCCCCGGGCATACCTGCATCGGGAATCGCTGCCTGCTTCGGCCCGCCTATGAACCCATTCATCTTCAAGATGAGCAGAACGGCCAGCACGAATACTATGCCGGTGGCTGCGAGCACTATCGGCATATTCTTTTTGTCTTGCAACCAGGCCTTCAATGCGTCCATGGTCTATCCCTCTACAAACCCATCACTGACCGGGAGGAGGCGGTTCCATCGCCGGCGGCGGAGGTTCAGTATAGGATGGCGGCGGAGGTTCAGTATAGGATGGCGGCGGAGGTTCCGTTCCCGGAATTCCACCGGCGCCTGTGCCCCCTCCTGCCATCGCAACATTCGGTCCTGCTTCGCCCCTCGGGAAGATGAATACCGTAACTGTGTAATCTGCCTGCATTCCGGGGCTCGGTCCTACCAGCCTCCCCACGTCAATCTTGACCAGCCGGTTGAGTTTATTCCACGACCGCAGATGGGACATGATTGACGTAAAGTCGCCTCTGACGCTGAAAGTGCCGATGGGAATGGTGATCAGCGTCGCATCAATACTGTTTGGATTAGCCGGAGCAGCCGGCACTTGCACCCCACTCGTCAAGGTCACCCCGGTTTTCGCCGGCCAGCTTTGAAGAATCGGACCGAGTATCTCGGACTGCTCCTTCCAAAGCGCGATCATCCCCTGAGCCCTGTCCTGGAAGGTGATGGGAGGCATTTTCTCGCGCAGGTACTTATCATACTTCGCCATCACTATGCGGTTCTGCTGCTTTGCCGTCTCCAGCCTGGCCTCGGCCTGCGCTTTTCTCGCGTAATCCTGAGAAAGCGTCTGGTACTCGGAGTTCAACTGCCCTATCTGCTGGTACTGCTTCTTTATGATTAGGAAGTAGAGACCCGCAATCACCAGCGCGCATGCGAACGAGCCTATGATGACGACATGTAACGATTTTAGCTTAGATCCACCCATATTCCCTATCCTCTACATCCCCGGCGGCGGTGGCTCGGTGTGCGGCGCCGACGCTGCGGGCGCTCCTCCGCCGGGAGTATATGCCGGCTGCGCAACAGGCTGTACCAGATTGCACGTGACGTTGAAATCAAAACCCTGTCCCGATTGCGCATTCTGGCTCGGCCAACCCGGCACCCCATCTATTGATACCCCAGAGAATAAATGGGACGCCCTGTACATGTTCAGAAGATACCTGCCGCAGTCTCCTAAACTTCTCGCATGCGCAGCTATTTTGAACTGGCCGCCGGAAGGATCAACTGATGCGTACATGATCCGGCTGTACGTATACTTCGCAAGCTCCTCATACAGCTTCGGATACTGCAGGTTATACTGCATCACGTTTTCTATGAACTGGACCTTGCCCTGGATAACGGGAATCCTCTGCTCTTCGGCGGTGGCCTGAGCCTCGATCGCTTTCACTTCATTGGCCTTCTGCTGCATGTCCGCGACCTGGGCGGTCAGTTCGGTCTTCTTTGCGCCGAGAGACAGGTTCCATGCCATCATCCCCGCTACAACACCGACGAACAGCACCGCGAATACCAGGGCAGTCTGCTTGACCTTGCGTTTCTCATATATGTATGTAGGCAGTAGGTTGATCTTCAGCACAGCGTTCGTCAGTCTCCCATCAAATCCCGTATTGCCAGTCCAACGCCGACAGGAAATACGGTGGCCACTTCTTCAAGATAGTCCTGTTCCAGAGACTTGGAGAACACCGTAACATTCTCCAGCGGATTCGCAAGCACAACCGGGATACCCAGCTCCGCTTGAAACAGCTTGTCCAGGGCTCTCAGCTTGCTGGTGCCTCCACACAGGAATATCTTACCAGGCTGGCTCTGGAACCTGCTTGCATAGTACTCTATTGATCGCCGGACCTCGGCGATAAGATCGGTCAAAACGGCACTCATGGCGTCGAATATGGCTTCGTCAGTGAACTGGTCCGTATCCACTTCGGCCTCACCGGCATCGGCAGTTACCGCCGGAACGGAAGCGAAATCGGGGCTGATGGGCTCGACTGGGCCCGACAGATCGAATTGCGGAGTCGGAGCTGGAGCTTGGTCCTCTCCCCCCGACAGGTCGAAATCCATGAAGGGCATTCCGCCCGATGGGGGCGCTTCTTCTCCCGTTCCCGCGTCAGGCGCCGGCTCAACGGCATCCGGCGTTTCCGCTTCGGGGGCGCCGAATGAGTATCCCAAGCCGGGGATAAAGCCGAGATCATCATCGGCTGCCTCTTCCGCTGCGCTGGAGACACCCATTGTTGCGCCGTTGCTGACCTCATCATCCGACTGAGTTGTCTCGAATCCCATGTCCGCGCCCGCCCCCTGAACTCTGTCCAGCAGGACTGCCCCTCGCTCCCGCTTGAGACTCTCCGCCTGCTCCGTGGTTATGTGCAGTCCGTCGCTCAAAGCTCGAGTGATGGCATCACCTGCGATCGGCAGGGTACGAGGGAATGCAAGTAGCTTATTCTGGTACACCGCCATCTCAGTCGTTGCGGCGCCTATGTTTACAATTGCGATAGTATCCTCCTGCTCGTCCTTGACTATATCAATGAGCGCTCTGCAGGTTGCAAGGGACTCGACGTCCAGGGCAATCGGCTGCAGACCGGCGGCGAATAGAGCCTCGATGTGGCTGTTCACAAACTCCTGCTGGGCCACAGCGAGAAGCACTTCCATGTTCTGATCAGCGGGGTCTGCGCCCGGTCGCTCCAGTGGCTGGAAGTCCATAATGACTTCATTGGCCGCAAACGGCACATGGCGTTCCACTTCCCATTTCATGGTCTCAGCCAGTTCCTGCTTCGTCATCTTGGGCACTTCGATGATTCGCACGACTACCGACGATTGGCCGGCAACCGAGGATACACACTTCTTGCATGAGATGCCACTGTCAGACAGTAGCCGGCGAATGGCCTGGCCGAGCGTCTGGGGATCTACAATGACTTCATTATCAATAGCGCCGGGAGGGGTCGGAGCTACTCCTAACGCAGTTATCTGTGGTCCGCTCTTACCTGGTCTTGCCTCAACTACCTTGATCAGACTGGTACCGATATTGATGCCAACGGTGGGACCACCGCCCGATTTTCCGAATCCCATTTATCAACTCCGTACAGGCTGCCTGCGCTCACATCCCAGGGGGTCGGTACGCAGGCACTAAATGTTATCACTTCGCTAGCCGTTTGTCAACAAGACAGGGCAGAAAACAAACTCCACCGCAATAATGCCAAAAAGAGCACTCCCTGTCATTATTCTAAGGGCCTGACGCCTTGAATTGCGTCCCATAGAACAGCGGACTTATCGTCTCGTAATAGAGGTCCGGATTCCCCGACCGCGTGCTTGTCCAGAATACCCAGAGCTTGTTGTCCCACGGGTCTTTGAATGCACTTACCTGTGATTCATTCAGTGCCAGATTAGTCAGGTTTCCGAACGTCTTGCCCGACGGACCCATGTCCTCGTCAATCATTTCGATGAAATGGGGTTCGTCAGGAATGGTTTGGATGACGATTTCGCCCTGTGAATTGACAGTATAGGTGTCATAAGTGACCGCCACCTCGTTCGGAACGGGTACTTGTTTGACGACTCCACCTTCCGTAACGTTCACATAAGCGACGGCATCCGGAGAATCGAAATACAGCCGATTCTTCGTCCAGTCAACTTCCACCGGATTCGTGAGATTGGCGCCGATACCAGTCACACTGCTGATGTCCGGCTCGTAGGTATTCCGCTTCAGTGCAAGCTGATGGTCGAGCTGCACCGCATATCTCATCGTCTTGTAGCAGATTCCGACACCCGGCCGTCTCCATACTACCCAGAGCCTGTCAGTAGGAGGTCTCTGGTCAGAGCTCCAGCCCGAGGGCACGTAGAACGGGTTTCCATCCGGGTCGCCCGGCACGTATCTAAGGTTGTCAAAGTAGTCTGCCACTGCGCACGGCGCGGTATCCGCCGCAGGATCGTCCGTGAGGCGATAAGCTTTCGGCCGGTACTTGGCGAATACTATGGATGCGCTGGGCGGTATCTTCAGGAACTTAACCGTGCCGTCGGTCGGATTTATGACCACCGCGCGGAAGAGTTGCCTGAGCTCCTCAATGTACTCGGAGTCGGGCACCGACAATCCCTTGGCATTGGGGTTGTAGTCAAAGGCAATCACTCCCGTGGCCGGGTCCTTGGTGTAAGGGCCGAAGTTCAGCTTGTAGATCAGACGCGAGCCGAATCCCGACGGCGCCTGGATATATGCCTCGAAGCTCGGCGGAGTCGGCGGCGGACCCGGCTTCTCTGTGAAGCTGACGATCTGGGAATCCCAGTCAACGTCGCGTGCAAACCACACCCCTCGAGTCGCATCCCGGGTCAACATGTCGCACATCACCATCTGGCCGTCTATGTCAACCGGCTTCGCCCTTCGCTGAGGAAGGAGTTGGAGAGTCACCGGCCAGTGTCGGCCTTTTGCGGCAGCCGCGGGGGTGGGATCCGCCTTATACCGGCTGAGGTAGATATCGGCGTTCTTATGGAAGACGGAGAATGCCGAGTATACCACGTCGAATGTGTCACCCGTATATCCGTGCCACCAGGCAACGGGAGACGGCTCAGCCGCCGAGTTGAGTCCATTGGGAAGAGGAAGCGGCGCTTCATTCGTCCACTTTGTTGGGTCCGAGGGATTCGGATTAGCATTGTAGTAGATGCGCCATCTATCAGCATTGCCGCCGTACCAGAAACTCCATAGTTCGGAAGGACCGCCGGCCCTCTTCAACACCATTCCCTTGACTCCAAACTTAGGCGTAGTCCAATCACCGGCAATGTTACTTCCGCTCGTATTGGGCGAGATCGAGAATACCTGTCCCGGGTCGATCTCGCCATCATCGTTAAGCTCTGTGTAGTAGACCCGTGACTCGGTCGTTCTGCGCGCGTTCGAAGTGGTTATGAAAGCGGAATTATCCTTGCTTGCCTGGCCCATGAAGAAGAGCCATGACCTCCCAGAAGACTCGTCAACAGCAACCGACGGGCTGGAGAACCTTACGGTGCCCGGGATCACGGTCCCCTCACCGCCACGCCTGTCACCTCCGACCGGCGCAGGGAAATAGTTGTTGATAGTGGCAGGATCGGGGAAGATATCCCCGGTGGTTACCGGCTTCCACCATTGCTGATGCCCGCTCGGCTCCACCCAATTCCCGGGAAGTCTGGGCCCGTCACCTGTCTTCAGCGTGGAGCTATAAATGTACCACGGATCGGAGGCCGTGGGATTTGTGCCGGCACCAGCGCTCGCAGTCTCCATGGCGAACCTGGAGCTGGTCCAGAATAGATGTATGTCGCCCGTACCCCGGTCTCTGTATGCCGCAGGCATTGCATCGCCTGTGCCCCTGGGGTTCCCGGACGAGTCCAGATTCATCACGTCCAGGTGCCGAAGGTGCGGGGCGGTGCTCATAGAGTATCCATCCGTGAGCCTGGCCTCGGTAGCCTTCACCACGATCTCCATCGGCTCGCTCACGGGAGTCGCAGGGAGAGGATTGGGACGGGTAGAGTCGGGGAAATCCCATAATCGAATCTTCCCGTAGTAGGTCCCCGCCGGCTGACCAATCGGCAGAGCAACGCCGACTGCGGGCCGCTGCGGCACGTTCCCCGGTGAACCGCCGGCAGATATGTAACTGCCGGGATTCCATGCATTGAACCTCAGCGCAACATCAGGCAGCTTCAATTCGGAAGGCTGGCTGCCCACCAGCGGCTTATGGAATGTGCGCTGGTTCAGCGGCATCCCCGGCACAGGCGGAATGCCGCTCGCCCCGTAGAAGCCCAGCCGGTCCTCCACAGGGAATCCTGCTGCCGGCGGACTCGCAATGGCCGGCCCGTCCAGGGTGGTAACGACGCATGGGTAGGGAACAACGTGACCCGACCCCGGAATCACGGGCGGAGGAGTGGCTGACAGATCATAGAACGGATACTGAACCGTATCACTAAACAGGTCGGTCCTCTGGACCTGCACGTCGAGCAAGTTGGTGTTTCCCACATTCTGCGCTGTGAACGGTTGGAACCATTCGTGGAAACCGTAATTCTGGTTGACGGCGGGGCTGATGTTTCCACCATTTATATCCCCAACAGGATAGTTGTACATCAAATTATCCAGAAAGGCGAACGGAATTCCCGAGTTGTCGGTGAAGCCGAAACCTATGGGAAGCTCGCCCATATCCATTCGGTCAGGGCTTAACTCCACCCGACGATCAACGGGAACGTGGACCTTCGTTCCCATCTCACGGTATGCCTCGGATTTGGCCGAAACCGCCGACGTGCCCAGACGCGCAGGGCCGTCGAAGACTCCGTTGTCGTTAGAGTCCACATAGGCATAGATCTCGCCGTTATACCCACTGGCATTCAGTTGGTCGTTCGAAGGGGAATTCGGATTGTCGGGCATATTCGCGGGCTGGTACTTAGGGACGTTTATCACCACATTGACCGGATCGGCCAGAACCGTCCATGTGGTGATTGGGTCAGTAAGTAGGGTCGGGTCTATGGGAGGCAGCTCCTGGATGCCCTGTGATGGGTCCTGCCCCCCAGCCGCCATGTTGACAGCCACCTGGCGAACACCGATGTCCGGGTAATCCGGGTTGGCATAACGTCTTCCGTGCAGTCTTTGATCCTGCGGCGGCTTCTCCCAAACGGGAATGAAGTTGACCGCCCTGGAGGCATCGCCGGTCCAGCACAGGGCGTCACGATCCATCCGGAATCTTATGATCTTCCGCTCAGGCTCCCCTGCCGAGTTTCTGTGCGTGCCGAGGAGGCTTCTATCGCTGATTATCACCGTACGTGTCTGAGAAGGCTTGTTATGCGGAGTGATCCCTCCCCACACCACCGGCCACTCTCCTCCATTGCCGTTCACCTGAGCATCTGCGCGGTCCTTACTAGTCTGGAGGACATTATTGACCCCGATATAGCATGGGGGATTCGAGGTTCCGTACACCACTGCCAGAGGGTTGTTGATCGCAAACTGCTGGGGCTCCTTGGGATCAGTGGTACTGTCCGGATTCTCAAGCCATATCGTCTCGCTCCTCCTGTCCGGCGATACCGGCGACTCCTGGCAATAGACGTTCAGGATGGAGCTGGGAGTCTGGGGATCATTCCGACCCGAGCCGTCCAGCACATAGGGATAGGCGGCATACCAGACAGCCATGTGGTGAGTCCCCGAAGGATCCATAATCGTATCACTCACGAAATAGTCAATGCTCTTACCGGAAAGAGTGTGAGTAATCGTCGAGTCGGCGTTCTTTCCGGGCTCGCGGCTCTTGATGACGACGTCAACCTTGTGCCCGCCTTCGATTGACTGTTGGAAGGCGACATCCGGTGGATCGAGATCGGGAACAAACTCGTAATCAGGCCACCGCCAGCGATCCGGGTCCTTGTGCTTTTGATTCGGGTCCAGGATACCCCAAACGACGAAGTATATGTCCTCGCCCCACTCGTGAATGATGGGCGGACCTTTTGTCTTGCTATTGTCGGACGGGTCGGCCCATTTGGCAACGATCGGCTTAGGGTTTGTTCTGCTTGGCCCTCCATGGCTAATCTCTGCTTCCTTGAGGAAGTCTTCATATTCCGTTTTGGTAAACACATCTATCTTGGGGACCGCCTGCCGGCTCATATTCTGGCTATTGGGGTCGGTGTTCTCAGAGCCGGTAGTCGGCGGGCCTTCCATGCCGGTTTCCGTATTCCAGCCCTCTGCCCCACCCGCTACTTCGCGAGAAGAAAAGGCCCACATGTAGCCCGCGCCATCGCCGGTGTAGATCCTGGCGTTGTAGATGGCCGGCGAAGATATGGAAGGTCCCATCAACTGCCAGCTCCAGCTTTCTTTTTCACCGGTCGTCAAGTCTAACGCATAGATGGTGTCGCCCGCATTGACGAAGGCCATCCCGATTTCACTGGCCCTGGGAACGAGGACCGGATTATTCGGATCGGTGTTGTCCAATGCGGGGAAGCCGGCTCTCGTGCCGGCAGGGCTGGACCTCATGGAACCGCCGACGTTTATCCTCGGCCATTTGTCGCTCGTGATGAGACTCGCCGGAGTGCCGGCTGCGTCCACTCCATAGAAATAGCCGTCCAAAGACCCAAGGAAGACTCCCGGCGTGTCCGCCGCTAACGGTGACATCCAAAGCGGCGATGCATAGAGGAACGAGCCTGCGGGAGAAGCCCCCATCGCCGGATAGACCCACTGCAACTGCGCGCCAAGCATAAGGTCGTCCTTGATGCAGATAATCCTGCCTTCAGAGGTCTTCGGCCAGCCCATTTGACCGCCATGGTAGCCGCCGGTGGCGATGTAGATATTGTCGCCGAAGGCCGCCGTGCTGGAGATCTCTGCCAGGGCCGCTGTATTGCCAAACGAATCAATGGGATCGGTGCTGGGATAGACCCATCTCTCCGCGCCGTTCTTGTCCAGGCAATACAGATGTCCGTCCGCCGAACCGACGTACAGATAGTCGCCGTACTCAGTAATGGAGGCGTATATGGAACCGATCGGCGGTTTGTCGGGGGTCGGGTAGGTCCATTGAGGCTCACTGTCCCCTACCGTAAGTTTGCACACTCGGCCGCCCATGGTGCCCACATAAATGTCTATATTGCCGCCCGATGTTTCCACAACCGGCGATGAAAACTCGAACCAGCCGATGTCGGTCGGCAGCACTCTCATGGCATCGGCCGCGACCCAGTATTCCTGAACAGTCAGGTCTGTGGTGCTCTGGTTGGTCAGGGTGACCTTTATGGTGCCGCCGGCCTGCGTGATGTAGTAGTCATCGCCCAGGGATACCCACAAGCCGCCGTTTCGCTGATTGAGACGCACGATCCTTTTGGTCGTCGTGGCTCCAATGGTCAGCTCGATAGTATATGTGGCGTCGGAAATATAGTACTCCGTTCCCTCGATGGGCGGGATCCAGACCTCGACGGAATAGTCCCTATCCACTAGCGGGTTCACATCCTGCGTCCACGTTGCGGTGGCAAGGTCATCAGTGTTGGTTGGCGGTGCAATCGCCCTTGCCTGCCAATATCGTGGCTCACCGGGAATGGTCGGTGTCTGCTGGAAGCCGGCGTGCATCCCCTCTTCCCAGGCCTTCGTGCCGTCCGTTGTGGCGGTGGGGTTATACCTGATGTATCCCGGCCCCTGCCAGGTAGGGACAGCGATGCCATTCGTGTAGTTGTTCCTGGATGCCTCGATGACATACACCTGGCTATCTGCGGCAGGGATCACCGCCATTTGCGCGCCGCCGACATTGATGATCGTGGGAGTCGCCGAGATGCCGTAGGGTATCCAGTTGCGATCCTCGGCCGGGTAAGTCCATTTGGGGATGCCCCGGTCGTCGGCATACGGGAGGCTCGTTTGCGGATTGATGGTGTTGATCCCGGAGTCAACTTCCGTGCCGAGGCCGGTGATCCAACCCGTGTATCGGGAGGCGTCCGAGTAATCCGTCTCGGCAAGCCCCAGGTTCTTGCTCGAGCAGCTTATCAGAACATTATGATGGACATTGCCTCCCGCAAACGGGTCATTGTAGCAGACGGCCGGTGACGAGTTGATAGTCCCGGAGTCCTGAGTGATCTTCACTTCGTCGGCGACAACGGTCATTGCTTTGGGTTCTTCCGAACCTGTGGTCTGATTTATCTGTGTGAGCTCGGTCTTATTGGTAAGTGTGACGGCGAGGAAATCAGTATCTGTGACGGTGTAGGACCGGTAGCCCAACTGGACCCATCCCCCGTCTCTCTGGTCAACGTTCATGGAAGTTATGACGATGCCGTTTATGCTGACGGTATAATGGGCATCTTCCGCCCGATCAGGCGTCTCGTCGTCTCCCTTGGAAGGTATCCAGACGTATACGTAGTAGCTCGCCTTGCCTGACTTAGACTTGAGGACATGGTCACCGACGAACTCGAATGTCCACTTGGCAGTCGCTGAACCGGTGCCTTCCGTGGTGGTGGCCAGACAGGTGCCGCCATACGGATCAATGGCGAGCGTGCTGAGATCCCAGCTGCCGCTGATTGTGAACGCCGGGACCGCGTCGGAATTGTCAATCGGGTCCCAGTAATCCTCAACGACCGGATAGACCCAGATCGGCGTCGGCCGATAGGGTCCCGATGAACTCTCGACATATCCAGTCCTATCCTTATCCTGCCTGAATGTAGTCCACTTGTCCACCGCAAATGCGGCAGAGGACGAAAGCGCCATAGTCAGCGCCAGCGCCACAGCAAAACGTTTCATGTTCAATTTGGAATTCATGCGAACACCTTCTTAGAATATCTGCCTCTCGGCGCTCATCGGCTGCCTCACATTGTTCAGACTCGAGTTATCCACAAACAACATTCCCGTCCTGGTCGGATCCACCGCCTGAGGCGCCGGCTCGATCTCGAATACCTCGCCGTAGTAGGCCTGGCCGCCCGCCTGGAACGTCGCTCTGCTCGTAACCAGGATATGGCCGTTCGGCAGATACTGTGCATAAACCGGGATCAGCGGCCTCCCGGTTTCCGTCATGTGGTCGTCAATCGAGTACGTGCGATTCGTCATCTCAATGCCGTTGCTCGCCGCATTGAGCACAAAGCTTACGAGGTGTATGCCGACTGCATCTATCACCACATCGTGGAACTCGGTATTGCTGACATACTGCCGGTTGAAGAATGTGGGATTGAACAAATGCACCGGCGGCAGACAACTCCCAGTGGAGGTATTGCTTTCGTTACTGACCGGCAGGCCCGAGCAGGTGAGCAAAGAGTCCGGCACAGGCTGGCAATACGCCGCATCCTGGAAGCCGTCAATGGGCAGTTCGGTGATGAACTTCATCTTGTCTGTCAACACGCCTGATTCCATTATCCTGTCTATTCTGAACAGCCCGCCGCCCGTAATATCCGGCATAGGGTCGCTGGTATCGTACTTGGAGATGGCGCAGACAAAGGACATGAGAGTCGGCGATTGGCAGGGAGTGGCGGCATTCGGATCGAGCATGCGAATCGGCCTGGCGGTCGTGAACCGATATTGCTTCCCCTTCTGCAGAGTGCTACTGGACCAGGCGAGCACGTCACGGTAGACATAGTTCGACTCGTCATACCTGGAATCGATCTGCACCACGCGGTAGTTGCCGCTGTCGGCGATGAGGTAATGATATATGGGATGGGTAGAGTCGGCCG
>Ga0307379_10002432_pt1 | contig 27605 bp, 24 predicted proteins | sample UN2MG_FD_202237 | JGI IMG/M metagenome (GOLD analysis project Ga0307379, IMG submission 202237) | Soil microbial communities from Risofladan, Vaasa, Finland - UN-2 | ecosystem: Environmental > Terrestrial > Soil > Coastal area > Acid sulfate soil | place: Finland: Risofladan, Vaasa | collected...
AACTAAAGAATTAATAGAAAACGAAAAAAAATATTTAATGCAGACTTATAGCAGGCCAGGTATGGTATTAGACAAAGGTGAGGGGATGAAGGTATGGGACCTGGAAGGAAAGCAATACTACGATTTTGTCGGTGGTATAGCAGTAAATTCCCTGGGATACAGTCATCCTAAATTAGTTCAGGCCATTAAGAATCAGGCAGAAAAATTAATTCATTGTTCCAATCTTTATTATAGCGAACCACAGATAATTTTAGCTCAGATGCTGGTAGAACTTTCTTATGGGGATAAAGTATTTTTTGGTAATAGTGGAGCAGAGGTAAATGAAGGCGCAATCAAATTAGCAGTTAAATATTTTAAAGAACAAAATAAAGATAAACATAAAATAATTTATATGAAAAATTCTTTTCACGGCAGAACCATTGCTACTCTTGCTGCTACCGGTCAATACAAATATCAGAAAGATTATCTTCCTCTTTTACCTAAATTTAAGGAGGCGATATTTAATGACCTTGAATCAATAAAGGCAGCAGTTGATGAAGAGGTAGCTGCAGTACTGGTTGAGCCTATTCAAGGAGAAGGTGGTGTAAAAATTGCCACTCAGGAATTTATAAAGGGATTAAGAGAATTATGTAATAAGGAAGGGATATTGCTTATCTTTGATGAGATCCAGTGTGGTTTGGGTCGAACCGGAAAGATGTTTGCTTACCAACATTATGGCATAGAGCCGGATATTTTAACTATTGCCAAATCTTTGGGAGGGGGGATACCTATCGGAGCATTTATTGCCAAAGATAAAATAGCTTCTTCTTTTAAGCTCGGAGATCACGGAACTACTTTCGGAGGTAATCCTGTGGCCTGCGCAGTAGCGATAGCTAATTTAAAAGTTTTACAAGATGAGGATTTAGTTGGGAATTGTCAGAAAAAGGGAGAATATTTTAAAGATAAATTAAAAGGTCTCAAAGAAAAGTATCCAGAGAAGATAGAAGAAGTAAGAGGTTTAGGCCTGATGGTGGGGATGGAATTAAAAGAAGAAGGCCAGGATATAGTAAAGAAATGCCTAGAAGAAGGAGCATTGATTAATTGTGCTGCTAAAAAAGTTTTACGTTTTTTACCGCCTTTAATTGTGGAAGAAAAAGAGATAGATTATTTAATAGGTATTTTAGATAAAGTATTTCAGGGGTAAACTTTTGTGCCTGGCACAAAAGTTTACTTTAATTATAAATAAAAAATAAGGAGAAATATAAAAAATGAAAAAAGTAGTTTTAGCTTATTCAGGAGGATTGGATACTTCTGTGGCCATTAAATGGTTAAAAGAGAATTATTGCGAGGAAGTAATTGCAGTGGCAGTTGACCTAGGACAAAATAGTGATTTAGAATATGTAAAAGAAAAAGCTCTTAAAATTGGAGCGAGTAAATCTTACGTTATTGATGCCAAAGAAGAATTTGCAAAGGAATATGTTCTACCAGGGCTGCAAGCAGGTGCGGTTTATGAGTCAAATTATCCTTTAGCTACCGCTTATTCTCGACCCTTAATCTCCAAAATTATGGTTGAAATTGCCGAAAAAGAACAAGCGGAAGCTATTGTTCATGGCTGTACCGGTAAAGGTAATGATCAGGTAAGATTCGAAGTATCTATCGCCGCTTTAAATCCAAACTTGCAGGTAATTGCTCCAGCTCGAGAATGGGGATTTACCCGGGAAGAAGAAATTGAATATGCCAAAAAATATAATATTCCTGTCCCCGTAGATGTAGAAAATCCCTACAGTGTGGATCAGAATTTATGGGGGAGGTCTATTGAATGCGGAGTATTAGAAGATCCCTGGGTAGAGCCACCGGAAGAAGGAGTTTACGAATGGACAGTAAGCCCGGAGAAGGCTCCTGATAAACCAACCTATCTGGAGATATATTTTGAAAAGGGAGTGCCGCAGAGAATAAATGGAGAGAAGATGTCTCTGACGAATTTAATTTTGAGCTTAAATAAAATTGGAGGAGAAAATGGAGTAGGACGAGTGGATATGGTAGAAAATAGATTAGTAGGGATTAAATCTCGAGAAATCTATGAATGCCCAGGTGCAACTATCTTGCTAAAGGCATATCAGTCTTTGGAAGGGTTGGTTTATCCTCGAGAATTATCCCACTTTAAACAGATTATTTCTCAAAAATATTCTGAATTAACCTACTATGGCCTATGGTTTTCTGCCTTAAAAGAGGCTTTGGATGGTTTTGTAAAAGTGATTAAAGATAAGGTAACCGGGACCATAAAAGTTAAACTATTTAAAGGTAATTGTGTAGTTGTAGGAAGAAAATCTAAAAATTCTCTCTATGATTTTAACTTGGCTACTTATGCCCAGGGAGATACTTTTAATCAGGATTTCGCTAAAGGATTTATTGAACTATGGGGCCTGCCTACCAAAGTGTATTCTTCGGTGAATAGAAAAAATAAATAGCGTAGAGCGTGTAGCGTTTAGTGTATAGGGGGTGAAGATAATGGAAAAACTATGGGGTGGAAGATTTAAAAAAAATATAAACAAGGAGATGGAAAAATTTATCTCCTCTCTCTCTTTTGATAAGAAATTAGTAAAATATGATCTCTTGGGGAGCATTGCCCACTCTCAGATGTTAGGGAAATGCAAAATTATTACTAAAGAAGAAAGAAATAAAATTGTTGAGGGATTAAAACAAATTCTAAAAGAAGTACAAGAGGGTAAGGTAAAAATTATCACAAGAGAAGCAGAAGACATTCATTCCTGGGTGGAAAATAAATTGAAAGAGAAGATAGGAGCTGTAGCTGGAAAATTACATATTGCTCGAAGTAGAAATGACCAGATAGCCCTTGACGAAAGAATGTATTTAAAAGAAGAAGTTCTAAAGATCCAGGGTTTGTTGAAAGACTTACAAAAATCCCTTATAGCTACTGCCCAGAAAAATTTAGGAGTGATTATGCCAGGATATACCCATCTCCAACATGCCCAGCCTATTCTTTTTTCTCATCACCTTATGGCTTATTTTTATATGTTTGAACGGGATAAGGGAAGGATGCAAGATTTGTATAAACGAGTTGATGTTCTTCCTTTAGGCTCTGCTGCTTTGGCAGGTACTTCTTTCCCCATTGATAGAGAATTTGTAGCTTCACAACTTGGTTTTAGCGGAATTTCAGAGAATAGTCTTGATGCGGTAAGCGATAGAGATTTTGTTTTAGAATTTCTATCTGCTTCAGCTATCTTGATGATGCATTTAAGTCGTTTAGGAGAAGAATTAGTTTTGTGGTCCTCGAAAGAATTTGATTTTATAGAATTAGATGATTCTTTTTGTACCGGCAGTAGTATTATGCCTCAGAAGAAAAATCCTGATGCTGCAGAATTAATCAGAGGAAAAACCGGGCGAATTTATGGAAATTTAATAAATCTTCTAACCATGATGAAGGCCTTACCCCTGGCTTATAATCATGATATGCAAGAAGATAAAGAACCTTTATTTGATACCGTATCTACTTTAAAAACGTCTTTATTTTTAATGAGTAAGATGATAGAGACTATGCAGGTTAATAAAGAAAAGATGGAGGAAAGCACCAAGGGTGATTTTTCTACTGCTACTGAATTGGCAGATTATTTGGTAAAGAAGGGCTTAACTTTTAGAGAAGCCCATAAATTAGTAGGCAGCATCGTTATTTATTGTTTAGAAAATAAAAAAAATTTGGAGGATTTAACTCTTACAGAATTAAATTTCTTCCATAAAAATTTTAATGAAGACGTTTTGAAAATTTTAACGCCTCATTTTACCGTCGAGGCTAAAGATTCTTACGGGGGAACTTCTTTAAAAAGAGTAAAAGAATCTATCCAAAAAGCTAAACAGATATTAGAAGAAAATATTAATTACTAAAACTAAAATTATTTTACCACTTTTGTTATTTTCTTATTTTAAAAAAGATTCTTTTTAATAGAATTAAGATATGTTACTTACATTTTCTATATTATTTTGGCTTTTCATTATTATTTTTATATCTTCCCTTTGTTATCCTCACAGAATTTATCCCTCTTTTTATCAAGGTAGCTTTTGTGGAAATAGATAATAGGAATTCATTAATTTTAATAATTCCTGTGTGTCATTCCTGCGACACAGCCTGGAAAGCAGGAATCCATCTTTAACTGGTTATCCCGGTTAATCCGTTTTTTTGTAAATATATTTCATTTAAAAGAAGGAAGTAAACTGTAACAAGGGTCCAGAAAAAGGCAAAACAAGTTCTGTTATTCCCGAAAACGGGAATCCAGCTTGTTTTTTCTTTTTTCTCTTATCAAGAAAAGTAATTAAAATAAGAATTACAGAAGCTTTCTAAAAAAATATAAAAAAATTTTCCAAAAAAGATTGATTTTTAAAAATAAATTTAGTAATATAATGTATAATGTATACAATCATCTAATATATATAAATTTGAATTTATGGATATAAAAAAATAGGAAAATATTAAAAATGCAAAATACTTTAAAGATAGAGGGATACGAATTATTAAGTCAAAAAGTTTATCGAGTATTAAAGACAGAAATTGTAAAAGGATTTTTAGAACCAGGGACTAAATTGTTAGAAAATAAAATTGCTGAAGAAATGCATGTAAGTAGAACTCCTGTTAGAGAAGCGATGCAAAAATTAGTGGCTGAAGGATTTGTAAAGACGACTCCAAATCAGACAATGATTGTGACCGAAGTTTCTCTCGAAGATATAAAGGAAGTTTTGCAAATTCGTGGAGTATTGGAAGGGTTAGCTGCTCGTATTACTGCTAAAAAAATTAATAAACAAGAAATAGAGGAATTAGAGAAAACCATTGCCCAAATGAATATCTATGTTGTTAAAGAAGATTTAACATCTTATTGCCAAGTAGATGATGAATTTCATGATCGTATCTTAAATATTTGTGGGAATAGGTGGGTAGTTAATCTACGTGAAAATTTAGGAAATTTTATTTATAGATTTCGAATTAAGTCCCTTAGTGTCCCTGGAAGATTGAAATGCTCTTTAGAGGAACATCAAAAAATTATGGAATCTTTACAAAAACATAATTCAATAGAGGCAGAGAGACTAAGTCAATTGCATATGGAAAATACAATAATAAATATATTAAAGAATGTAGCAAAAGAAAAAGATAATAAAGAAGGATAGATTAGATTAAAATTGTAGTAAATGAGATTGGAACAGCTGCTTTAGCTTAACATGTTACTCACCATTGATAGCAGTTATTTTAGAATGTAAGACCTGGAGTATAAAAAAGAAAATTGGAGGTGATAATAAAGGAAAAAAATATGTAAGGCAAGTTACTTGACGTTAGAAAATTATTTATTAAAAATTAAAAGGAGAATTTAAAATGAAAAAGAGAAAAACATTTTGTTTAATTTTATTACTTACTTTGATTTTTATGATTAGTTTTTTAAGTGCAGATGCAGCAAATGTTACTTTAAAACTTGGTAATAAAGAAGCAGATAATCATCATGAAAGCCTTGCTCTTAAAAAATTTGCAGAATTAGTTGAAGAAAAAACAAATGGAGAAATTAAGGTTGATCTTTATTTTAATGAAGCATTAGGAAAGCCAGACACCCAATTAGAAAACACAATTCAAGGTGTCCAAGATATTTATGTAGTTGGTTACTATGTATTGGAGAAATATATTAAGGATTTTGGCGTTACTGAAATGCTACATTTTTTTAAGAATAGAGATCATTTCCAAAAGTTCTTACTAAGTGATTTAGTAGCAGAAATGGAAAAAGAGCTTTTGGGAAAAACTGGTTTAAGAGTTATTAGTATTGATCGTAATTGGTGGCTGGGACCTTATCGAGTTATTTGTGCTAAAAAACCAATTCTTACCTTAGAGGATATTAAAGGTCTAAGACTTCGTGCACCTGATTCAAAAATGATGATTAGAATCTGGGGAGAACTCGGAGCTAATCTTACAGTTATCCCTTGGTCAGAAGTATATTTAGCTTTAAGTCAAGGAATGGTAGAAGCTGCTACCGGTACAATCATGGATATGTCTTATCAGAAATTTTATGAAGTGACTCCGCATATTACAAAAACTGATGAAAAGTTTCAACAGGCTTGTTTATTCATGAATAATAAGAAATTTCAAAGCTTGACCAAAGAACAACAGCAGGCATTATATGATGCTGCTAAAGAAGCAGGTGAATATTGTACAAAATTACTATATGACGGCTTAGATGAGGCATTGAAAGATATGGAATCAAAAGGCGCTATTTTCCATGAAACTGATCTCGCTCCATGGCAGGCACAAGCAAGGAAAGCTCTGCTTGAAATGGAAGCAGAGGGAGCAATAACAAAGGGTTTAATGGATAAAGTAGATGCACTTTATCCATAATTTTTTGATTATTGCGAATTATTTTTAAATAAAAAATACTACTAGATGTATTTTATTTAGATATAAAGCATCTAGTAGTATTTTTGGAATTCTACAAGACATTTTTTCTAATAAAAGAACTATTATTAAACTCAAGAAGGAATAGATGTATGAAAGAAAATAATTCAATACTTATCGATAGATTAATTGGTTATTTCGACAAGATTCTCATCACATTGGTTATTATATTAGGAATTATACTGATTGGCATTAATGCTATACAGATAATCATTCGAGGATTTTTTAATACTTCATTTTTATGGGTTTTAGAATTTTCAGAATTTTTAGGAATTTGGATTGTGCTTTTGGGTGCTTCAGTTATGTTTTTAAGGGACACGGAAATAAAAGTAACGGTTATATTAGGATATTTTCCTGAAAAAGTAAAAAGGGTAATTGAAATTATGGTTAGTGTTCTTGGAATAGTTTTTTCAATTTATTTAATTTGGGGTAATCTTAACTACCAACAATATGTAGGCATAATTAAACCAGATTACTTACCTTTTTCTTTTCGAGTACATACCTATCCATTGTATGTTTTTGGAGTAAGTGTAATGTATAATTGCTTAAATGTAATATTTAGGCCTGATAGTGATAGTAAGGGGAGGTTTCTTGAATGATATCATTATTGTTAATTGTTGTTTTATTAGTTATGATTGTTTTTAAAACTCCAATATCAGTAGCTATGGGATTAGCTAGCCTTGTTACTATATGGACTGGTGGTTACCCTGTTCATCTAATTCCGCAAGGAGTAGTTCGCGGTGCAGTTAGTTGGAGTTTATTAGCGGTGCCATTTTTTATTGTAGCCGGTAATTTGATGAATGAATTTGGGATAGCAGAGCGTATTTTTGATTTTGCAAATGATCTTGTAGGACATGTTAGGGGTGGTCTGGCACATGTTAATGTATTATGTTCAATGGTTTTTGCAGGGATTTCCGGATCGGCAACAGCCGATTGCGCTGGATTAGGTGTTATTGAATTAAAAGCAATGGCAGATGCAAAATATGATCCCGAGTTAAGCGCTGGAATTACTGTGGCTTCTTCTACGATAGGTCCGATTATTCCGCCTAGCGTTGCTTTTATTATTTATGGGGTAATTACGGGCACATCGATTTTAAAGCTGTTTATTGCAGGAATAATTCCAGGTGTATTAATCGGCATAACCTTGATGATTACCAATTACGTAATTTGCTTAAAAAGCCCTTCGAAATTTCCTAGGGAACCAAGAAGAAAATCTATAAAAGAAATATCTAGAAAGTTCCTTAAAGCAAGTTTTGCTTTAATTGCTCCACTTATTATTCTATTTGGGATGTTTAGTGGTTTAGTAAGCCCTACCGAAGCTGGAATTGTAGCCGTTTTTTATTCTATTTTTTTAGGTTTTTTTTATTGCACAATTAGTTTTAAGAAATTGATTCAAGCTATAGAAAATTCTATGTTAACTGCAGCGCATAGTTTAGTTTTAGTTGGTTTGGCTTCTACTATGAGTAATATTATGACTTTTGAAAGAACTCCTTATATTATTGGTCAATTTATTTTGGGATTAACCCACAATAAAATCATCATTCTATTTCTAATTAATCTTTTGTTTTTAGCGGTGGGCTGTATTATGACTGGAATTAGTTCTTTAATTCTTTTAACCCCCATTTTTATGCCTTTAATGCAAGAATTAGGAGTAGACTTAGTACAATTTGGCGTTATAATTGCTTTTGGAACTGTCATTGGGATAGCTACCCCTCCAGTTGGCGTAGGACTTTTTATTATTTCTGATATTGCCAAACTATCGGTTGAAAAGGTTTCTCGAGGGACGGCAATTTATCTGCCGGCATTAATTATAGCCCTTTTTTTGATTACCTATATACCTTTTTTATCAACCTGGCTCCCTGCATTATTGATGCCAGGTAAATAAATGTAAATTTATCAAAAAATAAATAATTTAAAAAATAAAAATAGGAGGAATTGTTAAATAAAATGAATGAAAAAATTGCAGTATTAGGTGCTGGTAATGGTGGCTATGCGATGGCTGCTGACTTATCTATGGTAGGGTACGAAATAAATCTTTATGAGTATCCAGATTATGCTGATAATCTTAGCCCAATAATTAAAAGAAGGGGGATAGAAATTCTATCTCGTACCCCTGCAGGTGAAGAATTAGAACTACCAGCTGGAGGGAAAAGTGGTTTTGTTGAAATAAAGGGTAAAATAACTTCGGATATTCAAGAAGCTATTAAAGACGCAGAAATCATTATGTTGGTTGTTCCTGCATTTGGAAGAGAAGCATTTATTAAAGAATTTGCACCTCATTTAGAAGATGGTCAAATTATTGTTATTTGGCCTGGTTATTTTGGTGCTTTACAATGCGCAAAATTATTAAAAGATATGGGAACAAATAAAAAAGTAAGTATTGCTGAAACCGAAAGTTTAATTTATAACTGTACGAAACTGGGAGAAGCAAAAGTCTATAATAAAGGGAACAAAGAACATTTATTAGTATCATTTCTTTCGGCGATAAAAAAAGAAGAAATTTTTCGAAAGTTAAACAAGATATATCCTCAGCTTATCTTAGCAGATAATGTATTACAGACTACTTTAGCAAATGGGAACCCTTCTTTGCATCCCATGTCAGTTTTACTAAATCTTTACCGAGTAGAAAGAAAGTTTTATCCCTTTGATGAAAAATTAAATAAACCAGTGGAAAAAGCCTATGATGTTACTCCAGGAATGGCACGTGTAATGGAGGCGGTAGATATGGAAAAAATAGCTATGGGCGAAAAATTAGGCATCAAAATTCCTTCAATAAAAACCCAAATTGAGTTATTTTATGGAGCAAAAGGAGAAAATCTTTATGAGACCCTTTTAAATTGCTATGCATATCAAGTACAAGGAGCACCAACTTCCCTGGAAGATCGTTATGTAACCGAGGATGTGCCATTCGGCTTAGTACCTTTTGCTCTTTTAGGTGAACAAATTGGAGTTTCTGTTGATAATTTAAAGGCGATGGCAACTATAGGATGCGCCGTAACCGGCAAAGATTTTTGGAATGTAGGAATGAATATGGAAAAAGCCGGATTAGCAGGGATGACTGCAGATGAAATAAAAGTTTATATCCAGTAGTATATTTTAAATGAAAATTATTTTCTAAAAATTATTGTGGTGATTAAAATAACCAAGGAGGATATTGATGCATGCGAGTTACAATTCAAAATGCTAACATTGTAATACCACATAAGGATTTGATCCTTAATCATTCTTCGATGATTATCGAGAATGGACTAATCATTAAAATTGCGGAAGGTGTGAAATATTCGTACGATCCAAAAGCGAATACTATCATCGATGCCAAAGATAGCTTTTTAATTCCGGGAATCATTAACCATCACACTCATGGGGTATCCTTGGGGCCATTATTTTCAGCAGGTAATCCGGCTCCCCCCTTAGAATTAATTATTAGTAATCTAAACAAACATTTACTTCAGGGAACGACCACCATCTTAAACGAAGATGGTTTTGCCACAATAGAAGAAACTGAAATTATGAACAAATTGCACCCGATAAAAATTAAAGCTGCTACTTCGCATACACCTTTAAATATTCAAGCAGCTGAAATTACTGATGGAACGGGTTTAAACTCATTTCATAAAACTTTAACGGTTGAAAGTATGTTAGAAAGAGGAGCGGTTGCTTTAGGTGAGATTGGCGGAGGGGATACTCTTGGCGGAGGTGGTGTTTGTTATAACTTATTACCTAAAACAATAGAAGAAAAGACGGGGAAGAGAATTACTGCTTCTGAGGCTGAAAAGTTAATGTGGGCAGTTCTCGGAAGATATATTAATACTTCTTTGACTGATCGGAAAAAAGTGGAGACAGTTTTAGAAAAAATTGGATTAAAAGGATTAATTTCTATTGATGAAGCAATTGATATTATCCTTCAGGTTGTTTATTCACCTGTTGAGACTGGTCGAAATGGTATTAAAGAAGCAGCAGATCTTGCCCTTCAATATAATATGCCTGTAGTTATTCACAATGCTGCTGGATGTAAAGAAGTTGTATTTGAAGTAGCCGAAAAATTAGGTTCAAGATTAATTGCAGCTCATTCAAGTCATCCAAGTTTTACTAAAGATGAAATAGTGGAAAATATTAAAAAATTAAAGAGTTTTGGTGCGATTATAGATGTTTGCTGTGGTGATTATTTTGGGGCAAAAAATTTATGTCCCCCCGAGTATTTAGATATAGCACTTAATCTAATCGAAGAAGGCTTGGTTGATTTAATTTCAACTGATTTTATGGCTGGGAATTGGGATCCTCTTCTTTTAATAATAAAAAAAGCAGTAGAAGAAGAAAAAATTTCTTTACCTTTGGCTTTAGCTATGCTCTCTTGCAATGTTACTAAAGCAATTCCTAAACTCGCACCCAATACTGGATTTATAAAAGAAGGGAAAGCGGCTGATTTAGTAGTATTGAACTCTAATAATCTTGCCGAAGTCCAGCATGTATTTATTGATGGGATTCCAGTAGTCATTAATGGAGAAATGAAGGCACCGAAAGCAAACTGGTTATGGTATTAAAATGTATTAGTAATTATTAGATGATTTTTATGTTTTTAAAATTTAAAAATTTGCTATAAAAAATAACAAAAAATAATTTAAGGAGGATTTGATTTATGTCTAAAAAAATTGTAATTTTAGGAGCTGGTAATGGTGGATATGTTATGACTGCAGACCTATCTATGGTTGGTCATAAAGTAAGTATTTATGAATTACCGGAATACGCCGAATATAATCTATCTCCAATTATTAAAAGAGGAGGTATTGAGGTAATTTCTCAGGCTCCTTCGGGGGAAGAGATTATCCTATCAGCTGGGGGTAAAAGTGGTTTTGTAAAAATCACTGGTCTTATTAGTTCAAATATTGAAGAAGTTATGCAAGGGGCAGAAATTATAATGCTAGTGGTTCCTGGATTTGTTCGGGAAAAATTTATAAGAGCATTTGCCCCTTATCTGGAAGATGGGCAAACTATCGTAATTTGGCCAGGTTATTTTGGAGCACTACAATGTGCAAAATTATTAAAAGACTTGAGGGTAAAAAAAGATATAGCCATTGCTGAAACCGAAAGCTTAATTTATAACTGCACTAAGCTTGGTGAAGGAAGGGTAAGAAATAAAGGACAAAAAGAAAAAATGTTATTATCGGTGTTTCCAAGCAAAAAGAAAGAAGCTACTTTTAATTTATTGAAATCGATTTATCCGCAGTTTTTGTCAGCTAAGAATGTATTGCAAACAACTTTACTTAACGTTAACCCTACTTTACATCCTATGTCAATCTTACTAAATCTTTACCGAGTAGAAAGAAAATTTTATCCCTTTGATGAAAAATTAAATAAACCTGTAGAAAAAGCTTATGATGTAACTCCAGGAATGGCAAGGGTAATGGGAAAGGTTGATATGGAAAGGGTGGAGATTGGTAAAAAAATAGGGCTAAAACTAAATACTTTAAAAGAAACATTAGGAATATTCTATAGTGCTAAGGGAGAAGATTTATATGAAACTATTTCTAATTGTTATGCTTATCAAGTACAAGGCGCCCCTACTTCCTTAGAAGATCGTTATGTAAGCGAAGATGTACCCTATGGCTTAGTCCCTTATACCTTATTAGGAGAACAACTTGGAGTTCCTGTAGATACAATTAGATCAATGGCTACCATTGGATGTGCCGTAACGGGTCGGGATTTTTGGAAAGAAGGGCTAAATATGGAAAAAGTTGGTCTCGATGGTAGGAGTGCTCTTGAAATAAAAGATTTCATAGAATAATTTTTCTAAATGATGATTAATTGAGGAGATATCTTTAATTATAAATTATCTCAGTTAATCATTAATAAAATAAAGATAGATGATTTAATAGTGAAATTAGTTATTACATATTTTATAGATTATATTAAAAGAGGGAAAAGATGGAGAAAATATATAAAGTACTCTTTACTGATTATTACTTTCCAGATATCAGTAAAGAAATTAAGCAACTGAAGAAATTAGGAAAAGTGGAAATAATTGATTGTAATGATATAGTTAGAGGAAAAGTTGCTTCTGAAGATCAACTTTTAGAGCATCTTCAAAAATGTAAAGCAATGGACGCGGATGCCTTGCTAGTAAATCATGCTATGATAACTTCTAAATTTATTTCTCAATTAACGAATTGTAAAATAATTGTGAGATACGGAATAGGAGTAGATAATATAGATGTTAAGGCTGCTCAAGAAAGAGGAATTAAAGTTGCCAATATTCCTGATTATTGTATTGAAGAAGTAGCTGAAAATGACATTACTTTGATGCTTGCTACGGTGAGAAAAATATTTTTACAAAATAAACTGTTACGAAATAATCAATTTAATTATGAACAAATAAAACCCATAAGAAGATTTTCTGAATTAACGGTTGGTTTACTTGCTTTTGGTAATATTGCGAGAACAGTAGCGCAAAGATTGAAAAGTTTTAAGGTAAAAATTATTACTTATGATCCTTATTTTCATCAAAAAAACCTTTTTGATTGGGTAGAATTTGTAGCATTAGATGAATTATATCAAAGATCGGATATCCTTTCAATTCACGCTCCTTTAACCAGTGAAACCTACCACTTAATTAATCAAGAAACAATAAAAAAAATGAAACCCGGAGTAGTTTTTATTAATACATCTCGTGGTGGTTTGGTAGATGAAAATGCGTTATATAAAGGACTGAAAAGTGGTAAAATTGCCGGTGCTGGTTTGGATGTTCTGGACTATAAAGATGAAAATGATTATTCCAAATCAAAGCTAATGGAGTTAGCCAATGTATTTATCACTCCTCACACCAGTTGGTATTCTGAGGAGGCTATTTATGATTTACAATTAAAAGCCGGTAGAATTGTTTATCAGGAATTATTAAATCAAAAAATAGAGTAAGAGGATATATTTCTTAGAAATAAAAAATAAAAACAGGTGTTAAATTTCATTGAAAAAATTTATTACTCACTTTATTGCGGATTATATAGAACAAAAAAGATATCAAGATTTTCCTATAGAGGTAATTAAAAAAGCGAAAGAATGTATTTTAGACTCTATCGGATGCATGTTAGCAGGCAGTAAGACTCGAGAAGGAAGGATTCTGCAAAAAAGTTTATTATTTCACGAAAAAGGAATTTCTTCAATTCTTGGATTTTCCAGAAAAACAGCTTTCTTCAATGCAATATTCATAAATTCTACCCTGGTAAATATTTTAGATTTTGATGATTGTTATATTGGGCACCCCGGCGCAACTATTATCCCTCCTGCAATTAATTTTGCTGAATTAATGGAATTGACTGGAAAAGAATTAATTACAGCTATTATTATTGCGTATGAAGTTTCAATTAGACTTGGGTTAGGACTAAGACCGATTGGAGAGAGAAAATATATTTTGGGTCATGGTACTTGGCAAGTTTTTGGTTCTGCGTCTATAGCTGCAAAATTATTAAAATTAAACTGCAGTAAGACTACCAACGCCTTTGGCATTGCAGGTGCTAATGCACCTTTGCCATCAGTTATGAAGACAACATATGGTTTGGAAGGCCCAACAATGGCTAAAAACAATTTTGGAACAGCTGCATTAGTCGGAGCCCAATCTGGATTTTTAGCTAAGAACAGATTTACAGGGCCAAAAGATATTTTTGATGATGAAAATGGTTTCTGGAGAATGATAGGATGTAAAAAGAATAATTTAGATAGTACGCTTATGCAAAATAGCGAAAAAGAATTTAAAATTCTAGACGTTAATTTTAAGATGTACCCATGTTGTCGATTAACCCATTCAGCTATCGATACCGTAAAGGAATATTTTCTTAAAAATAACATTGAATTAAAAAATGTAGAAAAAATTTTAGTAAAATCTTTGTCTCCTTTAAGTAAGCCTCCCTTTACAAATTTAAAGCCCAGAGATGCTAATGAAGGAAGATTTTCCCTACCCTATGCTTTGGCTTGTGTTCTTTATAAAATTAATCCTTTAGAGTGGTATAGTAAAAAGAATATAAATGACTCTCAACTACTTGATTTTTCAGAAAAAGTGATGATTGAAAAAAACGAAAGGGCGGATGAAATTTTTAAAAAAGATCCTAAAGAAATTTCAAGTACGGTGATCGTTATTCAAAAAAATAAAAAAGAAGATAAAACCCAGAAAATTATAAAAAATGAAAAAACAGAGCAAACAATGCAAGAGGGTGTCCTTTTAGAGAAATTTTTACAATTATCTGGTAAGTGTTTTAAGAATGAGAGAAAAGCAAAGATGTTAGCAGAAAGTATTATGGAGTTAGATAAAGTGAAAAATACTAAAGAATGGCTAAGCAATTTTCAGTTCTTCAAATAAGGTTTATTTTTACAATTATAAGTAGGTCTAAAAGAGGAATATTTTAAGATGGAGGAGTTATCAATGAAATTTAAAGTATTGCTTACTAGGGTTTTACAAAAAGAGGGATTGAAAGAATTGGAGAAGATAGCTGACTTAATTTTACCTGAAGAAAAAAAATTATTTTTTACACCTGAGGAAATATTAAATTATGCACCTATTTTAGATGGTATTATCGTTAGCCGAGCACATATTGATGCAGTATTTATAGACAAAGCAAAAAAATTAAAGGTAATCAGTAAATTTGGAGTAGGTTATGACACAGTAGATGTTGAAGCAGTATCAAGAGCTGGGATTATTTTAACAAATTTACCGTCGACGGTTACCGAAGTAACCGCTGAATTGGTTTTCGGTATCATGCTATCCTTAAGCCGTCGAATTGTAGAGGCTGATCGCTATTTAAGAAAAACCCAAAGTAAGCAATGGTATCAAGAAGCACTTTTTATGGGTCATGAATTATGGGATAAAAAAATTGGGTTTATTGGTTTTGGAAGAGTAGGTCAAGCTACCGCAAAAAGATGCATTCCTTTTGGCATGAAAATATTTTATTATGATATTGAAAAAAAGAATAATTTAAGAATTAAAGCACAATATATACCCTTTAATCAACTATTAGAAGAAATGGATTATATAGTTTTGCAAGCACCTTATTCTAAGAGCACCCATCATTTAATTGGTAAGAATGAAATAGAAAAAATGAAAAAAAGTGTATATTTTATCAATACTGCTCGGGGTCCAGAAATAGACCAGAAAGCTTTGATTAGTGCTTTAAAAGAAAAAAGAATAGCGGGGGCCGCTTTAGATGTTTACGAAAATGAACCTTCTATCCCTCAAGATTTAAAACTATTTGATAATGTCGTTTTAACTCCTCATCTTGGAACAGATACCTATGAAACAGATCTACGTATGGTTAAGGAAGCCTCTGATAATGTAATTAAGGTGCTTACAGGAGCTATTCCTGAATTTGTGGTGAATAGGAAAGAGTTGGGATTATAAATTTACTAATATTTATTCTATGTTAGATGTTCGATGAATTTTAAAAATAATTTTTAATAAAGACCATATATTTTGGTTACTAACCAAAATAAACGTTAAAGTAAAATGTTATCTTATTTTCAAAGATTAGAAAACACAAAAAGGAGTGACATCTATGTTTCTACTCACAATTAATAAAAAATGGTGTAAGAAATGTAAAATTTGTATTGATTTATGTCCAAGTAATGCTTTGACTTCAGACGAAGAAGGTTATCCTAAATTAATTGATGAAAAATTATGTACCAGATGTAAGCTTTGTGAGCTTAGATGCTCTGATCTAGCAATTGAAGTAGAGGTGATAAAAAAATGAATAATAAAGTTTTGATGCAAGGAAATCAGGCTGTTGCAGAAGCAGCTCTGGTAGCTGGTGTAAAAGTAGTTGCTGGATATCCGATAACTCCATCTACAGAAGTAATTGAAATTTTGTCAAAAAAATTACCTTCTGTAGGAGGAAGGTTTATTCAAATGGAAGATGAAATTGCCAGTATTGGAGTAATCATTGGGGCGTCAGCAGCAGGTAAAAAGGCTCTTACAGCTACTTCCGGACCTGGGTTTAGCTTAATGCAAGAACTCTTAGGCTATGCAGCTATGGTAGAATTACCCATAGTAATATATAGTGCCCAAAGAGTAGGTCCAAGTACTGGTGGTGCGACCTTACCTCAACAAGCTGATATTATGCAAACCAAATGGGGTTCTCATGGAGAGAGCCCCCGTATTGTTATCTGTCCATCAACGGTTGAAGAATCTTATGATTTAACTATTACTGCATTTAATTTAGCAGAAAAGTATATGGTTCCAGTCGTAATTTTAAGCGATGAAATTTTAGCCCATATGAGAGAGAGCATAACTGTTCCTGAAAAAAATTCGCTAAAAATTATTAATAGGCGTAATGATCCGCCTCCTCAGGAAGAATACCTTCCCTATAAAGTTGACCATACTGGAATACCAGTATTACCCCCCTTCGGTAGTGGTTATCGTTATAATATTACTGGGATGATTCACGGAGATAACGGTATACCTAATTTAGCGCCAGCAACAATTGATAAATGTATCAGAAGGATAAATAATAAACTAGATAAATATTACGACGATATTGTAATGGTAGAAGAAATCAAAAGAGAAAAATCTAAAATTGCTGTTTTAGCCTATGGGTCAACTGCCAGACCCGCTAAAGGTGCGGTAAAAATGGCTATTGAAAAGGAGATAGATGTTGAGTTTATTCGCCCTATTACAATGTGGCCTTTTCCCGAAAAAGAGGTTAGAGAAGTTGCTAATAGAGTTGGTAAAATATTAGTACCAGAAATGAATTTATTAGGACAAGTTGCAAATTTAGTAAGGCAAGTTATTGAAGGCAAAGCGGAAGTGGTAAAGTTTAATAAAGTTTCTGGTGAGCCCATAACTGTTGAGGAAATACTTTATCAGATAGAAGAAATAAATAAAAAACAGAGGAGAGAAAGATGAGTAAGTTAGATAAATATTTGCGATTAAATCAAATGCCTCATTTTGCATGTCCTGGATGTACCCATGGAGTTGCTTGGGCCTCAATGATTAGAGCAATAGATAAATTGGGATTAGATCAAAATAAAACTATAATGGTATGTGCGATTGGTTGTGCCGGTAGACTACCAGTTTATCTTGATTTCCCGTCTATTAGAACCCCTCATGGGAGAGCCTTAACAGTTGCTACCGGGATTAAGCTAGCCAATCCAAAATTAAAAGTGATTGTTTTTATGGGTGATGGTGATGCTGCAGCAATTGGAGGCAACCATCTTATCCATGCTGCTCGTCGTAACCTTGATATAACTGCTATCATAGCGATAAACGAAATTTATGGTATGACTGGTGGTCAATATGCCCCGACTACCAGAAAAGGTAAATTTGCCTCAACTGCTCCCTTTGGAATGATAGAGCCTGCAATGGATATTTGTAAATTAGTAGAAGCAGTAGGAGCTTCTTTTGTTGCCCGAGGCGATGTGTATCATGTAATGGAATTGAATAATTTGATTTCTCAGGCAATCCTGCATAAAGGTTTTTCTGTGGTAGAAATTTTAACAACCTGTCCTACCCAATTTGGGCGTAGGAATAAGATTAAAAATTCTGAGTTAATAAAAGATATTGGAGGTATTACGATTACCAAAAAACAGGCCGAGAAATTATCAGAAAATGAATTACAAAATAAGCTAATTAGAGGAATTTTGGTGCAGAAAGAGCGACCTGAGTATATAGAAGAATACGACAAAATAACTAATTTTCAAGAAGAGGGTAGTCTAAAATGAATAATTTTAATGAACAGAAAAAAATTGAAATAAGATTTAGCGGTACGGGTGGTCAAGGATTAGTTTTGGCAAGTATAATCTTGGCTGAAGCTTTAATGATGGACGGCTTTAATGTTATTACTGCGGAATCCCATGGCATAGAAGCAAGGGGAGGAGATAGCTCTGCAGAAATAATTGCTAGTAAAGAAGATATCTACGATCTTTCAGTTACTCTGCCTGATATTCTCGTTGCCATATCTCAACAAGCTTGTGATAAATACTATAAAAATATTAAAAAAGACGCTTTAGTAATTATAGATTCATCCGTGGTCAAAGATATGCCTGTTTTTGACTCTAAAAATGTCTATGCCCTGCCTTTTACTAAATTAGTTAAAGAAGAGTTAAATACTGTTTTACCAACAAATGTATGCTTTTTAGGAGCTTTAGTGAGTATAAGCAAAATAGTTAACCCTGATAGTATAAAAAAGGGAATATTAAAGAGAGCCCCTAAAAATAGTGAAAGTATAAATTTAAGAGCTTTTGAATTAGGATTTTCTTTAGCTGAAAAGGCTAAAAAAGAAAATTAATCCTGGAAATGTAAGGAGTAAGAAATAAGGTGAAATTATATGAATATCAAGCAAAAGAAATTTTTGCTAAGTATGAGATAAATATTCAAAAAGGAGAATTGGCCAAAACACCTCAAGACGCAAAACAAATAGCTGCAGTCATCGGAGGCCCAGTAGTGCTTAAATCCCAGGTCTTAGTGGGAGGAAGAGGAAAGGCTGGAGGAGTAAAGATAGTAGATGATTTAAGTGATGTAGAAAAAGTAGCAGATAAAATGCTAAAATCTGAAATAAAAGGCTATAAACCAAATGGGATATTAGTACTGGAAAAAATTGAAATTAAACAGGAATTTTATTTAAGTATTGTTTTAGATAGAAAGATGAAAAAAACAGTCATCATATTTAGCTCTTTCGGAGGAATGGATATAGAAGAAGTATCAAAAAAACATCCCGAGAAGATTGCTAAAATATACGTTGAAGAATTATTAGGCTTTCAAGATTTTCATATCAATCGATTGTTACCTTTGCTAAATAACGATAGAGAAATACTCTCAAAACTAAAAAAAATAGTGAAGAAGCTGTACTCTATTTACAAAAAATATGATTGTCTGATTGCCGAGATAAATCCTTTAGCCCTTACAGAAAATGGAGATTTGGTTGCATTAGACGGAAAGATGGAAATAGACAATAATGCACAATACCGGCAGAAATCTTTAGTGGATACCAGTAATGGAATTGAAGAAGATCCCATAGAATTAATTGGTAAGCAAGCAGGATTTGTCGTGATAAAGTTAAAGGGCAATATTTCAATTATAAGCAATGGTGCCGGATTGGCTTTATCTACCCTGGATCTACTTCATAAATACAACATGGGAGTTGCCAATATTTTAGATTTAAGCGGAGGAGCAACTCCGGAAAAAGTCATGCGAGCAGTGAAAGTAGTATTGCAAGATAAAGATGTTAAAGGAATTTTATTTAATATTTTTGGGGGAATTACCAGATGTGATGAGATTGCTCGGGGAATAGCCGGAGCTTTAAAGAGCATACCTGAGGATATATCTGTTGTATGTCGTTTACAGGGGACTAATCGAGAGGAAGGAATTAACATATTAAAAGATGTTAATTTAGATGCGGACACAGATTTAGAAGAAATAGTAAAAAATATAGTTTCAACAATGAGTAGAGGGTAGAGAATATGAGCATTTTAGTTAATGAAAATACCAGATTAATTGTTCAGGGCATTACAGGCAGAGAAGGAAGTTATCATGCATCATTAATGAAAAAATACGGTACGAAAGTGGTGGCTGGAGTGACTCCAGGAAAAGGTGGACAAGAAATTGAAGAAGTACCTGTTTTTAATAGTGTTTACGAAGCCGTTAAAAGTACAGAGGCAAATGCCAGTATCTTATTTGTACCTCCTAGGTTTACCAAGGATGGAATTTTAGAAGCTATCGATAGCGGAATAAAATTAATAGTTACCGTAGCTGAGGGTGTGCCGGTCCATGATATGCTTTTTGCCCATTACTACGCGAGATTAAATAACTGCATTCTAATTGGACCGAATACACCGGGAATCATTTCCCCGGGTAAATCTAAGGTTGGATTTATGTCGGATAACATATACAAAAAGGGCAATATAGGAATTATGTCAAGAAGTGCTACTTTGTCCTATGAGATAGCAAATAATCTTTCGAATAAAGGAATTGGTCAATCTACAGTTGTGGGGGTTGGTGGAGATTCTATTCCCGGTTCATCCTTTATCGATTTATTACCCTTATTCGAAGAAGACTCCCAAACCGATCTCATTATAATGCTGGGAGAAATTGGCGGTTCTGATGAAGAAATTGCCGCCAAATATATAAAAGAGCATATGAAAAAACCAGTAGTGGCCTTTATTGCCGGTGAAGCAGCTCCCGAGGGAAAAGTTATGGGTCATGCCGGTGCTATTATTGCTGCTGATGGTGTCGGAAGTGCTGGGCATAAAAAAGAAGCACTAAAAACTGCTTGGGTATGTATAATTGAAAAATTAAGCGAAATAGCCGAAGTAGTATCGCGAATTCTTCAAAAAAATATCACCTAATTACAGGCATAGCTCAATAATTCTAAATGTACAAGATAAAAACTATATGAAAAATATGCAGCAGTCTTTTATGGCTAAAGAGAAAGGGGAAGGGAAATATGTCCTATTTGAGGGAGAATTGGAGCTTATCTGTGAAAGCACTGCTACTAAAAAAAATAGGGAGGTGGTTAAATTCAAATAGCTTTATCGGATGTATAAAAAAAATTATAGATATAGGAGGTGAGACTATGTTTTTTCTTAAATAATTAGTTTTGATAATATTAAAATGAAAAATTTAATCAGATAATATAAATATTAAAATTAAAGAGGTAATTAAATTATGAAAAATAAATTATTTTTAGGTCTAGTTCTCACTTTAAGTATTATGATGTTGGTTGTTAATTCTTATGCTGCTGAACCAAAAATGGGAGGTGTTTTAAAAGTAGTAGTTGAAACAGATCCTTCAACACTTGATACTCATGCTTCCAGCACAACTTTAAACGCTATAATTGCATATCATATTTTTGAAGGATTATATACCCTCGATAAAAATTTAAAAGTTATTCCCATGTTAGCTGCTGATTTACCAGAAATAAGCGATGATAAGCTTGTTTATACTATTAAAATAAGACCAGGTGTAAAGTTTCAAAATGGTAAAGAAGTTACAGCAGAAGATGTGGTTGCTTCTCTAAAACGTTGGGGAAAGATGAGTGGTAACGGTAGAAATCTTTTTAAATATGTTGCTTCTATTGAGGCCAAAGATCCGTTGACTCTTGAGTTGAAACTTACCGAATCTACTGCTATTACTTTAGTTTCTCTGGCTAGACATAGTGGTGGAGCTTATATTTACCCTAAGGATCTATGTGAAAAATATCCTGATAAACCTTTAGAAGAATTTATCGGAACAGGCCCATTTAAATTTGTAGAATGGAAACCCCAACAGTATATTAAAGTGGTTCGTTTTGATGAATATAAGCCTGTTGATTTTCCAGCTAATGGTTTTGGTGGTAAAAAGGTAGCTTATGTTGATGAAATCCAGTTTATTCCTGTTTTAGACCAATCTACGCGTTTAAACGCCGTTGAAGGAGGGGAATATGATTTTTCGGATTTTATAGCAGGAGATGAATATAGTAGACTTAAAGATAATCCCTCCCTTCAAGCACTACCTTCTGCCCTCAGAGCCTCGTTTGTCTTTTTCTTTAATAAGAGAGCTGGAATAATGAAAGATGTAAAAATGCGTGAGGCCGTATTAACCGCACTGGATATGGCTCCTATGTTAATTGTGGATAAAGGCGATGAAAAATTTTGGGGAATAAATCCCGGCCTTGTGCTAAAAGAATCAATATGGTGGTCAGATATTGGTAAAGAAATGTATAATCAGGGAGATATAGAAAAAGCCAAGATGCTTTTACAGGAATCTGGATATAAAGGTGAAAAAATTGTTTGGATGGTATCGGCTGAAAGTGATATGACCTTGGTTGCTAAAAAACAGTTAGAGAAGGCTGGTTTTAATATTGATTTGCAAACTATGGAATTTGCTACCATGTCAGAGAGACGAAATAATCCGGAATTATGGGATGTTTTTACTACAGGCATGACTTGGCAAGCTGATCCCTCTATGCTTACCATCTTAACTCCAGGTTATCCAGGCTGGTGGGAAAGCCCCAAATTTATTGACTTGCTGGATAAATTCAATACAGAGTTAGATTTTGACAAACGATATAAAGTGATGGAAGAAATTCAAGAACTATTTTATACTGAGATCCCTGCCATTAAAGTGGGTGATTATGGAAACTTTAGAATAGCAGCTAAAAATGTCCACGGATTTCAAAACCTGAATGAACCATTCTTCTGGAATGTATGGAAAGACTAGTAAGAAAATAGTTAAAAATTTAGAAGCCGGATATAATTCTATTATATTTGGCTTCTAAATTTAAATAAATTCATTAAAGAAAGGGAGAGTATAATTGACTAATTATTTGTTAAAGAGAATACTTGCCCTAATACCTATTCTATTAATTGTTGGAATATTTGTTTTTTTCGTAATACGGGTAATCCCCGGTGATCCTGCAGCTATGATGTTAGGACCTGAAGCTACCGCAGAAGATATTGAAGCTCTTTCTAAAACAATGGGTTTAGATAGATCAATACCTATTCAATTTGTAGAATGGAGTTCTAAGGTCGTGAAGGGTGATTTTGGTACATCTCTTTTTTTTCAGGGGCAGCCAGTTACGAAAGTGATTTATGAACACTTTAAACCAACTTTAACGTTAACTTTTTTGGGAATCGTTCTGGCGACTTTTTTTGGAATAATATCTGGAGTGTTCGCCGCTGTTAATCACAATAGTATTTGGGATAGGTTAATAATGGTTATAACTTCGGCTGGTCTCGCTATTCCTGGTTTTTGGTTAGGACTAATGTTAGTTTTTTTCTTTTCTATCAAATTTTCCATATTGCCTCCAGCTGGATACAAACCTCTAAGCGCGGGATTTTTAGAGAGTTATAAATATCTGGTCTTACCTGCTGTAACCCTTGCTTTTGCTCAAACTTCATTAATTTCAAGAATGACCAGATCTAATATGTTGGAAGTTTTAGGAACCGATTATGTTAGGACGGCAAGGGCCAAAGGCGTATCAGAGTTTATTGTAAATTACAAACACGCTTTAAAGAATGTGTTAATTTCGGTAATAACTATCATTGGGCTTGCTTTTGCCCATTTAATGGGAGGGGCGGTGATAACCGAATCAATTTTTAATATTCCAGGTGTTGGTCGCTTACTGATAAGGTCTGTTATGACTAGGGACTATCCCGTCATTGAAGGCATTGTTCTATATTTTGCCGTTATTTGGGTTATTCTTAATTTAGTAGTCGATGTATTGTATGTTATAATTGATCCTCGAATTAAGTATTAAGAGGTGCTAAATAAATGATAGATTTAATTTCATTAGAAAATAATGGCAAGACTACGCAAAAAAAAAGGAAAGAAAATATTTTTTTAAGATTTAAAATTTTTTACCAAAATAGAATAGCTTTATTCGGAATGATTGTTCTTTGTTTGTTAGTTATTGTTGCCATTACTGCTCCGATAATAACTCATTACCCACCGGGGGATATAGATACCAACATTAGATTACAAAGTCCAGATAAGAACCATATATTTGGAACAGATGGTTTTGGAAGAGATATCTTCAGTAGAGTAATTTTTGGTTCACGGATATCTTTAGTAGTAGGACTAAGCGTTCTTTTTTTTTCTACTTTATTTGGCACCATTCTTGGTTTATTAGCTGGTTCTTCTCGCAAAGTTGACGAAATATTAATGCGTTTTTTAGATGCATTTATGGCTATCCCCTCCCTTATCTTAATGATTGCTATGATGGCAGTTTTGGGTCGAGCCATAGTTAATGTGATTATAGCTCAAATTATAAACTATACACCTCGAATGGTTCGCGTGGTAAGAAGTGCAGTTTTAGTACAGATGGAAGAAGAATATGTTGAGGCAGCTCGAGCATCAGGAGCTAGTAATTTAAGGATTGCTATTTTTCATGTTTTACCTAATTGCGTAGCTCCTATTATTATTCAGGGCACTACGATTTTTGCTTATTCCATACTATCTGAAGCAAGTCTCAGCTTTTTAGGGTTAGGTGTTCCGCCAGAAGTTCCCAGTTGGGGAAATATTCTTAGTGATGGGAAAATTTTTCTTCGAAGAGCCCCCTGGATATGCTTTTACCCGGGTTTGATTATATCTACCTGTGTTTTAAGTATTAATATGTTAGGAGATGGTTTGAGAGACATCCTGGACCCAAGACTAAAAAGATAAAACAATCTTTTAAAACACAAAATTATGTATTAGGTTATATGGATATTTGTAGAAGAGAGATTTCTTATCATCATTTGAAATCTGCTGATTGATGTTCTCAAATCTGAAAAATTTATTTGTAAATGTTATTTTAAAAACATCCCAAACAATAATTAGGATATTGCAGGAAGCTAATAATTTCTATTAATAGTGTTCATTTAAAAAATTATAATAAATTATAAAGATCATAAAAAATAATAGTTACATTTTCATTATTTAAAAGAAGGGGATATTCATGAGAGCAAAAATTGCTTCAATTCAATTATGGCTTTCCGAAGGTGACAATAAGTCTAAACGAATTGAATATGTAGAAAAGCTAATTGAGCAAAATTCGGATGCTGATTTAATATTATTGCCAGAGCTGTGGGCAATTGGTTGGCGTTCTTTTAACAGGTACATCCCGGAAGCTGAAACTCTAGATGGTGAAACAGTTTCGAGAATTAGAGAAAAAGCTAAAAAGATCAATGCTTATATACATATAGGGAGTATGGTTGAAAAAAAAGAAAATGGATTTTACAATACTGCGGTATTGTTAAATCCAGAAGGAAAGATTATCGCTGTTTACAGAAAAATTCATCTAGTAAGTGAAAAGGGTGCCGAAGAAGCAGCCTATCTAACCCCAGGCAAAAAAATTGTGTTTGTGGAAACAGAATTGGGTAAACTTGGCTTTAGTATTTGTTATGATATAAGATTTCCTGAACTTTATAGAAAGATGGCAGTTAATCATGGTGTTGAAATATTTTTACATGTAGCAGCTTGGCCTGTAGGAAGAGCTGAGACCTGGATTGAGTTATGTCACGCTCGGGCTACCGAGAATCTAGCTTATTTGATTTCCTGTAATTGCGCTGGGGTTGATCGCGGAGGAAAATATTTTGGACATAGTTCAATTGTGGACCCGTATGGTATTTCTATCGCAAGTGCCGGTCTAAACGAAGCAGTCATTAAAGGAGAAATCGATGTAGAAGAACTTCGTGAATTAAGGAAGACTATACCACACCTGCAGAATAGGGTTTTACCTGTTTGATAACAGTTTCAAGAAAATTGCAAAGGAAGGAAGAAATAAATGGTAATAATTTATCCGGAGTTTTTTGCCTGAAGTCTATGAGAGATTCAGTCAAAATTGATAAATTTAAAACGAATTCTGTTGTTATTATAGGGCTCGGGATTGGTTGAGATTGAAGACGCAGTAGCTTAAATAAAATACAATAATGCCAAAAGGTTGCGTGGTAAATGTAGAAAATATATAGGGTGAAGGCTATTATTCTTACCCAGGGATTTCTAGCATATTAGTATGTCAGAAGTCAGCAGACGCCATATTAACTGGTTAATACCAGTGAAGGGCTGAACATGAAGTAAGGGATTAACATGGCAAGTTCGAGAAATATATTAATAAAGCAGAAAACCCTACAACAAGTCTATCCTGAAAAGAAAGCGGTGCAGCTGTAGACTAAGCAGGAAGAGCCGAGTATGTATCCGGCGCAAACCAAAGATAAATCCCGCGGAGAACAAAATAAAGATTTAATGGAGAAGATACAATATAGACAAAATATGCTAAAAACATTAATGAGGGTTAAAAAGAACAAAGGAGCTCCTGGTATAGATAACCTAACAGTAGAAAATCTCAAACCCTATCTTCAGCAGAATTGGTTATCTATCCATGAGCAACTACTAGAAGAAAAATACAAGCATAAACCTGTTTTACGGGTAGAAATTCCTAAACCTAACGGAGGAAAGAGACTATTGAGGATACCTACAATCATTGACCGACTCGTCCAACAGGCTCTACTGTAAATCTGGCGGATATCTTTGACCCAGAATTTTTTCTTTTTGGTTTATCCAAATAGGAAGCACATGATGTAGTAAAAAAAGTAAGATAATATGAAGAAGAAGATTAGGTATATATTAATATAAGAAATAAAAAATACGCACCAGATATTGTAACCTAATAAAGTTAAGACTTTTAAATTAGGCAGTTCTTAGTTTAACCAATAACTGTAAAGATTATGCGCATTGCAGGCAATTTTTTAAATTATGTACTTCCAAATGCCTACTAATCTTACCTTAGCTTTATAGGCCTAAAGAATTATTATTATAAAATTAGTAGCGATTTACTTTGGAACCGCAGCATATTGAACAGTACCTAAGGTGGTATGAGGGTATTGTAGATTAACTAATCTGAAGATATATGAAATTAAAAAAATATAAAATTAAAAAAATTATTTAAGGAATGTACTCACAATGGAGGGAAAAGGTGAATGGAGAATTTACTGTTACAGGTTAAAGATTTAAAGACCTATTTTTATACCGATGATGGTGTGGTTAAAGCAGTTGATGGTGTTGATTTTACCATAAGAAAAGGGGAAACACTGGGTATGGTAGGTGAGTCAGGCTGTGGAAAAAGCGTTACTGCCCTTTCCGTATTAAGATTGATTCAGGAACCACCGGGGAAGATTGTTGACGGTGAAATTTGGTTTAAAGGTGAAGAATTATTAAAGAAAACACCCGAAGAAATGAGAAAGATTAGAGGGAACGATATTTCCATGATCTTCCAGGAACCGATGACCTCCTTAAACCCGGTGTATACTATTGGTGAACAGATTTCAGAAGCTATAGTGCTCCATCAAAAATTAGATAAAGTAAAAGCCTTAAAGAAAACCGTAGAGATGTTAAGCTTAGTCAGCATACCTTCTCCCGAAACCAGAGTTCATGAATATCCTCATGAATTAAGCGGAGGGCAAAGACAGAGAGCAATGATTGCCATGGCTTTATCTTGTAATCCGGATTTATTAATTGCAGACGAACCAACAACCGCCTTAGATGTTACCATCCAGGCTCAAATTTTGGAACTGATCAAGAAATTAAAAGATGAAATTGGTATGTCAGTTTTAATGATTACCCATGATTTGGGCGTCATTGCTGAAGTATCGCATGATGTAGTAGTTGTATATGCTGGTAAAGCGGTAGAATATGCAGATGTGAAAACTATCTTTAAAAATCCGAGGCATCCCTATACTATGGCTCTCCAAAATTCCATTCCCC
>Ga0307379_10002433_pt1 | contig 27602 bp, 23 predicted proteins | sample UN2MG_FD_202237 | JGI IMG/M metagenome (GOLD analysis project Ga0307379, IMG submission 202237) | Soil microbial communities from Risofladan, Vaasa, Finland - UN-2 | ecosystem: Environmental > Terrestrial > Soil > Coastal area > Acid sulfate soil | place: Finland: Risofladan, Vaasa | collected...
GAGAACTTCTTACGACAATAACATTTCTGGCATGGTCAAGTCCGGTAACAATCGGTATATCAATATATCTATTTGCATCTGTATCTTCAAAACCCGGTAATATTCCAACGGTTAATCCCCCTTCTTCTTTAGCACCTTTTGAAGCTGCTTCCATAACACCACTTAAACCACCAGTAATTAACACCCCTCCCCTTTTCGCTATAAATCTTCCAACATCTTCAGCAATTCTATAAATATCAGAATTACAAAAAGCACCACCAATAACACCAATATTCATTTTCTTTTCTCATTTAATATTCAAAATGGTCGGGACGAGAGGATTTGAACCTCCGACCCCCTGCTCCCGAAGCAGGTGCGCTAACCAGGCTGCGCTACGCCCCGACATTCTATTCATGTTTCCAAGCATGGTTCCCAATTAACTTTACAAAAACACATCCACTAAGATTAGATGTTTTAATTCCTTCTTCATTTTTAACAACCTTTATCAGGTTCTGAGAAAATGAACCTCCTACTGGAATAACCATCCTTCCATTAATCGCTAGTTGGTCAACAAGTGTTTCTGGAATATTTGGAGAGGCTGCTGTAACCATAATTACATTAAAAGGGGCCTCTTCTTTCCATCCATATGTTCCATCAAAGACTTTTAAAACTGTGTTGTGATATTTCAATTTATCTAGGTTTTTTCTTGCCTTTATAGAAAGGGATTTTATTCTCTCAATGGAATATACCTTTATAGCTAATTCAGCAAGTATTGCTGTCTGATATCCGGATCCAGTCCCTATTTCAAGAACCTTCTCATCTCCCGCTAATTTTAAGGCTTCTGTCATTAATGCTACGATATAAGGCTGCGAGATTGTTTGTTTCTCACCAATAGGTAACGGATAATCACCATAAGCCCTATCTCTTAATGCCTGCTCAACGAATAAATGCCTAGGAATTTTTGCCATAGCGTCTAAAACCTTTTGATCTTTAATTCCTCTATTTATCAGTTGATCTCTAACCATTTTGTTTCTGGCTACTGAATATTCCATTTATCTAAATTCTCTTAATAAATTAAAAAGAACGTATCGGATACTTACTAATCATCTGTATAATTTTCTTTAATTCTCTAAAAACTTTTTATTATGATTAATTAATTATGGAAAGTATCTGTTAAGCCAGCAAAACAACTAAATTATATATGAAATTTCCACTCTTTTAGCAGCTTTGAATAAGCCTCATAATTAGTTAGATCAAGATGAAGGGGGGTTATGGAAATTTCATCATTCTGGATTGCAAACATATCTGTATCTTCTTCAAGACTCCATTTTCGATTATTGCTGCCTATCCAATAATACTTTTTATTTCTTGGATCAACTTTTTCTACAATGGTATCTCCGTAAATACTCTTTCCCTGTTTAGTAATTCTAACTCCTTTCAACTCTTTAAGAGGCTTATTAGGAATATTTACATTTAATAGTGTATTTTTCGGTAATCCTTTCTTCAACACATAACTTGCTAGTTCTAATGTAAATTCTGCAGCTGTCGAGAAATGAAAATTATTTTTTGAAACTAGAGAAACAGCAATCGATGGGATCCCTAATAAGGTTCCTTCCATTGCTGCAGAAACCGTTCCAGAATATGTAACATCATTTCCCAAATTTCCTCCTTTATTTATTCCAGAAATAAGAATATCAGGCTTTTTTCTTTTTAGAATAAAGTTTAGACCAATATTAACACAATCTGCTGGTGTTCCGTTAATTGAAAACCAGTTGTTCTTTATTTTTTCAATTCTTAGTGGGGAATCTAATGTTAGGGAATGCCCTACTACACTTCTTTCTCTATTAGGAGCAATGACAATGATTTTACCAAGGTTTTTTAGCGAGTCGTGTAGGAATTTTAATCCCTCAGAATTTATACCGTCATCATTTGATAAAAGTATCTTCAAAATTTTATTCCTCAATAGATAAAAAGCCTACCCTTCGGGCAGACTCTTTATCTCTCCAGCTTTCTGCTAAAATAAAATGGTCGGGGCGAGAGGATTTGAACCTCCGACCCCCTGAACCCCATTCAGGTGCGCTAACCAGGCTGCGCTACGCCCCGCCCTAATCGATGTCAATTAATACAGCGGTTTACTCTTTATTTTTTATCTAAGATACGAAAAATTGAAACTAAATCATTTTTTAAATTATATATTAATCTTTTATATAATTGTTCTTGATCAATGTTTAAGGTCATTTGACGAGCTGTTTTCTTGGAATCGTCTAATATCTTCTTTTTTGCACCAGCAATCGTATATCGCTCATCATATAAAAGTCTCTTTATCTCTAGAATTCTCTCTAGATCCTTTTTCTGATAGACTCTTTGACCCACTCTGTTTTTTTCAGGACGAATAATAGGAAACTCGGATTCCCAATATCTAAGGATATATGGTTTAATACCTGTAATTTTTGCTACTTCTCCAATCTTAAAGAATAATTTTTCAGGAATATGGGTCATGACAATTTCAATTTATATTTAAAGGAAAAATATAATATCTATTTAGAATGGTTTACCCTATCCTTTAGTATCTGACTTGCTTTAAAGCTCAGGACCTTTCTAGGGGAAATCATAATCTCTTGTCCAGTCTTTGGATTCCTGCCAATCCTTTGGTTTTTACTATGGATATTAAAAGTTCCAAGTCTTGAAATTTTAACGTTCTCTCCTTTCTCTAAGGTCTCTTTTATAATATTGAATATGATTTCTACAGCCTCTTCTGCTTCGTGTCTCGAAAAACCGATCCTTTCATAAACAGAGTTTATAATATTGGTTTTTATCATTTTAATAAGGCTCCTCTTTCTTGTTTTTATTTTTCTTCTTTTTTCTCACCTTTTTCCTTAATTATTACTTCTGAAATATGACCGGGTACCTCTTCATAATGAGAAAATTCCATAGTAAAAGCACCTCTTCCTCCCGTCATAGACGTTAAGTTGGAGGAATAACTCAATATTTCTGCCATCGGCACCTGAGCTTTGATTTTCTGGTTACTATTCATCGAATCAACACCTGAAATTTTTCCTCTCTTGGAATTCAAATCTCCAATGATATCACCCATATATTCTTCAGGAACCACTACTTCGATATTCATAATGGGTTCAAGGAGTACCGGATTTGCTTGAAGAACCCCTTTTTTAAATGCAAGCGAACCCGCTATTTTAAAGGCCATTTCTGATGAATCAACGGAATGAAACGAACCGTCATAAAGGGTTACCTTAACATCAACAACAGTGTATCCAGCTAATGCTCCTTGTCCCATAGCTTCTACGATACCCTTTTCAACAGCAGGAACATATTGTCTTGGAATCACTCCACCAACTATCTTGTTAACAAATTCAAAACCCTTTCCTCTTGGAAGAGGCTCTATCTCTATCCGGGTATCACCATATTGCCCTCTTCCACCTGACTGTTTCTTATATTTCCCTTGAACCTTGCATGATTTTCTAATTGTCTCTTTATAGGGAACCTTAGGTGTCTTCATATTAACTTCAACACCAAATTTCCTCTTTAGTTTTTCCACGATAACTTCTAGATGGATTTGTCCCATACCAGAAATCGTAAGCTCTTTTGTCTGACTGTCTCTTTCCACTTTTAATGTAGGATCCTCTTCTTTTAACTTCGTAAGGGCTGTACTTACCTTTTCTTCGTCTCCTTTTGATTTTGGGACAATAGCAAAAGAGATTACTGAATCAGGGAATTTTATCGGTTCAAAGATTATAGGCTTTTTTTCATCGCAGAAAGTATCACCAGTTACGGTTGTTTTTAATTTGGCTACTGCAGCAAAATCCCCAGCACTTATTGAAGAAACTGGCTTCTGGTTTTTCCCTAACATAGCATAAATCTGACCTATCCTCTCTTGTGTTTTTTTGGTCGAGTTAAGCACTGTTGAATCAGAAGTGAGTTGACCCGAAAATACTCTAAAGAAGTTCAGCTTCCCTGCATAGGGATCTGTAATTGTCTTAAATACAAAGGCTGAAAAGGGTTCCTGTTCAGAAGGATTTTTAGAAACAACCTCGTTATTTTTAGGATCAGTCCCTTTTATTTCTGGTCTCTCATTTGGTGATGGTAAACATTCAACTATTAAATCAAGGAGAGGTTGAACCCCCATATTTTTAATAACGCATCCACAAACAACAGGAACAATCTTACCGTTAATAATCCCTTCCCTTAATGATTTTTTTATTTCTGTATCATCTAATTCCTCTCCCTCAAGATATTTTTCTAAAAGTTTATCATTTATTTCTGCTGAGGCTTCAATAAGCTTTTCTCTCTGTTCGTTTGCCTTTTCTAAAAGCTCTTTTGGTATCTCTTCTTCACTAACCTTATTGCTAACCCCATCAAATTTTAATACCTTCATCTTAATCAAATCTATGATACCATTAAAATTAACGCCTTGATTTACAGGGATTTGTAAGGGAACAATATTTTGATTAAAGGATTTGCTCAAATTCTCTATATTTCCAAAAAAATCAGCTCTTTCTTGGTCGATTTTATTTAGAAAAACGATTCTGGGAAGATTTAATTCATTGGCCTTATTCCAAATTTTCTCTGTCTGAACACCTACACCATCTGTTGCACTCACCACTACTACCAAACCATCTACTACTCTTAAAGATCCCTCAGTATCACTAAAAAAATTTGCATTTCCTGGAGTATCTAAGATATTAATTTTGTACTTATTCCAGTTACAGTATCCTAACGACAAATTTATTGTCGTTTGTCTTGATATCTCATCAGCGTCATAATCCATTATGCTCGAACCATTATTTACTTTGCCAAGCCTATCAACAGCTCCAGCATCGTAGAGTATTGCATCACTTAGAGATGTTTTCCCTGTTCCTCCATTCCCAACAATACTAACATTTCTAATCTTGATAACTTCAGCCATTGTCAACGTTCCTCCTGACGATATTTTCTAGGATTTAAGTTTTTGGAGACTTAGAAGTAAGACAATCCTTAATTATCATTTTAAAAATTTTTTGTCAAGATACTAAATTATTTTTATTAATAAAATTTATATTTACCTTCTATCCCTTAATAATATTCTTAAGGGTGTTCCGAAGAACCCAAATTCATTTCTTAACCCATTTTCAATATATCTCATATAAGAAAAATGAATTCCTTTTGAATAATTGACAAAGATTAAAAAGGTTGGTGGACCGGATTTTATTTGTGTTGAATAATAAAACTTTACGGCTTTTCCTCTGTATGAAGATGGATGTCTCTTGTCCCATATCTTTTTAATAATACGGTTTAATTTACTAGTGCTTAATTTTTTGTTATATTCTTTAAAAATTTCTTCAATAAGAGGAAAAAGCTTATTTATCCTCTGGCCTGTCTCGGCTGAAACAAAAATAACAGGAGCAAAAGAAAGATATTTTAATTTATTCTTAATTTCTGTTGTATAAGCTCCTGTTGTTTTATTATCTTTTTCAACCAAATCCCATTTGTTAACTACGATAATACATGCCTTACCTGCCTCGTATGCATAGCCTGCAATTTTTGTATCTTGAGCTGTGATTCCATCAGTTGCATCTATTAAGATCAAAGCAATATCAGATCTTTCTAAGCTTTTTAAAGCCATAATTACACAGTATTTTTCAAGAACGTTTGTTACTCTTCCCTTTCTTCTAATCCCAGCTGTATCAATAAATAAAAATTCCTTCTCATCTCTTTTGAAATATGTATCTATTGAATCCCTTGTTGTTCCTGGAGATTTATCAACAAGAACCCTTTTTTCATTTATGATCTTATTTATTAGGGAAGATTTGCCTACGTTTGGCCGTCCAACAACAGAGACCCTTATATATGTATCAGGATATTTTATTTCCTTATAATCCGGTAAGAAATTACATACTGTGTTTAAAAGATCACTAATCCCAATTGAATGTTCCGCTGATATTGCTAAGAGTTGATCTGTTCCCAGTTTATAGAAATCATAAACCCTTTCTTTGTGTTTCGAGTCATCGATTTTATTTATTGAAACAACAATTGGTTTCTCAGTTTTTCTAAGAAAATTAAAAATCTCTATGTCATCATTTGTGATTCCTGTTTTACCATCGCAGAGAAATATGATAATATCAGATTCATCAATTGCTAATTGAGCCTGTTCTTTAACTTGCATCAAGATATTATCTTTCGAGACAGGCTCAAAACCTCCTGTATCTATTAAAATAAAATCTTTTCCCTCAAAAGAGGCTCTATTGTAGTTTCTATCTCTAGTAAGTCCTTCAGTATCATTGACAATGGCCTTTCTTTGACCAATAATCTTATTAAATAGAGCCGATTTACCAACATTAGGTCTTCCGACTATAGCTACTACAGGAATTTCTTTTTTGTTTTTTTTCATAATTTCAAAGAGGGTTTTAATCAGGAATAATTTTTACCTTGCTGCTCGTAAATCTTTCTTAGTTTCACTCATATAATTCTGGATACCTATAAATATGGCTTCTGCTATACGCTGCTTATATCTCTCGTTCCTCAACATTTTCTCTTCTTTTCTATTGCTTATGAAGAGAGTCTCTATAAGAACACTCGGCATTTCTGCGCCAAATAGAACATAAAAAGGGGCCGCTTTAGCGCCTCGATTTTTCAATTTTCGATAATTAGAATCAAGACTCAAAATCAATGACTCTTGAACATGATTTGCCAAGAGAATAGATTCATTATAATAATTGGTTTTTTTAAGATCATACAAAATTGCTTGAAGGTCATCCTTCAATAAAAAAGGAGCGTTATTTTCTCTGGAAGCAATCTCTAGGACTTCTTCATTAAAAGTATAGTCAAGAAAATAGGACTCAACACCCATAGCGCCCCTTCTTCTGCTGGCATTAGCATGTAAAGAAATAAATAGGTCAGCATTTAAAGTATTTGCAATAGCTGTTCTTTCTTCTAATGAAAGATAAACATCTTTTTCTCTTGTTAAGATAACTTTATAGTTCGTTTTTTTTCTCATTATTTTTTTCAGTCTCTTAGCAATATCTAAAACAACTGTTTTTTCCTCAAGACCATTATATCCAATAGCCCCAGGATCTTTACCTCCGTGCCCGGGATCAATAACAATTGTCTTTATATAATGTTTTACTGTCAATTCTTCTCTTTTCTTTCTAGGGAGAGCATCCTCTTCTTTTCTCTTTTCAGTAACTACCTCATCCTTAACACAGCCTCCTTTAACATCAATGACTATTCTAAAAGGATTCTCGAGAACAAAGATTTTATATCTATTTATATTATTAATATCTATAACTACCCTGGTTATCTCTGCTGTATGGTGACTTAATCTTATGCTTTTTAAAAGGCTGTCTCCGATTTTTATGAAATGTTTTTTTACTTCTGGTCCTAAGAGATCAAGGTAGATTCTGTCTGGGTTCTTCAGTTGAGATTCTTTATAGGTAACTTTGTTATCTAAATCAATGACGATTCGAGTATATTTTGGGTTTGACCAATGACGAACACCTTTTATTTGGCTCAATCCCTCTTTTTTCTCTAAAGAAGCTTTATTTGAATAGAACTGCTTAATCTCTCTTAATCTTATTTTTGCTGAGGTATATTTATCCCCTTTAGGATAATTATTTACTATCTTTCTATAAGCTGAATCAGCACTGGAATAGTCCTTTTCATAAAGAAAAAATGCTTCTCCTATCAAAAAAAGGGAATCATCTGATAGGTTGCTTTTAGGAAATTCTTGGTAGACCTTTTGATAGTATTTTACTGCATTCTTTAAGTCATCCTTGTTTCCAGCTCTTCTATAAAGCTCTGCGTAAAGACTTCCAATTGAGAATAGAGAATCATCAGCTAAAGAACCTCTAGGATTTTTATTAAAAACTTCTTTAAATAGACCTATTGTACGATCCCAACTCTGTCTATTTATCTTTTCTATAGGAGATGAGGTCATCAGTTTGTGATATCTCCTTTTAGCAATCTCATAAGTCTTCTCTGGTGAGAGATCAGCATTTGAGGGAACAGTAATTAGCAAGAAAAAGATGGAGAAAAACAACAATAAAATGTTTTTTAAAGACTTCATAAACCGAATTCTAAACGCTGATAAAATATTGATTTATTGACATTTTATTACAGAAAAAAAATATGTCAAGAAAAAGAGTTTTTTAAACATAAAGCTTTTTTGGAACTGAAAAAACTACTTTAAATTTTCGATTAATTTCAAACTCAGGCTTATTATCTATTATGCCCCCTATTCCTAAATTTGAGTTGACATATATCCTCCGCATTATTATTTTATGGAATATATAGTGTTATTGAAGGTTTTTTAGCCAACACATCATCATCGCAAAATATTTATTTGGTTTGTCTTTCTGAAAGGAAAAAATAAATATGTCAATGGCAAAAGATTGTAGTTTATCAAATCAAATGGCAAAAGTGGCTAGTTGGCCAGTTTTCCCTTGTAGTCGGCACTAAAATCCTTTCATGGTTCTAAATACCAATCTTCTACTTTTTTATCTCTTGTATAGATCCATCCAACAGGTAATAACTGATGATGTCTCTCATACTGGTCAATAATCGTAACTTTTACTTTTATCTCTAAGCGCTCAGAACTCACAACAGCTTCTTTTGGAACGCTAAAATGCCCTCGAATAAGAAAACGTGGGTTTAAATTCCATTTCTTCTTTCCAGAATAATATTCTTCAGTTTCTGGCCAACCTAAGTCTTTATTTCCTAATAGTATTTGAGCATTAACTAAGACATTTACAGGTAGGGAATCCCCCATATGCCAAATTTTAAAGCCAACATCGGGCAAACGACGTCTCTGGTTATTAGGCAGCACCTGAGTAATTTTATAATGGATCGGAGGAACAAGATGGCGAGTTTGTTCCTCATAGATTTGATCTCGACGTGCTTTAAGCTCTTTTGGCCGATATTTATTGCCTAGAGGATGCTCTTTATTATATCTACCAATTTCACTGTGACACTCAAAACATAGTGGTATAGCATTATCAATATCAGCAGATCCTTTTTCAATATGTGCGATTTCAATATTCGCTCCGCAGGCTTTTCCGCATAGACAACAATGACGATTACACCAAAGGAGACATTTTACTTTATCTTGTTCGCTAAAATCATCTGACATTTCTATATCCTCCTATCCTTCATTAGTAACTATAATATATTATAAATTATATAATAATAAGAAAAAAATGAGTTTTTGCAATGGGAAGTCTTGACAGGGTGTTACCAAAAGATTTATAAAGCCATTATCTTTTAATATTTTTGTTTAAACAAAAACCTTTACATAAAATTTTAATCTTTCAGGAAACCATATCATGTATGATTCATTAATCAATCATTATACTCAGTTGCTAAAACCTATATTTCCTCCAGATGCAGATTTCTTAAGCGAAGAAACAACTGAAGATGCTATTATTATTAAGGTGTGCTGGTATCTTGGCAGTGACCCAGATCGTAAACACAAGCGCTCCCGGCCAATCAAAATCATAATCCCTCGAGAAACAATTGAGGACCACAATCTTGAAAACGATAGTGATCGAAAAAATGCAGACAAAAAGATTTTTAACTTTGTAAAAAATAAATATAAAAATTTCAACCCAAATCATGATTTTCCGCAACAAGAAGTACCTCCAGCCGTGGAATGGATAATAAGTTCTGACTTAATCTAAAAATTTTTGATCAGGACCTCCTTCCTGGGTTTGGATCTGGAGTCGTCAACCGGCCTCGTATGAAATAAAGGTTCCTTATCCTCCATCTGATGCTTTCAGACCGATTAAGTCGGAGGTACATCTGGTTGGTATAAATATAACTGGCTCTGGTATCTGAGAGGATTTTTAGATCAGATTTTAGGGGGTGTTGGAACAAGGCGGGGGCGCCGCAATCCAAAATCTTTATTACTTGGTGATACTGTTGATTTTTGGCGTGTTGAAGCAATCGACAGAATCGCCTTCTCAGATTAAATGCCGAAATGAAGCTTCCTGGACGAGGCTGGCTGCAATTTGAAGTCGAAAAGGATAAAACCGGTTCGATTATTTGGCAGACATTAATCTTTGATCCTATAGGCATTCTCGGATTACTTTATTGGTATCCTCTTTACCCAATACACAAGTTGATATTAAAAGGAACGCTTAATGGAATTGCTAAATCCATTAGAGAACAATAGAATGTAGGATAATAGAATTTTCTTTTATTTATTTCTCATTTGTTTTTATCCAAAAAGCAATATATATTTGAATAAATAAACTTTTTATGGAGAAATAACAATGAAGCTTAGCGAATATTTTGAAAATAAAAAAGGTCTTGGCGTAATCGCTACAGCAGATTCAGATGGAAGAGTGGATGCTGCGGTTTATGCAAGGCCTCATTTTATTGATGAAGAGACTATTGCTTTTATCATGCTTGAGCGCTTGACCCATAAGAATCTCCAGTCAAACCCTCATGCCGCATACCTTTTTATGGAAGGGGGGGATAAATACATAGGCAAAAGGCTTTATCTCACAAAAATTAGAGAGGAGAAGAATAGCGAATTTATCGATACTCTTAGAAGAAGAAAGGATTACAAAGAATATAAAGATACGACAAGATATCTTGTCTATTTTAGAATTGATAAGGTTTTACCTCTTGTTGGAGACAAAGAATAATATTGGATTCTTCTATGGCATATCAAGTTTGTAATTTAAAAAAAGAATATTATTATTTTAAATAGGAAAGAAAGTTTTTTTAATTTCTTTTCCTACCCCTCCTAAAGTCCCATGATAGAAATATCTGGGGCTTTTTGTTTAAAGAAATAATAGATTATCTAAAGATAATAAAAGCACCTTTGATCTTTTGTCTATGTTCTGTCTTAATATATAAAAAAAGGGAATTAAAAAAAGGAAAGAAGGATTGAAAAATTAATTTATCAAACTGGTGAGAGAATAAACTAATTTTAATGTCTTTCCCATTGTTTATCCCACGATTTCATAATTCTTATGTATTCTTCTATGAGAGACTGTTGATAGCGATCTTCCTTAAATTCTATAGCAATGTGATACTCCTCACTACTTTTCTTTTCGCACCGAACTACTCTGCCAGAAATATTTATTACAGTATTAATACTCGGTAACAAAAGACCAACATAAATTTCTGAATCCTTCATATAGGGCTTGCTAGAGATAAATTTTGCTCCTACAGCAGAAACATCACAGATTTTTCCTCTGAGCTCTGTTTTATGCTCACCATTTATAGGATATACATCTATAAAAGCTGAACGTAAAGTTATTCTCGGTGCTCTACGTCTCTCTTTTTGTCCTATTGTCTTCATCGTTTATAAATGACAAATTTTAAAAATTAAACATAGTCTTACAACTATTTATCGGCAAACTTCTTTATAACTTTAATATGATAATTTAAGGTAGTTTGAATGAGTTTAGCAGAGTGAAATGATATGAGTCATACTCAAGGTTAAGGAAACAAGAGATAACAGGGCTAACTATAATTAAAATAGATATTTATGAAAAAAATATTAAAAATTATTTCCCGTTATTTTTTGCTATTTTTAATTACTTTGTTAGAAAAGTGTTAGAAAATGACAAAAAAATGGCCTACCGATATCAGCAAGCCATTGATTTTATTGGTAGCGGGGGCTGGATTCGAACCAGCGACCTTTGGGTTATGAGCCCAACGAGCTACCAGACTGCTCCACCCCGCGATAATTCTAAACGATTGATATTATTTTATTATCAAATGGTTGTCAAGGAATTTTTATGTCTCTTTTAGGTTTCTTTTCATCTTCCTTTTCGTCAACAAATTCGTAAACCTTTTCCTTTGGTTTTACAAGCCCAAGCTCTTCTCTGGCAAGCTTTTCTATGTAATAGGGATCTGTTTTTAGTTGATGAATCTCTTTTCTAATCCTATTATTCTCTTTTTCTAACAGCTGAATCTCCTTCTTCATAGCATCCACCCTATTATTCATCTGAAAAACCTTCATTATACCTTGTGAACCAAATATAGAGACATAGATAAGAGATAAAAAAAAGCAAAGGGTTAAAATGAAAGGAATGTTAAATCTTTTGTTATTTTTTTTTCTATTATCCATTTTGGAAAATTAGATAATTTATTGAATATTGTAAAATACCCCTTTACCTTTAAATATGGCTATATCTCCGAGTTCCTCCTCTATTCTTATTAATTGATTATATTTAGAAACCCTATCAGTCCGAGAAAGGGAGCCTGTTTTAATCTGACCTGTATTATAAGCCACTGCCACATCGGCAATGGTAACATCTTCTGTTTCTCCTGACCTGTGTGATACTACAGCAGTATATCCGTTTCTTTTAGCCATCTCTATAGCATCTAAAGTTTCGGTCAGCGTTCCAATCTGATTTAATTTAATTAATATCGAGTTTGCAATACCTTTCTTAATACCCTCTTGAAATATCTTTGTATTGGTTACAAAGATATCATCTCCAACAATCTGAATCTTTTTACCAAGTTCCTGAGTTAATAACTTCCACCCATCCCAATCATTCTCAGCAAGCCCGTCTTCTACGGAAATAATTGGATATTTTTTTATCATGCCTTTATAAAATTCTATCATTTCTTCAGATGACTTTTTAGGTTTTTTTTCTGCAGACAAGATATATTCTCCATCTTTATAGAATTCACTCGCAGCAGCGTCTATTGCTAGATAGATGTCTTCTCCTGGTTTATATCCCGACTTCTCAATTCCTTTTAGAATTAATCCAAAAGCCTCTTCGTTTGAACGAAGATTAGGTGCAAAACCTCCTTCATCTCCTACAGCGGTATTATATTTTTTTTCTGAAAGAACCTTCTTTAGGTTATGAAATACCTCTGAGCCCATTCTCACAGCTTCTGATAAGCTCTCTGCCCCTAATGGCATTATCATATATTCTTGGAGATCAAGATTATTGTCAGCATGGGAACCCCCATTGAGAATATTCATCATAGGCACAGGAAGCTCTTTTGCGTTGGCTCCTCCTATGTATTGATAGAGAGGTAGCCCCAAGTCCTGGGCTGCTGACTTAGCAATTGCCAGCGATACCCCCAAAATGGCATTGGCACCTAAATTTGATTTGTTCTCTGTACCATCTAAGCTTAAAAGGAGATTGTCTATAAAGACCTGATCTGCAGGATCGAGCCCAACCATCTCTTCAGCTATCTTGTTGTTTATATTTTCAACAGCTTTTTTAACGCCTTTACCGAGATAGCGTTTTTTATCCCCATCTCTTAATTCAATGGCTTCTCTCTCACCAGTGGATGCCCCTGAAGGAACTGAAGCCCTTCCCAGTATTCCATTTTCTAAAATTACATCAACTTCAATTGTAGGATTGCCGCGAGAGTCAATGATTTCTCTTCCGATAACTTCTGTAACTTTTGACATAAGCCACCTTTCTAATTTATTTTTATTTAAAAAATTATATTATATCTTTTCTTAGAATTATTCAACCCGTTTTTTAAAAAAGCTTCTAAAGAGATTTTAGCGCAGTGAGGTTTGCAGAGAGGGTTTTTTCTATATCTTGATATGAGTGGGCCGTAGAGACAAATCCCGCTTCAAATTGTGAAGGAGCGATACTTACCCCCTGATCTAGCATTGAATGAAAATATTTTGCAAAGCGTCTTGTGTCAGACTTCTTGGCTGCCTCATAATCAAACACCTCTTCTTTATTGAAAAACATGCAAAACATCGATCCGACTCTTGTAAAATATGCAGGAATCCCTACCTTTTTTGAATTTTCACTCATGCCTTTACAGAGGACTTCTGCCTTTTTATCCAATTCATTATATATCTCTTTATTGCTTGATAAGATCTTTAATGTTTTAAGACCAGCAGTAATCGCAATGGGATTTCCTGAAAGGGTTCCTGCTTGGTAAACAGGGCCCAATGGTGAGATATGCTCCATGATATCTTTTCTTCCACCATAGGCTCCAACAGGTAGACCCCCTCCTATGATTTTTCCAAGGCATGTTAAATCAGGCATGACATTATAAAACTCCTGTGCTCCACCGTAGGATACTCTAAATCCCGTTATCACCTCGTCAAAGATGAATACGATATCATAATCTTTGGTCAATTTTCTCAGTCCTTGGAGAAAGTCCTTCTTTGGAGGAATGACACCCATGTTTCCAGCAATAGGTTCAACAATAATGCATGCAACATCTTTTCCTATCTTTTCTAACACATCTTTTAGAATTTCAATATTATTATAAGGTAGAGATATGGTGCTCTTGACCAAATCCTGAGGAACACCTGAGCTGTCTGGAATCCCAAAAGTAGATGCGCCAGAACCTGCTTGTACTAATAGGTTATCTGCATGTCCATGATAACACCCATTGAATTTTATAATCTTATCTCTCTTTGTGAAACCCCGAGCCAACCGAATAGCGCTCATCGTGGTTTCTGTACCTGAATTTACTAACCGAACCATATCGATTGAGGGAACAGCTTCGATAATCATCTTAGCCATTTTCACCTCTAAATGAGTCGGAGCTCCAAAACTCGTTCCTTTATCAGAGACTTCCTTAATGGCAGAGATAACTTCTGGATGGGCATGACCAAGAATCATTGGTCCCCAAGAACCAACATAGTCGATATATTCGTTTCCATCGATATCATATATCTTAGAGCCAAAGCCTCTTTCGATAAATAGAGGTGTCCCTCCCACTGCCTTAAAAGACCGAACAGGGCTGTTAACGCCTCCTGGTATGTATCTCTGGGCAATATGAAACAAATCTTGAGATTTTTTCCCCATAGTTAAAATAACCCTTAAATATATTTACCTATGATGATTTCTAAATTCTTTTTAGTTTTTTCAGGGATGGATTCTTTTGAAGTGAGGATTGTGTGTTTTAATGCTTCAGAACAAATACATGTTCTCTTATCAGAAATCATTTTGACGGCCTTTTTAATAATGGACTTTGCCGTGTTAATGTTTTTGTTCATAATCTCCAATACCGCATCAATCTTTACATCTTCTTCGGATTCGTGCCAACAATCAAAGTCGGTAACAAGGGCAACAGTTGCATAGCAGATTTCTGCTTCTCTAGCTAGCTTTGCCTCAGGTATATTCGTCATTCCTATGATATCTACACCCCAGGCTCGATAGGTTTTTGACTCAGCCCTTGTAGAAAACTGGGGACCTTCAATACAAAGATACGTCCCTCCTTTATGGATTTTAGCCCCTATCTTCTCTCCTGCTTTAAATAAGATAGAGCTAAGATCAGGGCAAACTGGGTCAGCAAAGGGGACATGAGCAACAACCCCGTCTCCAAAAAATGTGTTGATTCTTTTTTTTGTTCTGTCAAAAAACTGGTCGGGAATGACTATATCTCCAGGATAGAGATTTTCTTTCATGCTACCTACCGCGCTTACGGATATTATCCACTCTGCTCCTAATTCTTTCATACCGTATATATTTGCACGAAAGTTCAGCTCAGATGGCAATATTCTATGACCAGTGCCGTGTCTTGGGAGGAAAACAACATCTGCTCCATCTAAGGAACCAATAATAAAGCTGTCTGATGGATCACCGAAGGGGGTGCTTAGGTTTTTTTTCTCAATAACCTCTAAACCTTCCATCTTATAGAGGCCGCTTCCGCCTATCACACCAATTTTGGCTCTTGACATTTAAAGTTCTCCAAAAAATTATAAGAGGCCATCTCTAATTATTACCTCGGCTATCTGTATGGCATTAAGGGCAGCGCCCTTTCTGAGATTATCAGAAACTACCCATAGATTTAATCCTTTTTCTATTGACTCATCTTCTCTGATTCGACCAACGAAAACCTCATCTTTCCCAGCAGCATCTATAGCCAAGGGATATTCTAAGTTTTTAGGGTTATCGATGACCTTGATTCCTGGAGCCTTAGATAGAGCCTCCCTTGCTTCTTCTGCAGTTATTTTTTTCTCAGTTTCGATATTTATTGATTCTGAATGGCTATGAAAAACAGGAACCCTAACCGTAGTGGCGGTTACTGCAATCGAATCATCCTCCATAATTTTCTTTGTCTCATTAACCATCTTGATCTCTTCTTTAGTATATCCACTATCAAAAAAAACATCGATGTGAGGGAGGCAGTTAAAGGCTATCTGATGAGGATACACATTACATATTACTTCTTGAAGATTGAAAATTGCTCTGGTTTGTGTCGACAATTCATCTATAGCCTTCTTTCCTGTTCCTGAGACAGCCTGATAAGTGGAAACAACCACTCGTTTTATCTTTGCAATGTCATGAATGGGTTTTAAAGCAACTACCATTTGAATCGTAGAGCAGTTAGGATTAGCGATAATCCCTTTGTGTTTAGAAATGGCGTGAGAGTTAACTTCCGGAACGACAAGAGGAACCTCAGGATCCATTCTAAAGGCGCTTGTATTATCTACAACTACTGCCCCTGCCTTAACTGCTGCTGGTGCAAACTCTTCACTTCGAGACCCACCAGCAGAAAAGAGTGCAATATCTATGTCTGAAAATGAATCTTTTGTAAGTGTCTTGACTATAAATTTTTGGCCTTTAAATTCAAGGCTTTTACCTTCCGACCTTTCGGATGCAAGGAGCCTTAAGTTCTTTACTGGAAACTTTCTTTCTTCAAGTATAGATATCATCTCGTTTCCGACAACTCCTGTTGCCCCTACTACAGCTACATTGTATTCTTTTCTTTCTTTCATTGTTATTTCATCTCCTTTATTATTTCTCCAGTTCTTCTGAAATAAGGGAACTCATTTCTCTGGTTCCGACCAAATTATCCCCTTCTTTAAATATATCCTTTGTTCTATAGCCCTTTTCTAAAACCCTTTCTACAGCATTCTCGATATCATTAGCTGCTTCTTTCTGGTCTAATGTATATCTGAGCATCATTGCTGCAGAGGTAATGGATGCAATGGGATTGGCAATATCCTTACCTTCTATGTCTGGAGCGCTTCCGTGAACAGGCTCATATACCCCTACCTTTCCTCCAATACTTGCAGAGGGAAGCATGCCTATTGAACCTGTAAGCATTGAGGCCTCATCACTCAAGATATCTCCAAAGATGTTTCCGGTAACAATAACATCAAACTGTTTTGGTTCTCTTATTAACTGCATAGCACAGTTATCAACATAGAGGTGGTTAAGTTCTATATCAGGAAACTCTTTTCCAACTTCGTTAACAACCTTTCTCCATAATACACTTGTATCGAGGACATTTGCCTTATCTACAGAGGTCAGTTTTTTGTCCCTTTTCGAAGCCAACTCAAAAGAAAGCCTTGCAATCCTCTCAATTTCATAATCGAAATATACCATGGTGTTAAAACCTCTTTCTTTCCCGTTTTTCTTCTCCACTCCTCTAGGTTCTCCAAAATAGATATCTCCTGTGAGTTCTCTCACAATCAAAATATCCAGCCCTTGGATAATCTCGTTCTTTAAAGGAGAAGCCTCCATGAGCGTTGAGTAGAGTTTAGCTGGCCTTAAATTTGCAAACAGGTCTAGTTCCTTTCGAAGCTTCAGTAACCCTTTTTCAGGACGTATAGAGTAATCTAGCTGATCCCATTTTGGTCCACCTACCGCTCCCATGAGAACCCCATCACTATCTTCGCAAGCTGAAAGCGTTTCATCAGTCAGTGGGACTCCTGTTTTATCAATGGCAGCCCCACCGATAAGGTGTTCGGTAAATTCAAAATTGATCGAATATTTTTTTTCAATGATTTTTAATATATTTACTGCTTCTTTTGTTACATCTTTTCCAATTCCATCTCCTGGCAAAACAACAATCTTATAGGTCATTTTTTCTCCTTTTCTAGACCTTCTTTTATAGATACATAAGGCATCAAGCCACCTGACGCAATCAATTTCTGCATAAAAGGTGGAAAGGGCGTTGTCAAATATTCTTCTTTTTTTGTCAAATTCTCAATCTTCCCTGCCTGAATATTGATTCTCACGATATCCCCTCTTTCAATCTTGTCTGAAGCTTCAGGACACTCAATGATGAGAAGACCTGTATTGATGGCGTTTCTATAAAAAATTCTCGCAAAGGTTTTCGCGATAACACATGATATCCCTGCAGCTTTTATTGAAACAGGGGCATGTTCTCTGGAGGAACCACAGCCAAAATTCTTGCCAGCAACAATGATATCTCCCTTTTCTATATTTTTTACGAAATCCTTATCTATGTTCTCCATGCAGTGTTTCGCGAGTTCAGACGGATCAGATGTATTTAAATACCTTGCCGGGATGATTACATCTGTATCGATATTTGAACCAAACTTCCATGCTTTTCCTTTTATTTGCACCCTGACCTCCTGTTATTTATTGACAACTTCTTCTGGGCTAGCTATTCTTCCCATAACAGCAGATGCCGCGGCAACTGCTGGATTAGAAAGATAGACTTCGCTCTTGGGATGTCCCATCCTGCCCACAAAATTTCTGTTTGTAGTAGCAATAGCCCTCTCTCCTTCAGCCAAAACTCCCATATGTCCTCCAAGACATGGGCCACATGTGGGAGGGCTGATAATCGCCTTGGCATCCAAAAAAATATCAAAGAGTCCCTTTTTCATTGCCTGACGATAGATCTCTGGAGTAGCAGGAATGATGATTAACCGGACATTGCTATTCACTTTCTGTCCTTTTAAAACTTTTGCTGCTTCTTCTAAATCGGAGAGCCATCCATTCGTGCAAGAACCGATTACTGCCTGATCAATCGGAATATCTCCTACCTCATTGATCGGTTTTGTATTTTCAGGAAGGTGGGGAAAAGCAACCTGGGGTTCTATATCTTCCCCTTTAAACTCATAGACCTTAGAGTAGTTTGCATCAGAGTCGCTCTGGTATATCTTGAATTTCCTTTTCGCCCTGTTCTTAACATATTCGAGGGTTATTTCATTTGGTTCAATAATACCGTTCTTTGCGCCAGCCTCAACAGCCATATTTGTCATCGTGAATCTTCCTTCCATGGGCATTGACGTAATGATATCTCCTGTAAACTCCATGGATTTATACAAAGCACCATCAACCCCAATCTTCCCAATAGTATAAAGAATCAAATCTTTTCCAGAGACCCACTTTTTTAGCTTTCCGTTAAATATAAATTTTATAGATTCAGGAACCTTAAACCAGGTTTCCCCAGTAATCATGGCAGCTGCTAGGTCTGTACTCCCTATTCCTGTAGAAAAAGCACCTAAGGCTCCATACGTACATGTATGAGAATCTGCACCAATGACTATATCTCCTGGAAGAACCAGACCTTTTTCTGGTAAAAGGGCATGTTCAATGCCTACCTCACCCCCTTCATAGAGGTTGATAAGCTCGTGTTTTTTTGCAAATTCTCTAACCATCTTGCACTGTATAGCTGAATTGATATCCTTATTGGGTGTGAAATGATCAAGGACAAATATAATTCTCTCTTTATTAAATACCTTTTTTGCACCGGCCTTTTCAAATTCTTTAATAGCTAAAGGAGCAGTGATATCATTTCCAAGAGTAATGTCTAACTTGACATTAATTAACTCACAAGGTCTTACCTCTTGTTTATCAGAATGAGCCGCTAGTATTTTTTCGGATATTGTCATCCCCATTTCTTATTCTCCAGTTTATTAATTAAGTGTTAAAACGAAGTTTTCAAATATATTTTAAATCGATTTTAAAATCAAGACAAAAATGAATTAAAATTATTTCTTATTTATCTTTGGCCAGTAATGATATTTTATGAAGGATTTTTATTGCCTCCATCGGTGTTGTGTTGTTGATATCAATCCTTTTTATCTCTTCCATTAAAACATCCACCCTTTTTGCAAAAAGAGAAAACTGCTCGCCCATCTCCTCCTGATTTCCCCTTTTTTTATAGCTGATTTTGGGTTTTCCCTTATTATCAAGCTCTGTGTTTTCAAGGTTACATAGGACTTCTTTGGCCCTCTCTAAAATTTCTTTAGGAATACCGGCCAGCCTTGCTACCTGAATACCATAGCTCCTATCTGTACTTCCTGGAACAATTCTTCGTAAGAAGATAATTTCATTGTTCCATTCTTTAACTGCAAAGTTATAATTTCTTATCTTTTTTAGCACTAAAGATAAGTCTGCTAGCTCATGGTAATGAGTAGCAAAGAGTGTTTTTGCTTCTAATTTATCATGTATATATTCCACAATTGACCACGCAATACTTATTCCATCAAAAGTACTGGTTCCCCTTCCTATCTCATCGAGGATTATTAGACTCTTTTTAGTAGCATTATTGAGTATATTTGCTGCTTCATTCATTTCAACCATAAATGTGCTCTGGCCTCTTGTCAGAAAGTCTTGAGCCCCTACCCTTGTAAAAATCCTGTCTACCATACCAATTTCAGCCTGTTTTGCAGGAACAAAAGATCCTGTTTGTGCCATGAGGACTATTAAAGCCACCTGCCTTAGATAAGTAGATTTTCCAGCCATGTTGGGACCTGTTATGATTAATATTTGATTGTTCTCACAATCTATAAGCGCATCATTAGGGACAAACTTATTATTAACATCTATCTGTTCCAAGACAGGGTGTCTCCCTTCAGCAATGTGTATAACATCGTTCTCATTAATCTTTGGTTTAACGTAGTTATAAAGTGATGATGCTTCTGCAAATGATGCTAAGACATCTATTGTTGAGATGATACCAGCAATTTTTTGAATTCTATTAACTTCTTTAATTATGGATTCCCTGATCTCCTGAAAGATGTTATACTCCAAAACACAAATCTCTTCCTGTGCATTGAGTACTTTTATTTCATACTCTTTGAGTTCTGGAGTAATGTATCTCTCGGCATTCACTAAGGTCTGCTTTCTGATGTAATCTGGCGGGATCAGAGGGATATTTTTCTTAGTGACCTCAATGTAGTAACCAAAGACCTTGTTATAGCCAACCCTCAGACTATTAATGCCTGTCTTTTTCTTCTCTTGAGCCTCAAAATTTGAAATCCAATCCTTACCAGCTTTTGTAATTTTTCTTAACTCATCCAGTTTGCTGTTAAACCCCTCTTTGATCATTCCCCCTTCGTTTATAGAATATGGAGGATTTTCCTGTATAGATCGCTCAATCAGTTCACCAATATCTTGCAGGTTATCCCATTTGCTTAATAAGTCATTTAAAAGAGGAGAAGACGATTGGTTTATCAACTCATTCAGTCGTGGAAGAACAAGAACAGATTTTTTTAATGCCGAGAGGTCTCTTGCATTGGCTGCTGATAGAGATATTCGACCTGCTAACCTCTCCAGATCATAAACCTCCTTTAAGGCTTCTCTTACTTCACCTCTCAGAATCGTATTCGATAAAAATTCATCCACAACATCCTGTCTTTTTCTGATTTCTGATGCGTTTAAAAGGGGTCTTAATATCCATTTTTTTATTTTTCTTCCGCCCATTGGCGTGATGGTGAGATCAAGAATGTCTAAAAGAGACCCTTTTTTTGATTCATCTCCCAAGCTTTTTAAGAGTTCGAGATTCCTTTGGGTAGATGGATCAATAATCATATAATTTTCTGTGTTGTAATAAGTTAATTTATTGATGTGTGCTAGGGATGTTTTTTGAGTTTCTTGCAGATATTGCAATATCGCTCCTCCAGCCTGAACGGCCACCCTTCTTGATTCACAGCCATAGCCGTCGAGGGAGTTAACCTTAAAATAGTCTAAAAACAATCTATAGGCATGATCATAGGAAAAGACCCAATCATCATAAGGATTAATTGAAATATCAAGGGTTTTTATATAGTCAGATATCTCTTCATTGTCAGATATATTATTTGGTATTAATAATTCTCTTGGATTCCAGCGTGAAAGCTCATCCTTTAATTTTTGAAAGGGAGAAGTTCCATCTAACTCAGTAATAAAAAATTCTCCAGTAGATATGTCAGTAATTGCAAAGCCAATTACTTTTTCTTCACAGAAAACGAATGATGCGAGATACTGATTTTCTTTAGATCCAACCAGAGGAGAATTTAATATCGTTCCAGGCGTAACAATACGTATAACATTTCTCTTCACTATTCCTTTTGCTTTTTTAGGGTCTTCTATCTGTTCGCAGATGGCTACTTTATATCCCGCATTAATTAAACGTGCAATATAAGACTCAGATGCGTGGCATGGCACACCACACATAGGCACAGATTTATCCTTTTCTTTGTTTCTTGATGTTAAAGTAATTTCTAATACTTTTGATGCTATCTTAGCGTCTTCAAAGAACATTTCATAGAAATCACCCATTCTAAAAAAAAGGATAGCGTCTTTATGCTTGCTCTTTATATCAAGATATTGTCGCATCATTGGTGTAGACTCAGCCATAAGAAACCTCTGTTAAGTTAAAAGATACTGAAATCTATCATATTTCAATTTTTCAGTAAATAGATATAAAAGGTCTTAATAGATTTTTTATCCCTGCATCTTTAAGATAGAAAGAAGAGCTAAGGAATATATAAGAGCTGAGAGTAATAAAAGCCATTGAAATCCGAGAAAAATTGCCAAAATCATAGATAAGATCGAGCCCAAGATTGACGATACTCCATTCAGGCAAAAAGCCAGAGGAATGATTTCTTTATTTAAAAGGCCCGTTATCCGGATACCTAAAGGAAAGGGCATTCCCATAAAAAGCCCTATTGGTGCTATGATAAGAATTGTAATGATCGGTTTCATAAAAAAACTGCTGCCCAAAAAGAACCTGAGAACGGTAGGCAATAAAAGCCAATAGATAAAAATAAATGCTATTAATGTAGTTATTCTTAAAATCAATGAATTCTTGATCTCTAATAGAAGATTATTTCGGCTCACAAAACCTTTGTCTGTCAGATAACTCCCTATTCCTGAAAATAATAATACAGAGAAGAGGATAACAGAGAGGGAATATACAGGATGGCCTAAAAACAGAATAAATTTCTCTAAAAATATGATTTCAATAAAAATAAACCCAAAACCTAATGCGATAAAATAAATGGATGTATAGATGTTTAACTTCGAGATAAATTTTATCCCTTTGGATAGAGAGATGGGTAAAAATATCAATAAGATACTAATTAAAAAGGCCTGGGCTAAGATTATGGGTAAAAGATATCCTCCTTCAAAAAAAGGCTGCCATTTTTCACCCATTAATCTATATGTTTCAGGAATCTTGTTCCATCTAAGAAAATGAAAGAAAAAGGGATTATCGTCTGTAACTGGCGATAAATCAAAGATATAGTTATTCAAGACGTCTTTATTTTTATTGTTTAAGAGATTATCTACTAAATCAAAGTAGTAAGGCTTTAAAAACCTATTGAATATATTGACCTCTTCTTTTTTTATTCCTGGAAAATAGACCGTATCAAACCCCCTGTTTTTACAAAAATCTTTTATCACGCTTACATCCTTTCTACCAAAACCATCCTTTTTGAGTAGAAAGGTAATTGTTCCCCAGCTCCTTATTAAAGAGATATGATTTTGAGGGTTTGATATACCGAGTTCTTCCAATGCCCTTTTTGCAATGGAAACTAGCCTCACCCCTTCTTTTGGCGGTGGAATAAGATACCTGGTAACGGTAAAAATCCCTTCTGGCGTGAGGTGGTTGTAAAAATCTTTAAATGCTTCTACAGTATAGAGATAACTCTCCCTAAGGCTGTAGAGGCCTGTAGAGGCTGCTGAAGGGTTATCAGATAGGGATATATTGATGATATCATATCTCTTTCTTGTCTTCCTGATATAGCTTCTCCCCTCCTCACTTATGACATTTATTCTTTTATCGCGGTATATTCTTCCAGAAAACACGGCATATTCCCCTTTGACAGCATTGATGATAAGCGGGTTAGGCTCTAAAGCCTCTATATAAGGGATTTTATGGCACAGTGCTCCAAGGACATCTATACCCCCATTTGAGCCGATTATTAATAGATTCTTTGCTTTTTTAAGATGATATACCAGGGCAGAGGGTAGAAAATCTGTAAATGCTAGACACTTTTCACTTCCGTCAAAATAGGTGATGCTGTTGAGATTGTCTCCATCTATTGTAATACCAAGCTGAGGCGGGAGAGCTTTGTTGTATTTTAGGCTTAATCCCGGAGCAAACCTCACTGCCGGGCTTCCTATAATATCGACCCTTGAAAAAGAGTTCCAATAGGTATTCAAGATTTTAGCGTTTTTATATGTCAGGGATAATTTTAATGCTTTATAAGGAGAAATCGATATTTGAAGAAAGGGAGGAGGAAAGACCAAAAGAGCTAAGAATAAAGCTACTGTTACTAAAGCTAAGGCTTTATATGCTCTTGATAAATTATAAGAAAAAGCGAAGAAGGCAGCCCCTCCAACAAGAGAAACAAATACAATCGTCCCCTCCCCTTTTAGAGGTGAAAAAAGCTGGGTTACGATAAGACATCCTATGGCTGAGCCTGTCAGGTTAAAGAAGTAGAGTTTACTTGATTTCTCCGGCAGTTTCGTAAATAGGATAGCGAGACATAGTCCAAAGAAAAAAAACGGTATGCTCAAAAATAGATAGTAAAGCAGGATATAGAGAGACTGATTCGTATCCCAGGCAATGCGAACGGGATCAAAAGGAATTGTATTGAAGATACAATAACCCAGTATGTTACTTATGCAGAATAACAAAGAGATGATTGAGAGTGTTTTTTGGATTTGAAAATCTAATATCTTGGGAAAGACAAAAAGGAAAGAGCCCCCTGCCCCAAGACCAAGCAGAGCAATACTAATCACCAGATAGGCGAAATGATGCCATTGGGATACGGAGATAACCCTAACAAGGGAGATCTCGAGGATTAAGGTAGCCGTTGATATCAGAAATATGCCAATATAAAGCGATAAGGATCTCTGTTCTTCCATTATTTATCTTGTATTAGGATATAATGAATATTTATTATATTATACCAAAAACTACAAACCTTGTATTAATATTAAAAAAGAAAGAATCTCTCATTGTATAATCTATTAAATAAAAGACCTCTTGTAATCTTAACTATATCTTATATTGCTGGTCTGATAATAGGTTTATTCATATTAAATTCGATATTTTTAATTGTAATTTTCTCTTTTCTAATTTTATTATCTATCATCTTACGAAAAAAACTATCTACAATTACTATTATTTCCATCTTTTTTATTTTATTCGGACTGTTTCGTGTTTATATACATACCTTTCCCTTTCCCAACAACCATATTTCTAATGTTATTAATGATAAAAAAAAGGTTAATCTTGAAGGTGTAATTATTTCACCACCTCAATTTAAACTGGATAAGACAAGATTTATCATAGAGGCAAAAAAGATATATTCTCGAGAAGAAACAAAAATTGTGAATGGAAAAGTTAAAATAACCATTTATGAACCTTATGTCAATTTAAAGTATAAAGACGAGGTTTTAGTTAAAAAGATAAGACTACATCCACCTATAGGTTTTCAAAATTTTAATACTTTTAATTACCAAAGTTATATGCAGAGACAGGGAATATATGTTATTGGAGGTGTATCGAAAGGATCAAGGGTTGAGGTTTTAAAAAGAACCGAGACAGGAATTATCAACACCCTTTTTAAGATAAAAGATAAGGTACTAGAAAATATAGATACTAACTTACCTTTTCCCAATAATGGAATCATAAAGGCAATTGTCTGGGGAGAGAGGGGTTTATTAGACAGGTATATAATAGAGATGTTTAATAACTCTGGCATTGCGCATCTCCTTGCCATATCTGGTCTCCATCTGGGATTTATAGCATTCGCTTCGTTCTTTTTAATATATAAATTGATCTTTTATATACAATATCTAATTATCCCTAAAGGAATAACTTATTATGACTCTAGAAAGATTGCGGCTCTTTTTACTATATTTCCTATATTTATATATGCAATCATGGTAGGAAATAGGATACCTACCCTAAGGGCCGGTATCATGATATATACATATTTATTTGCTATAATCCTTGACCGACACAGAGACCTTTATAATATTTTGGCCCTGGCAGTCATAATTCTTTTAATATGGAATCCCCTATCCTTCTACGATATTGGATTTCAACTTTCTTTTATAGCAGTATTGGGAATTACCTTTTGTATTTCCAATTTTTTATATAATAACACCGAGATAAGAAAAGAAGAATTTAACTTTTATTCCTTTATCAAGAAGAAGGTTTTTCAATATTTAATTGTATCTCTTGCAGCTTCCTTAAGTGTACTACCAATTATAGCAATATATTTTAATAAGCTAATTTTTGTAAGTCCCCTATCTAATTCTATTGTTCTACCTTTTGCCTCATTTTTAATTCCATTGGCTCTATTTTCATCATTTTTGGGATTAATCTATACTCCTTTAATAAAACTTACTTCTTGGACTATAAATATTTTCACATCAATTATATTCTATCTTGCTAAGTTCTTCTCTTCTTTACCCTTTTCATATATCTTTATATCAAAACCGTCTTTATTAATTCTTTTATTATATTATACAGCGCTTTTCACTATATTTTTTTATAAAAAGAGAGTTTTAAAACGAGTACTTATTACTTTACTTCTGTTATTATCAATCTTATTTTATTCATCAAAATTTATTTTAAATAGTAATAACTCCTTAATGGTAACCTTTCTTGATGTAGGGCAAGGAGAATCAACCTTTATCAGAACCCCATCACACCAAAGCATATTGATTGACGGCGGTGGAGCATATAATAATGGTTTTAAAATTGGAGAAAAGGTTGTTCTTCCCTTTTTATTGAATCATGGGGTTAAGAAGATAGATCTTATGATTGCAACTCATCCACATCCTGATCATATGAAGGGCTTAGTTGACATAGTAAATACACTAAAAGTAAAGGAGATATTTCTCAATAAGGACAATCCTAATTACAACTTTTATAGAGAACTCAATGATGCAGCATTTAAAAAAGAAATAAAGATAAAGAGAATCTCTTCACCTTTTCACTATAAATTAGGTGAGGTTCAAATTACATTTTTTCATCCATCAGATGAATTTAGTAGTATAAATAGTAAGATAAAAGATGAAAATAATAGATCATTGGTTTTTAAATTAATATATAGAAAATTTAGCATTCTTTTTGCAGGCGATATACAAAACAAAGCTGAAGAATATATTCTAGCTAATATTTATCCTTTAAAAGCTAACATATTAAAAATACCACATCATGGGAGCAGAGCCTCCTCAATAGAAGAATTTTTAAGAGAAGTAGATCCAGATATATCAATAATCTCTCTAGGTCGATATAATTGGTTTCGACTCCCATCTTTAGATGTTATCGAGAAGCTAAAAGAAAGGGATATTGAAATCTATCGCACTGATAAACATGGATCAATTCGTGTGATAAGTAACGGAAGTGAATGTTTCGTTAAAACATTTAATTAAATGGATCTGAGTTACAATCCATTTGACAACCCATTGTCTTTTTGTTACTTTCGTTTCCATGGAGACTGAGATTAGAATAAAAGAAGAGACATTAAATGCTTTTAAAAAAGCCCGCTCAGCAGCAGTGTTAACAGGTGCTGGAGTCTCAGCAGAGAGCGGTGTTCCAACCTTCAGGGGAAAAGATGGATTGTGGCGTAACTTCAGGGCTGAGGAGCTTGCAACCCCTTCTGCCTTTTCCAGAGACCCGAAGCTTGTCTGGGAGTGGTACAGCTGGAGGCGAGAGATCATCCGTGATATAAAGCCCAATCC
>Ga0307379_10002434_pt1 | contig 27600 bp, 26 predicted proteins | sample UN2MG_FD_202237 | JGI IMG/M metagenome (GOLD analysis project Ga0307379, IMG submission 202237) | Soil microbial communities from Risofladan, Vaasa, Finland - UN-2 | ecosystem: Environmental > Terrestrial > Soil > Coastal area > Acid sulfate soil | place: Finland: Risofladan, Vaasa | collected...
CGGCTGAAGCTCCGTCAGGTATGCTTGGCCCCGGAGGCGTACACCCATCTATGAAAAAAGACTGGGAAGCCAAAGGCTGGGGTCCTGAAGGCAATCCTGAAATCTTGAAGCTCATGAAGGCGCTGCAGCAGCGGTAAGGGAAGAGCATGGAAATCGAAGGCCAGAGAATCGACACGCCATTCGACAGTCCGTTCGCCTACGATCCGGACTGGCGGCACGAGATTGCCAAGCAGGTCGTTGATCATGACTTGAGCCATTACGAGCTCGACTACGATCCGTACATCGCCTGGCAGATCAATTTCCTGCGCGCGGTAAGAGATGGGCAGCTGGCTAAGTATGAAGCGCTGCTGTCTCGCGAAGACGCGTCAATCAGCGAGCGCAAAGCAATCATCCTTTGCCATACGCTGCATGACTCGGTTGGCCGCGACTGTCGAAAGGCTAAGGCCGACGCGCTGTTGCTGTGCCCGGAGCTTCCCCTGACGCAAATCGCCGCCTACATGGGCCGGGACATCAGCCCGTTGGTGATGCAGATTTACGAACGGCTGCATTTCAACATTCGCGACGATGAAGGCGCAGTTCTGGAAGCGCCGTGGGCCCGGGAATACTTTGCTACTCGTGGCCAGGATCATATTGACCGGCAGGACTCGAGCGCATACTGGAAGGTGCTGGCGTTTGAAGGTGGTCATCGCCTGCTGTTCTCCCATTGGGGCTGGAATGTCTTGCCCACGGGCGAGTCTGGAACTGAGCAGCACATGGCCTTGGTGCGCGGAGCGTTCGTGCAACTTGAGCAGCGTTTGCGCTTCGGTGATTTAGGCAACCGTGACCTGGTGCAATTGTATGGCTACCTGCAGACCGGGACGGAGGAGCTTCGCGAACGCGGAGTATTCTCCGGTTTTGGCCGGCTCAGAGATGCCGGCGGACTCGCCTTCATGGTGGAACTGCTGCGTGAAGCGGCGCCGGTTCCGATCCCCCCCGATCAGCAACGTTTGCTGGAGAAGGCGCCGGCCGTCGAGCAGAAGTTGGATATTGTCAAAACGTCAACAGGCCGTGGTCAAGCAGGCTCCGAGTCCATGCAACAAGTAGGGGCCCAGCTGGAGGCGGTGCAGGCAATTTGATCGCTACAAAGAAAAAACTTGAAGTCGGGACTGGTTTTGCCAAAAACTTGGCTTATTGTAACCTTAGCAAAAAAGGGACTTTCGCATGAGCTTTCGCGAAGACCTGATGGCGGCACTCGAAACCGCTGTGACTCATTACAATCAAGGTATGACTGATAACGAGGCGGTTATTAAAGCCGCGTCTGGCGCCGAATTCAACGTCGATCAGACCCAGCGGCTGGTCGAGTCGTTCAATACGGCTAAAAGCATTTACTTCTTTAAGGTTGCCGACGACCGGCGCGCCGCGTTTACCCTGGCCGAAATGGACAAGGTGTTGCCGGCCATGTTTAAGCCGGAGGATAAGGCAACTGCGAAACCATCGGGGAAGGCCGCCAGCGCCGGGCTGTACGACTACAGTGCTTACAGTGTGCCGGAGCCCCATTTCGATGGGCAGTTCAGCCTTGAACTTGGTGGGGCGCGCGCGTACGAGTGGTCGGCGGTCAAGGCGTCTTCCGATTTTACGCTTGACGGGTTGTACCGTTCACTGCAACGGCACGTGAAGACGGCCCGTCAGACAAGCGAACGCTGTGCCAACTCGGCTGATTTGTGCGACGTGCGTTATGGCCAGTGCCTCAACAAGCTGGCAGAGTTTATCCGGCAGGACTATCACGAGCCTGCTCGCGCCGCCGAGGTGGAGCATTACTACTGGGCGCTAAGTGGCAGCGAGATTGCCGGGCCGGTTACCGCTGACCTTTTCAGCTGCCTGGTGCCGGCATACCAGGACAAACGGGCGTCCGCCGACCGGGAAGGGCTGCCGTCCGATTTTGACAGTCGGCACCCGGATATGGCGGCTCTGGTTGAAGAATCTGTTACCGCGCGCTTTGGAGCTTGCCGAATGCGGGCTTTGGCGCAGGAATTCGGCAAGGAAGCCGACGAGATGATGATTCAATGGAACGAGATTACCGGGCTTAGACCAGCAGAGCCAGATGCCGTTGAAGAGATGATGACGACAAGAATTGCCAAGCGGGCGCAGGCATTACCGACGCCGAAAGCGCCATCGGCACCCAGAGCCAAGGCGCCCGCTCCTTCTTCGCCGTTGGGCTCACTCTTTGGCGCCGGAATGAAAGTTATCGGCGGCGGTATGGCCGAAGGCGTGAAGAAGCCGTTGGCGGAGGCGACGGGCGAACTCTTTGGTGGGGCCGGAGAGCAGGAAGAGGCGAAACTCACTGAACGCCTGCGCAACCTGCAACGGCAACTGATTTTGGAGGATCTGGTTGTCAATGACCCGATCCTTGAGGGCGCAAATCCACAAGCGGTAGCCACGGCCTACCAGACGCTTATCAGGCTGGCCCCAGATGTTTCGCTGAACAAGGAAATCGTCAGATCCGTAGTCAGAGCATCAGTAAACGCCATATCAATGAGTCCGTTCGATGCAAAAGCAATCGCAGAACTGGAGAACGAGTTGCACAAGCAGTTAACAGGTGGCAGAGAGGCCAGTAAGAAGCGATGAAAATCAGAACAGTCAAAGAGATAATCGGCAACATTTTCACTGTGCAAGTAAGTACAGAAGAGTGGAGCGAAAACGACAACGAGTCGATGGCATCTTATGGCGAGCCGGAAATTGATCTTGGCGGCGACTTCACTGGACCCCCAGCATTTAGTCTGCCGAGTACGTTTTCTCGAATAAAATCCGGCTCGCCATTCATTGGCAAGTTTGACGGCGATGACGAAGCAGAAGCAGAGGACTTTGCCGACGTTTGGGCAACGGAGATAATTGCGCGCTTGAAGGCGGAGATTACTACTCTGCGGGCACTCTCCGATGAATTTACCGGGGAAACGGTCGAAACTTACTAATCGAGACACCAGAGCAATGAGCAATTCGTTGGTGGTAGTGCTGGAGGAAGCTGGGGCTGCTCTACATGAGCAGATGCAGAAGCAGTCCCAGAATCCTTTACAGGCGGTCATGGAGAACCTGACACCGGTACAGCGTACGGCGATCAGGAATGCCTTGATCGGAGCCATGGTCGGCGGCGCTGGCGGCGGCGGTTTTGCCGCGGCGGCGAAAAAGCCGGTCGGGCGTCCGGCGTTGGCTGGTGCGCTTCTTGGCGCTTTGGCGGGCGGCGGCGGCACCTACGGCCTTGGCCTGCTGACCGGGCAGGAGAAGTTTCCTGGAGAGACAGCATCACCGGAAAGTTTGATTGGTAAGGGCACCGAAGCCCTGGTGGGCCTTCCGATGAGGCATCCGCTGATGACAATCGGGGGCGTCTTGGGCGGCGCAGGCACTGCGAAATACGCTCCGACAGCAAGCGACCTGCTTAATCAGATTAAGGCGTTGGCGGCAGAAAAAGGCTCACCACTTGCCGGCATGGCGGAGAAAGGCACTCGAGAGCTGAGCAATCTATTAGAGGGGCCATCGCTACTGCAGCGCGTTAGAAGGGCTTTTCGCTCCCCCGATCTATCCAAGGTGCCGAAAGAGTGGCTGTCAGTGCAGCCGGGCCGCGTAAGTCGATTACTGTCGGCATTGAAACCGGGCACACGCGTTGGCCAGATGCTGAAGGCGTGGCCGAGGGGGCTGCCTAGACCGAAAGGACGGGCGGCGCTTGCGCTTCTGCCGGTAGGGCTTGGGCTTGGGTATCTTCTTGACAAGTACATTAAAGGGCAATACTGATGTCAATGACGAAACTTATTTACTCGGGCACGCTGCCAGCTGAACTGGGCTATTCTATTCGACTGATTGAAGACCCGGCGGAGCTCCAGAAGACGGCGGCGGCGCTTGGTGATGTCGACTACGAAGCAGTTATGCCCGACAAGGCCCACGTTGGCATACACCTGATTGCCCTTGGCGACTTCGAACATTACGGATCTAATAGAAATGGCGACTCCTTTCCAAAGGTCGCGTGTGTTGCCTACCACCATACTTTCGTGAAGAATGGGCATCTTCATCGCCACCACCAGAACGAAGATCCCGAGAAGCGCCTGGGCGATATTAAGCTTTCCGTATATAATGAGCCGATGGGGCGAATTGAGCTGTTTGTCCACGCTGACCGCGAAAAAGCCGCCGAAGAACTAACTAAACTGGAGAAGGACGGCGAGATTCCCGTCAGCATGGCTTGTCGTGTGAAGTTCGACCGTTGCAACATCTGTAACACACTGCGGAAGTCCGCGGCGGATCCGGCGATGTGCGACCATATTCGCTTTAATCTCGGTAAGGTTGCCGAAGACGGCCGGGTAACTTGTACGCATAACGACGAGCCGAACTTCTTTGATGTTTCCTTCGTGTTTCGTCCCGCCGACCGCATCGCCTGGAGCTTGAAGACTGCCGTCGCCGGTGATCTTGATTCCGTAAAGCTTGCCGAGGCCTCGGGTATCTGGGTCCCAGAGCACGTAGCGCTCGATTCGAAGCAGGCGCAAGCAAAACGCGAATTGCTACATAAATTTGCTGCGGCAGAGGAACTGCTGTTTGGTCTGGCACAAAAGTCTCCCGAAACGATGACCGGGCGGGAACGCGAGCTCTGGGAGTTTCGCAAGGCCGCCGCGGTAGATCAGACGTTTAGCGACGAAACGATTGAACGTCTGCGGCAGTACGAGCCGGCGGATGTACTGTATCACTTGGCGGCGGAAAATGTCGTGCTCGATCCGGTCTCCTTTTTTAAGTATGCCATGGGTAAAGACATGGCCGAGATCGGAGAACTTTTTGACAGCATCAAAGCGACGCTCGCGGCGGGCGTTTTTACGCGCCTGGAGAAATCTGGTACCGCCGTTTCCGCATGTAACGACGACTTCTTCGACGTCGATCTTGATCCGGCGCGGTCGGAGCCGTTCGGAAAATCGCCGCTTGCGGTTATCGTTCGCGAGAGAGGGCAGGCGTCGTTTGCCGACAAGCACGCCAGCAGGCGGGCGGTAGAGGCAACGATTGAGGGTAAGACGGCAGAAATCGGCGGAAATTCCAAATTTTCTTTGGAAAAACAAGCGGAAGCGGTTGCAAACGCGCTCGCGGAGCGGTATGCTAGTTACAAGTTGGCTGCCGTAACGGCAATGCAGGCGTTGCATCCGGAACAGGACACTGAGCGGCAGTTGGCCTCAATGATGGCCCAACATTTGCTCACAAAATAACAGGAGAAACAGTTCATGGCAACAGTTAACGAAATTCTTGGACAAACGCGGGCCTTCGTGGAATTTAAGCGGGCAGGGTTTGTCGACAAGCAGGGACTGGCGGGCCAGGACCCCAACACCTTGCCGGGCGCGGAAAACGATAAACCTGTGGACGCCGGGGCAAAAAAGCCAGACCCCGAAGCCGCGCAAGACGTCAATTCTCCTCCCGGCGCTTATACCGCAACAGGCGCTAAGCCCGCTGGGGAGAAAGAAGAAGGCACGGCTATCGACGCCGCCACCCCGCCGCCCGTCACTGTCAAGAAAGAGCCGGCGGTGAGTGCGGACGCCATGGCTAAACCAGCAGCCACCTCGGTGCTGGCCAATGATCTTTTGGCATCACTTAAGAAGGCGCAGGAAGCAGCCGCCGCAGTCGATCCCGCGGTTCCGGCAGTTCCCGCAACCTCCGCCGTCGCCGATCCTGCAACCCCCGCCGTCGCCGATCCGGCAGCAGCCATTGCTAAGCCCGCTGCCGCCGCGGCTCCGCAAGCGATCGTCCTGAGTCAGGAACTCCTGGCAAAGGTCGCAGAGACCTTGCTGGCGACTGAGGAAGGCTGGACTATGGTCGAAAACGGCCTATCCAAAGCAGCCGGCGCGGAAGCGGCCCGGAACACGATGGCTTTCCTTGAGGAACAGCAACTCGAGACTGAAAAGCAGGCAGCGGCCGCACAAGGCAGTGCCGATGCAGAATCGTTGGTCCATAACCTAATTTATAAGCAGGGACGGGACGACATGGCAGCCGAGCTTGGCAAAGTCCCCGCGGCAGCTCCGGCAGCCAAAAAAGCTTATGACCTTGGCCAAACCAAGGCAGCTGCGTTGATCGCAGCGGCCAAGGCAGCCGCCCCGGCTGAAGATACTGGGGTAGCAGCCCGGTTGGAGAAGCTGGGCCGGTCGTTGGCAGATGCCTCCGTGAAGGCTGCTCAAGCCGAGCTTGGCGCAGCAGCCGCACCTCCGGATCTGGCGGCTTTGGCCGGCGGGCTTGGAGGTTTAGGCGGAGCTGAAGGCGCACCGGCGGGCGATGTTGAAGGAGCCGAGGGAGCTATGGCCGAAATGGGCGCGGCCCCCGAGGGCGAAGACATTACCCCCGAAGAGCTACAGGAAGCCCTGGCTATGTTGGTCCAGGAGGGCGAAATCACTGAAGAGGAAGCCGCGACCATCATGGAGTACATCGGGTCAGCCGGGGCTGCTGGCGCAGAAGGCGCCGCTCCCGGGGCTGACGAGGCCGGGGCACTTCCTCCAGAAGCGGCTCTCGGAATGGCCCCTGGTGCCGGCCCGGAAGCCGGCCCGGAAGCCGGCGCGGATGCTGGCGCGGCATTGGAACCGGCCGCAGCCGCCAAGACGGCAGCCTCGTTGCTCGCAGCGATTCAGAACGCGCGGGCCCAACGCAAGACTGGTTGAAGAAGTAGCCTAACTGAAAGCCGACAACGGCTAGACAGAGGAGAACCGAATGGATAAGGAAACACAGGAAGCCTTGCAAAAGGCGGCTGAATATGTCGCTGACGCCCAGCCGAAGCTTGATGCGTTCGAGGCCAACAAGGTTGCGTTCGCTAAGCGGGCTGAGCAAACTGCTGCGATTCTTGTGAATCGTGGTATCCTGGATGAGAGCAAACAGGCGGATTTCCTTAGCAAGTGCGCTGAGGATGTCTGCTTCGCGCTCAAATTCCTGGAAAAACTGGCAACGTGCGTTGGCGCCGACAATATCGGAGGCCCCTCCGGTATCAAGGCGGCAGCGGGCGAGGACAAACGGGGCCCGTTCGAGAAGGCTTTCTTCCCGAGCGAGTCCAGTAACGGAATGATCGAATAACTGAAGGAGACGTAAGTCATGCCTCAGGGTCATTTGAACATCATGGAGCCGGGTGAACACCTGCTCCAGCATAACCGGAGCCTGCCGATCTTGGCCGGGCAGACGGCCATCAAGCGCGGGTCAGTCATCGTCGAAGATACTGGCTCGTGGCGCCTGGCCACCACGGCGGTTGCCGACGACGCCGGAACGGATCAGGTGCCGGGCGCGTTCCCCCACTGGGCCCTCCAGGACCAGGATCAGCCGGACGTGCTGATGTCCGGGGTGCTGACCGGAATGCCGTGTCTGCCCTCGGTGCTGCTTGAAACCGACCAGATCAAAGTCGCCGACGGCTTTGCGGTCGGAACCTTCGTGCAGTGCGGAGATGATGACGGCGATCCGCTCATCGCGGGGGTCATCAAGACCCACGTGGACGACCTCACGGCGATTGGGATCGTAATGAAGACCAAGACCTCTCGCTGGTCGAACGATCGGTTGGCCAATACGGCCCTGGGCGGCGCACAGCGCACAGGCGCTGCGATCACCGCAGTCCAGATCCGGACGTTCTACATCCCGAACCTCTCAACCGCGGCCCCACTCTAATCCGGGACCATAAATAAGGAATAAGTGACATGCCTGGACAGAACGTTCCTCAGACCGAGTCGGACATTCCGACGGCGGTTATGAATGAGCGCATCCTGGAGTCTCTTGACCGCGGAGAGGTGAAGAAGGCACAGGATGCCGCGACTTCTTTTACGCGGATTAACCTCCGCGAGGGAAGTTTCGCGCTCCAAATCTTGCCGCCTGAACAGGCGACAGACGATATGCTCGACCGGAGCTTGACCAATGACCTGCCGCAGGTCATCTGGGAACTTGAGCCGGACAGCCCTGGCGCTCGCTGGGTGCCGTTCCAAACCATTCCCGATGGGGAATACATTCAGGGTTCGAAGTACGTCATCCCGTTTGCGCGCATCGTCACGCCGAAGTTCGAAAAGGACATCGACGAGTTGCGCACCTACCGGATGGACTTGCGGAAGGTCCTGACGGACAACTCCATCAAAGACGGCCTGAAACAGATCGACACAGCGTTTATCGGTCTCGTTAACGACATCGTCACGACTGGCGGCACCACCGCCGTCGGCGTTGTCCAGACCGTCACCGGCAAGTACCAGTGGCAGGAATACGCTGGTGGCCTTACCCGGGAGAACTTGGCCGAGGCCATGAAGTTACTGCCCAGTGGCAGTACCTACACCGGTTTCGAGGACAAGTTCAAAGCTCGCAACTACCTCATGCTCATGAACGACATCACAGCAAAAGACCTGCTGAAGATGGAGCATGATGAGTACGGCGGGCCGCGGTCGCAAGAGGTCTTCGAGAAGGGGTTGGTGTCTGACACCATCTTCGGCTTGAAGGTGCTCTACACCATCAAGGAGTCGCTGGTGCCAACTAACACCATCTACTTCTTCGCCGAGCCGGACTTCCTGGGCAAATGCTTCTACATGACCGACTGGACCATGTTTATGAAGAAGGAAGCTTACTTCATCAGCATGTTCTCCTATTGGTTAGGGGGCATGGCCTTTGGCAACGTCGCCGGCGTCGCCCGGGCAGACTTCGTCGCTGCACAAGCGTAAGCGGCGAATTGCCATCTTGGTCGAGTGAATGATTCGCCTGGGTGTCTGGAGTCTCCAGGCACCCAGGCAATTTTTTTAAGGAGAATTGACGATGCCGGACAGAACCCCAACGATCACTGTGAACAATGACTGGCTTGACGGCTTTGCCGGCGAGGCGCAGAAGCAAGGCCTCGACCAGGAAGGCGCGGCGGCCTTGCTGAAGGCTGCTGGAACCATCGACATGCTCACCGACCAGAATTTCCTCGATGGCTTCCAAGGAGAGCTGGAGAAACAAGGGGGCTTACTTAGCAGCCCGGCGATCGGCATGCTGCTGGCCTATCTTGCCTCAAAGGCATACGGAGGATTCCAAAAGCGCTGGGGCCGCAGCCCTGAACAGACGCGGCTTTTGGAGCAGATGGAAGAGGCGGCTGGCGCGCCGGATCCCGGTAGGCGCATTGGTGAGATGGCTGTAGCGGGGCGGCGGCGATTCGCAGCCCGAGCACCGGCCGGTACCTTGACCTATGATCCGGTCGTAAACGCCGAAGAGTGGGCTCGCCACCGGTTTGGCGGCCAGGGCGGGTACGGCGGCGGGTATGACGGCGGCTATGGCGGCGGGTATGGCGGCTATCCGCGCCCTTGGGATTACGACAGGTATTAAAACTGCCGGTTTCCCCCTTCGCCGAGACGTGGACTAAAACGGGGCCAGTAAAATGTCGGATCCGCAAGCCATTGGCAACACAGGATACCTGACTGAGCTCGATATCCGGGCCTTTCTGCGCGACACCAAGCCAGAAGCAAATGTGCTCCTGGATGACTACGAGTACAGTAACGAGGAGATGCGCCAGGCGATGACTATGGCGGTCGATACCTGGAACGATACGCCGCCAGATATCATCCGTTACACCGTCGAGACTTTCCCTTACCGCCGCATTCTGCTGCTCGGAGCCGTTGCCAACCTGATGACGATGGCGGGGATGCTTTATCGGCGCAACCGCCTTCAGTATAAGATATCCGGAGGCGTAATTGATGAGCAGAACAAAGCTGCGGAATACGACCGGGCGGCGGCGGAGATCGCGGCGCAATTTACCGCCATGCTCCGCCAGAAGAAGACCGAGCTGAATATCGATATGGGCTGGGGAACTGATGGATGACGCAATTCGAAGTCTGGCTATTTTCCCAAATTATCATCGCGGATTTACCTTCCGCTGGACTTTGGCGCCTACTTTGGATGTCGCGCCTCCTTGGATATTTACTGTGCAAGAGTCTCCCACCGGGCGCGATTCGTGGATGGATATCTCGCCGCCACTGACCGACAAACTCGCCTATGTCGAGGAGGAGCGGCGGAAGTTCAACAAGGACCGGCGGCCATACTTTCGCATCTGTGGCGTAATTGGCGGAGAAACCGTTTATTCCGCCGTTCGTGACGCCCTCGGTGACCTCAATCGGAAAGAGTGGCTAATAGCCCGCGAGATTATGGCGGACGAACTGAAGACTATGCGGGGGATGTCCGGCGTTCCTGTTACTTTATGGATGAAGCTCCGCACCGGTGTCAAGTGCCCGCGCTGCCTGGATGTCGTCACCAAGGAGGTCCTGGATTCTAATTGCCCGGTCTGCCTTGGCACTCGCTATGTCACCGGCTTTCACGGGCCTTACTCCAGTTGGGGCACGGTTACGCAAGCGGTTAGCCGCAAGCGGCACGATGAACGAGGCGGCGGAGTTACCGACGTGCAACTACACCAGATTCGGCTTCTCGGGTCGTTCTCCATGTCAAGAGACGACCTGATTATAGCTACGCCCTCTCAGCGTGTCTATATTATTGATCAGATTTCGAACGTCGCCGAGTTAAGGGGGGTTCCTTTGATGCTTCAGTGCGTTACCCATGAGGGAAGTTTTGCGGATATCGCTCAGAGTCTGAGCGACCAACTGCTGCCGGCGGAGACGGCTTGATTATGAGTGATGAAGTACAAGGCGTAATCGACACCGACAATCTGAACATGCTGGCGCAGATCCGCCGCACGCCACTGGTGCTTGGCGGCATGTTTCTGGAGCTGACGCGCAATCTGTACAGCGATAGCAGCGGACTTTACGAGCTGGTCAAAACCTGGAGCCCGACTGACGAGAAGGACCACACCTATATTGAACTTGCTTACTTCTGGGATGACGGGGATACCGACCGGCGGCCGGCGATCATCGTCGACATCGGCGATTTGCAGATAACCCCCGACCCGGTTAAGGGAATTGGCACCAGCGGGGCGCACTTTAACTTGGAAGAGGGCGTTGAATACCACGAGAACGTGGTCACGGGAATTGTTGCCTGGGCCCATATTTGCGCTAAGCGGGCCGAGGTTGCATTGTACGCTTCTTGTACCTACGATGTGCTTGCCGGGCTTTCTTTTGCGATAAAACGTGATTTCTGCTTGGAAAAGTTCGAGGTGCGCAGTATCTTAAAGCCAAGGTTACAAAAAGAGGCACCGCGCGACTACATTAGTGAAGTACAGGCGGCATTCGAATTGAAGGAGTCGCACGCCTTGAAACGGGAGAGCCCGAAACTGAAACAGATCACGGTCAGTACCGTGGCCGACACGGTTAACCAGAACTTCAATATGGTCAAATAGACAAGGAGCCCGCTCATGACGTATGTTAAGCCGCAACTGCAAGTGTTCCAGGAGTTCCGCCAGGCCCCGCAGGCTGTTGTGCGGAATCTTAACGCCTTTATCTTCGGCGCCAACTACCAGCTTTTCCGCTATACTGAAAGTAGCGAGAAGGCATTGATCGGAGTCGGTGCCTATGATAAGGATACCCCGCAGGTCTTTGACTACCCGAATAAGCCGGCCGGTTCAACCGTGGACACTGATTACGTCAAGGTCTATGTTGAAAGCGCCTGGCTGAAGTACGTTCAGATTGACAACAGTGCGGTAAATCCGCTGTTTGCCGTCAGCGAAGTCGAGATGAACCGCTTGCGGGCGGCTCCGCGCATCGAGGAGTCGGAAAAGGCCGCCAGCGCTACGCCTACCTTCGAGTCCGGCGGATTCCATACCGGGCTTGTAGACCTTCCGGAAGCCTACTACTGGACGCCGGTGGCGAACTTTGATCTCGGCACCGATCTTGGAACGCTCAATTACCTGACTACCGAGGGTCTGGCCGGCACAACTATTATCCCCGCCGATGCTACCGGAGCCGGAGTGATCACTCAGGGGCCACACGGGATCGCCATGGACTGGGACAACGCGGCTGCAGTAAAAGCTCCGCGCATTATCACGTTCTTGGATGACGGGGCCGACTCGTTCACCCTGACCCTGAAAAACGCTAAATACCCGGCGGCGATCGATGCCGACGTCGACGACACCGAGCCATACACGATTGCGCACGCGTCTGCGGCGCTAAGCGTCGTGATGGGCGCCGACAATGCTATGGATATCGACTTCCTGGCGACGGATGACTTGGCCTCTATTCGAGCGGCGATCGTTGCCGTTGGTGATGTTGTTGCCGCGTATGATGTGTCTGCAATCGGCCCCGGCGTCGGTGGCGGCGACGCAGTCACTATCGAGGATCAGGATGCCGTGGCCGTTACGACTGATACGCCGATGCTGCCAGACGCCTGGCGGGTAAAGATCTTCGACAACAGTTGGATCTTCAAGACTGCCAACGGTTATACGCGGTCTGCGGCACTTCTGCGCGACGTTATGATCGGCGACCGCGTCAGATTACTGGTAACTCCGGCCTTGACTGGGGTGGAAGAGGAACTTCTGGCCAAGGTGGTCGGATTGGAAGCTGACTACACGCTGCCGGCACTTAGCGCGGCAGTTGCTGATGTCGGTAATCAGGCAACCCAAGTCGGTGACGACTTGTCTGCGGGCGTAGCAGCCCTGGTGGCCTCGGGCTCCGATAACCAGAGGGACTTCGACGGCGTAGATACCAAAGTCTTCTCGCTGTCGGCGGTCTATGACTATATGTTCTCTGACCTGGCTCGCGGAGTCCTAATCGACACGATTACGATTACGATTACGACCGGCGGATTGAAGAGCGTGGCGCGAGCCGCAGTCAGCAACACTGCCGGAACGTACAATCGAACCAACGTGCCGATCGAGTCCCAAGGCGCCGACGCCGGGCAAATCTACGTCGGCAACAATATGTACGTGAACTTTGATCAAGGTATCGGCGATCCGGATGCCGTGTTTAAGGTTGGCGATACCTACGTGGTTGGCGCGGTCGGTTGCCCATACGCAGCGATTACTAACCAGGTGGTGACCGGCACCTACGGCGGTACGCAGGACACAACCTACCTCGTCGAGATCACCCGCGGCGGAGTTTTTGACCGGACTACGGATGTTTCAGACGGCCTGCAGGTTCCAGGAGCAACTGTCCTGTCCGCGGCGATCGGAGACTGGACTGGCGGCGATGTTGACGACGAGTACGTCCTCGAGGTTATTACCGCCGGCAGCCTGACTACGGCGGTATTCAAGTTGACATCTCAGCGCGGCGATAATCAATCCAGTGTGACCTTTTCCGGAATCGCTACGGCTGTCGAGGTCGGCGCCTACCATCTGAAGCTGCAGTTCAGCGCGGATGCGGCCTTTGTGCTTGGCGACTACTGGAGTGTTAAGGTCTTCTGTGCACGGCCTCAGGCCAAGGTTACCGACTCAGCCGGAATCGACCAGACCGTTACCAACATCGTCAACGACGGTGTTGTGATCGGCCTCGGTCTGAACGGCGGCTACATCACCTTCCCAACCAATGCTCAACTTGGCTTGACGCTCGGCGAAATCTTTACGGTGCTGGCAACGGCGTCGGCTCCTGGCAAGGTGCAGACCCTGGTGCTGTCCGATGAGGTTTCCGCCAACGTCGTGCCCGGCTTGCAGGCCGACGGGGACGCCAACCTGGTACCGGACCGATTCCAGTCAGAACTGTACCTGATGCGCAACAGCGTGGAGATTCCGGCAGAGCAACACGACCCGGCGGTTGCCCCCGGAAACTTCAACTGGGAGGCCGAGGCAACTGACCTCACGGTTAACGATGCCATCACCCTGCAGGACTCCGAGTGGGTCGACCCCATGGGTGACATGCCCTATCTCGAGCTCTGGTACGGCGATCTGTTCGCACAGTACCGGGCTTTGCTGCCGGGCTACTCGGACACGATTTACACGATCGACGACCTGGCCGCAGTTGAAGAGGAACTGGGCACCGTCGATCCGGATAATCCGCTGGCCCAGGCCGTCTATAAGGCCCTGGAGAACAGTGGGCCCAGTACCGTCTACTTCATGGCGGTCGCGACTGACGATCTGGCAGGTTACAACGGTGTGCTGGACCGGGCATCGCTGGTCGATACGGTCTTCTCTTTCGGGCCGGCAACTCGGGTTGCCGCCATACTGGGAGCGGTTGAGGCGCATGTTGTCGCCATGTCTACCGAACTGAATAAGAAGTGGCGTATTGCCTTCTTTGGCTCGACCATGCCGGTCTATCACGACGTGCTGACTCCGGCGACTAACCCCGGCCTCATCGACTGGCTGGCTACTATCATCGACGACCCGCGTACCGTTGGCAACCAGTATCGCAAAGTCGTGCTGACCGAGGACGGCGATCTGCTGGCGAATATGGCGATTGGAGACGAAGTGCGCTTCAAGTACTCGACGGACGCCTGGGGCAACGAGGTCTACGAGACCGGCGCGGTCGCTGAGGTTGAGAGCGACACGGTCTTCTACTTGGTCGACTCGCTGGCGGCTCCAGTGGTGGTTGCCTCTCGTATCGAGTCGTACCATCCGCTGTCGGTCGCCGAGAAAGCCACGGCTCTGGCGGCGCAGTCGCAGGCATACTACAATCGACGGTGTTATACCACCTTCCCGCCGAGTTTGGGCGCCTACGGAGAAACCCTGACTTCCGAGTTCGCCGCAGCCGGCGTCGCTGGCTTGTGCAGCTCGGTCGTGCCGCAACAGGGCCTGACCTTCACCGAGATGGCGGGCTTCGATGACCTGCCGGTAGCTTACGGCCTGTTCAACTCGACGCAGTTGGACGAGATTGCCGCCGGCGGCACCCTGATCATCATGCAGGAGGTCGCTAACGGGCCGGTCTTTATCCGGCATCAGATCTCGACGCGGGCCGCAAGCGGAATTTTGAACGAAACCGAACTGAGCCTGGTCAAGAACCTGGATTCGATCTGTTACTTCTTCTCTGCGCAGCTGGCAGGTTACATTGGGCGGTACAACGTGACGCCCGAGTTGCTTGCGGCTCTCAGAACTCAGATTGACAGCGGACTCGCTTATCTTGGCTCGCTGACGAATGTCGGCTTGCTGGGGCCGCAGATCAACCTGGAAGGTTCCGAGATCATCAGCCTGCAGCAGCATCCGACGTTGAGTGACCGGATCGTTATTCGGGTAGCTCTTGCCCTGCCGCCGCCGCTTAACGTTATCGAAATGCACATTGTTGTGTAAACGAAGGAGACATTCACATGTCTAGCGATGGAAAAGACATTTTCGGGTACCGGCGTAATCCGAAGCCGGCAGGGGCCTTCTCGACGGAAGACTCGCTGTTAACCTTTGGTGGAGTCAACGTGGCTGCCGGCGAAGCCGGTACGCTCGGGCTGCTGGTTCAAAGCTGGAATATCAGCTACACCCAGACGTTGCAAGAAATCTTTGAACTCGGCTCAAACAGGTTGTACTGGACGAAGGGCCGCCCCTCCGGCTCCGGCGTTCTGCTGCGTGTTGTAGGCTTTGCCCCGGCCAGTGTCAACGCTTCGGGTCAAGGCAGCAAGAGCGTGTCGCTCTTCCCGGAAGCCGCCTACGATATCTGTCAGGGCGGCGCCCGTTTCAGCCTGCAGGCCAAGGGCGGCAACTGCGATTACGTCCAAGGCGGGCAGCTGGACTTCAACAAGACTTACGGTGTTGGCGTGACAATGGACGGTTGCCAGGTTGCCGCGATTGGCTACTCGGCGAACGTTCAGGACACCCGGCTCATGGAGAACATCAGCTGGCGCTTCGGCTATCTGGAAGTTCTACAACAGGCTGGGTAAGAGAAGATCCGAAGAAAACTGCCGCCCCTTGACGGCCGGCGGGCGTAGATTGAGCCCAATACGAATACGAATACGCTGGACAGTAGAAGCAATGCCCCGGCTAGTGAGGATCGCAGGATCATTATATGCCGAGGCATTACTGTTTTTGGAGTAGAACATGTCCGAAGAGCCAGCCGAAAACGACATAACTACCTGGGACGCCATTGCGCTCGGAGTCGTTGTTCGCGCTACACCCGGCACCTATGATTATATTGTTCGCGTGCCGGGGCGCGCGCGGGTTATCGCCAGAGCGTTGGACGAAGCACTGGGTCGGCCGTTGGGAGTTTCAGGGTTTAGCTTGCTCCTGGAAAATACCCCGGTGCTCGTCTGGCTCCCAGATAACACCTCCGACTACGGCTACATCCTGGGCGCGGTACCCTCGGTAACCCAGGGAGCTCCCAGCGCGGCGCAGATTCAGACTTCACCATTGCTGGCCTATCTGCTCTCTCCCGAGAGCGGTGCTAGTTTGTGGAGCGAAGCGGCCTACTCGCAACCGCAAGAAGATACCCAGAACCAGGACAAGCTGATTGCCAACAGCCAGCGGCCAGGGGACTCGCTGCCCGGAGACTGGGGTAAGGCCAACGTCCACGGGGTAATGGTGGCCATCCTTGGCTTGCTGGCGACTATGAAGGCCAGCGATCGGGCCAAGATCGAGTTTCACGTGCTTGATGACCTGGTGCGGCTTACCAGCGGCCAGTATCAGCATTTCTCGGCGCTTGGCGAGACGCACATCTATAATGATGGTGGCCTGGTCAGTTTCGAGTTCGCCGGTTCACCGCACGATCTTGAGGCGCACGGGCTGGACGAGTTGGTCGAGGATGGTATCTTCGAAGCGTCCGACCGCGACAAGAAATACCTGGTCACCGACTTCAAGATGCGCACGCCAGGACAGACAGTGAAGCGGCGGGTGCAGGCATTCTTTGGCGCTCTCGGGGACGTTTTTCAGTTATTCCTGGGCAAGCCCGCCCCGGGCGTAGAGACCTACGAACGGCAGGAGTTGATTCAGGGTTTGTTCCATCTTCACCTGGACGGAAGCGGGCGCTTAGGCATCAGCGCCGCCAATGGCATCAGTTTGCGCCGCGCCGACCGCATTCCAGCTCCGAAGAAGATCAGGGAACCTTGGGATCCGACTGGCGATAAACCGGAAGACGAAGACTTCGAGATTGAGCCGAAAAAGCCGTTCGAGTACAGCGCGGCATACCCGTTCGCTCGCAACCTGCAACTGCATGACTCTGAAGAGTGGCTGCTGAAGCACAGCTACCGGCCGTTCGATCGTCTGCCGAAAGACTGGCACACGCCTCAGCATGGTGAGGTGGCCGCGCCGGCAGACGAGTATGATCCGCTTAATAAGGCGCACGAGAACTTTTCCAAGTATGACGGCCGCGAAGCCGGCGTCTTTGTCGAGGCGGATGGCAGCGTGGTCATCCGCGACTCCTGGGGCTCTGAAATATACATGCGCGGCGGCAACGTTATGATTACCTGCCCGGGCGACGTAGTGACCGCACCGGGTAAAAACATAGTTCAGCTTGGCGGGCGCGACGTGATCATCAAGGCCAGGAACAGTATAGACGCTTCGGCTACCGAAGGCGACGTGCGGCTCAAGGCACACCGGAATTTCCAAGCCTACAGCAAAGGAGGCGTTCTGATTGAAAGCGCTTCCGAGCGCAGCGGTCATGGGTTTGTCGCTGGCAGCACGGGCGAGGACGTTCACAGCGGTGGCATTGTCTTGAAAGCGGCAAACTCGCGCATTTTTCTTTGGGGTAAAATGGTTCATCTGGCGGCAAAGACTCAACTTGTCATTGAGGCTATTGCAGGCGCCCTTGGCAGCATCATAATGGCGGCGGGCAATTTGCTGGGCTATGCCAAGCGCGTTTCCCTGGTCGGAGAAGATGGCAGCAGCTCACTGGAGCTTGGGCGCTCGGCGGCTTTAACCGGTCGCAGCGCTGTATTGCAGGGGGTGCGCAGTGCCGGAGTTTACCGCGGCGATCGGGTCGCGGTGCCGTTGCGCTGGGTTGAAACCAACAGCGAGCCGGCCCAGCGGCAAGTCGATCGAAACGAGCCGCTATACGCCAGCTACGTTGGCAGTGACGGCTGGCTGTCGAGCTACAGTGAGTCAGGGCGGGAGCCAATCGAGTTTACCTTTCGCGGTCAGGCGCAATACGGCACTGGGGCAGCGTCCGAGACCGATCCTGATGCCGCGGACTTCCTTGTTTACGAGGCTCCGTGGCAATATATGAAGAAGACCGGTCATCCCATGATTGCTGGTTCAGCAACAGAGTGGGTTGAAGAGAAAATAAATGAAACATATCCATGGCCGGGACGGGAAAATTACGCCGGCAACGTGTATGTTACCCTGGAAGCGGAGACCAACTTCGGCTCGGACGGCGCGCCGAAAAGAAGAGACGAACTCTCGAATGAACCGGGGCCTTTTAAGCGAAGGTCCTTAAACGAATTCCTAACAATGAGGTAAAACATGCCACCGAACGTGAAAGAGAAAGTCAAGGAGAGGCTGGCGGACAAGGGTAGCCTTTCAGCTGGAGACCTGAGTGAATTTTCCAAGGCCCAGGAGAGGGAAGACGCAGTTGTCGAAGCGCCAGAACCAGACCCCCTGAAGGAAACCAGTACCATTGCTGTTCCCGTAGACACGGCCCATGATCCTGCACTGGCCGACGAAGTTACGGATAACGAGCATATTGAGCAGGCGCTGCGGAATGACCCGGCTGGCTTGGCCCTCCCAATCATGGAGGTCGAGGTTACAGCCGAGGAGAAGGCGGCATTTCTGGACGCTATCGTTGACGGCAGCCGGTACACGCAGCCGTTTTCGCTGTATGCCGGTAAGGTTACCGGGGTGTTTCGCAGCCGGACGACCCGCGAGACGAGGGCGGTCATGGGTGAGCTCTTTCGTCAACTCCGCGAGGGCATAATTAGTGGAGACGATGACTATCAGGCCAGGGTTCGGCATGCATTGTTGCGTCTTCACGTTCAGGAGTTGCAGAACGTGGAATATGGCGTGCCGGCGGAGCCCCTGATGGCGCAGGCTGGAACCGGTACCGACGGCAAACCTGTTACGAACGCGCCGGCGTGGGTTGAGGAAGCCGAAGCTTTCTATGGCTCGGAACAGCAAGAGGCTTTGGTATCGGCGGTCTACGAAGCGTTGCGGAAGTTCGAGCAGAAGTATTGGGCAATGGTGGAACATGCCGATGATCAAAATTTTTGGCAGACCGAAGACTCTACCTTGGCGTAGTGGCTCGTCTTCGGGGATGCAAGCTGAAGCCGCACGAATCGCTACATTCAGGGCTCACCTATCGGCTGCATCTAGAGGTGCTGGAAGACGAAAAGATTTTGCCGCTGCGGACGGCGCGGGCATTGGCGGGCGCATTGCAGATTGCCCATCCGGAGTTTGATTTGGGCGGAGTACAGACGGTAATTGCCGATATGGCCCAGGAGTTGGACGAAATGATCCCGTATCTAGCAGAAGAGGCAGCAGAGGGCGGAAGCGCTGTCGAGAAGGAGCGGCAGGCTTTCGTAGACAGGTTCAAGGATATGTACCAACGGGCGCACAAACCTGGCGTAGATGAAAGCCCGGCGCCAGTGCCGCCCGAGATTAAAGCGGTTGGAAAGAAGCATGGCTGATACAACTCTGAAAAGCTTGGTAGACTTGATCCAGACGGCCGGCCCGGCGCCAGTGCCAGCAACCCTTGGCGCGGGCATAGAAGCCTACCGTACACAAATTACCCCTACGTATCAGAAGGCCTGGCAGGCGGCTATGAGCCAGCAGGACTACGTGCAAAGGGCGCAGGAATGGTTCAGTACAACTAGCTATTCGGACTTGGTTAGAAAATATGGCCCGCTGGCAGCCGGGAGTAATCTTTTTTACCGTCTGCAGGCAGACCCGATGGGAAGCCTGCTATTGGGCGGCGGTGTTCGCGGAGCTCGAACGATCTTCGAGGCCGCTTCAACATTTACCGGTGGCGGGCCGACCCTCGACGCTCGGGTACAGCAGCAGCAGGGAGCTTTTGCGCACGCCTCTCAGCTGACACAGCGACTGTTACAGCAGCAGGTCGAGGCTATTAAAGACCCTACCAATCTATATCTTGCTGGGCGCAGCATGGGTTTCGGAGCCGACGTTCCGGGTATGATGGCGGGGGAGATGATGACCCGCGGCCACTTGAACGAGCCGTGGAACATAAACGTGCACGGCGGGATGAAGGGGCAGTTGACGGACGCTGGAAATGCTCGCATACGGAAAGAGGTAATGCGGGTCCAGAGCGCCATGAATATGATGAGCGCCGGGCGTGGTATGTTCGGTAATCTTGCTGCCCCGGAGATGTTTCAGCAGATCGAGGGTTTTTTCGGCGCGGACGTATTGGCTGCTCCCGATTACTACAAGGGCCAACTGCGGGAACTCGGCGAGATAAGCCGGGTTGGTGGTGTAGACCCCAGAGCGCTTACTGCTGGCGTTCAAACGTTCAGAGGCGCGCTTTCCGGCACCGGATTACCAGAAGATTATGTCAATATGCGAGCGGCAAGTGCGGCCAAGAATCTTGGCTGGGCAATGGCGTCTCGGCAAAACCAGCTTGGCCGGGTCATGACGCAGCGGGAACAACGGTCGATGATTCAGACCTCTGCTTCGCAGGAACGCCGTCGATCAATGTCCACTGCCGGACGGTCGCTGCAGCTGGTCGCGCACTACCGGAATATGGGCTGGGTAACTGAGAGCGCCTACGAGAAGGTCAGGCAGGCAGCAGGAGGTGGCAGCCCGGAGGAAACAGAGAATGCTGTTCAGGAGGTAAGTCTGTCCTTGAGCGGTGATCGCGGCCGGATACAACGGATGGCTGGCAGCCGGCAGGGCTTCAATTACGAAATGGAGCGTATTACGAGCAACATGGATCCGGAAGCCGCGGCCAGGGCAACCGAACAGGGCATGGCGATGACGGCGAATTTGGAACCTGGTGAACTCTCTTTGCTACGCCGCCGTGAACGAGTGATGGGGGAAAGCCGGGACATCATGCGGACGGCCCGGCAAGGCGGCATTTCTTTGGACGTAACGGGGGCCCACAAGGCGGGATTGGCGGCGGCAGCGGGGGAACTTACAGCGGGAGGTTTGCAGGGTATAGATGTAGCGCGGCAGTACGAAGTGGGGGCGCTGATTAAGAGTTTGACGGCCCGAGGGGTAAGCTCAGAGGGTATATACCGGGTTCTGGAAAGAAGTAAGCTGGCCAAGGGTATGGTCGGCCAGGTGAAGCAATTCGCAGTAGAGGAGGTCGTCAGGAACTTGGACGTTCAGCTTAGGGAAAAAGCCCCAGAGGCCAGAGCTTATGTCGCTGCGCAGGAGTACTTCCTCCAGGCTACTGGGATTGAGGGCGCAGCGGCAACACAGCAAGAAGTTCAGCAGTTGCTTCGCGCCGGTAAACACTCCGAGGCCAAGGAGGTAATGAGGAAATTTTCCGCAAAACATGCAGATGAAGGCGCCCCTGATATAGATACGATTGGAAGAGAAGTAGTACGTCTTGAGAACATTAAGGCGGAAGGACAAATACTGAAAAAAAGTGTAATGGGCCGTGAAGGGGATCCTGCTCGGGGCAGTTCCAAGGAACTGAAAGCAATTAGTGAACACGGAGCGGTACAGGCCTATAAACACGCGGCGCGGACACCGGAAACAAAAAAAGAAACACTCAGACTTGAAGACGACACCGTGGCGCCGGCGCGACAGGAGAAAGCAGACGCCAAAGCTGCTAGGGACACTACGGAGCGGAAATCGACGGCTGGCGCGGCCGAGCCAATTCAGGTCATCATCGTCGAAGATCGGAGAACACCACAGAACCGGGTAGACATCGACCTGTTCGGAACTGGCAAAAAGAAACTCCCTAGAGTTGGCGGAGGAAGAGGGTAATTATGCGTGTATTTGGTACAGACAGTTCCAGCCCTCGAGGCTGCTTTGTGGCGTTTGATGTTGACATGGGCGGCAGCAGCGGTGCTGTCGTTCGGCTTCCAGAGGTCAGCAGCATCAAAAGCCTCCCCAACCAAGACGCCGGGCAGGCGAACTACCCTTTGGTAGTGGTGAGCCTGGCTTTCAGTCAAAAAGAGCTGGCAGCCTTTTTGCGTGGTTTCGGGGGGCATATCTACACATACACTTTCGGCGAGGACCTGGGCGAGTTGACGGTTGCCTTTATTGGGTTCTTGAGTGGTGGTCGCAGTCTGGTCTACGGGCAGGATCGGGAAGTATCGGACTTCAGCAAGGTAGACATTATTGAGGATTTTCTGACGGCCTATAAACAGAGCCGCGTTTCCGCCAGCAAGAAGTTGGCCACGGTGTCGCTTGGCGGGCGCAGTTATCTGCAGGGGTTCATTGTGGGCATGGATTCAACGACGATGGCGATCGAGACTAACCTCCAGTCATTCAACTTGAGATTGAAACTGGTAGAGGTGCAGGGCGGTCTAAGCACAAGGGAAGCGTGACTATTATGGTTAATCACGTGCGCACGGTTTTACTGAACGTTACCGCGGCCAAAGCCCCGGACTCTGTCTATGTTTCTCCGGTATTCCGTCCGGTAGTTGTACCGCAGGAGCTACAGCGCTTGCATAAGCTTTTGCTGTCGGCTTCGACCGAGGAAGATGAGGCACAGCGGCTGAACACCCTTATGCGCCTGCTGCATGCCGCCGATTTCGAGCACTACGTGTTGCTGCCAGACGCCCGCATTACTTACACTGCCGCCAGCCAGCAGGATTTTTTTGCCGCCGCGGACGACAGCTCGACGGCGATTGACTTTTCCCAACTCTACAGCCTGGTTCAGACGGAGGTGCAGAATTTGGATCAAAACCGGCAAGGCTTGTTCCTGCCGGCGTTGCGCTATCCTGACGTGATGGCCGAATTGCGGGACTTGTGGAACGGCAGCATTGCGATAATTGATCGCTTGACGGCGGCTATTTTAGCGCTGGCTTTTCGTCTTGACGCTTTGCGATAAGGAAATACGATGTCTGGTCTGCCAATAAATGCCGGCGTGAACTTTCAGGCGGAGGATAACGTCTGTGCCTTTACCAAGGTACAGTTTGCGCTTAACGATTCAGCTGGTGGCCAATACACCGTCTATCCGGTGACCCGGCTCGAGATCTTGTTACGACTGGACGCTATACCCGCAGTCAGAATCAGCTTAGGCCCCAAATCTTATAAGTTGGGAAGCCTTGGTGACGAGGGTGCCGCAGAGGCTTTCTTCGCCGAACCAATCAACCCGACGTTGGCGGATTATCTGGAAATAGCGGCTAACTTGCAGGAGAAAGTCCAAAACTCGGAGATCACTGCTCAGTTGCTGGTAGAGGTGGAGCAGAAGGGCGTCAAGACTTCAATTATCGACCTTACCGGCTGGGCTCTTGTTGCCGCCAGCTCCGGAGAGACTGCGGCGGGAGCGATAGAGTTGACGGTTTTAATTCAGCATCCGGCTGCTCACAGTGACGATGGGGTAGGGGTAATTCCGAATCCCCCGACGGTGCCGCGGCCGCCGACGTTCGTGGGGGCCAATCTGGTGGACTTGTTCGTGGAAGCGCAGGAAGCATATCTGAAAGAGGCGGGCGTCCCCACAAGTGATGACGCACTGGGAATAGCAAGGCTGACTGGCAGTGCCGGCACGACCAGCATAGACTGCACGGAGAGCTTATCGGATGTGGCAAAGACTATCCGGGAGCGCCTTAAAGACGCTATAGCCCAGTTTAAGAAAAACTTTGCTTGGGCTAATCTTGGCGGGGGCGATCTGCCGTTCAGTAAAGCAACTTCTTTGCCTCCCAACGCTAATTATTTTGGTAAGATGCTGTGGCCCAGCGTTGGCCAGCCCGGCAGCATTTACGCGACCTTCAAACGGTACTCCCCGGGCTTTGAGTTGGTAATATCAGGAGTTCCGACGAATGACCCTCTGCTCGTTTACCCCTTTGTGCCCTGGGGGAAGGCGTCGTTGACGCTGTTCGATGGTGAGATAGGGTCAATTGCGCTGCCGACACTCGGGGTAGAGGATATCGGGGGAGTTTTGACTCGCTGGCTCCATGGGCAAACCGCGGAGGGCTTTGGCGTCTTTAAGCCCATTGAAGCTAACAATCAGGTTACGAACCCGATGGAACTTACCAGCCTTGGTGGATACTTGTGCCCATTGATGGAGCCCCCGCGTTTGCTGGCGCCCATACAGGAGACCAGCTTGCCGCCCTGGCTGGCAAATTACGTTTTTTACTTGGCTGTCGGTTTCGTGGACGATGCCAATGCGGTCAGTCGCAACAACATTAACCTGGGCATTAAGAACATATATACTACGGGGCTTGCGACTAAACCGGCGAAGCCCGAGGAGGGTTTTGATATTTCAGAGCTGGTGAAGATCTGGGCAAAACACTATTTTTTCTGCCGCTTTCACCAGGGTAACCAGGTGGAAATAAACACCAGGTTGCTGATAACTTCACCGTCGGCAACTACTCCCGGAGGGTACGTCAGGCCTGGGATGGTGGTAAAGGTAAGCAGCGTGAGTGGACAAGACGCCGAAAAGCCTATACTATACTTCTACCTGCATGGCGTAACGCACATCATCGATCCGGGCACCCAAGCGGCATACACGCGCCTGAGCGGTGCGTACGCCAGATTTGCCAAGGCGATTCCGGCGGCAGTCATTACTGAAGAATTGATCGCAGAAGGAATACCGAATTCGTTGTATGAAACGGTCGGCCAATTTACACGGGAAAGAGCATGATGGTTAAACTGATTTTGCGGCGACTGCTGAGAAGGTTAGCGTATCTCTGGCGCGGTAGACTTATTTGGGAGTATGAGTCGTGTGAAAGGTGCGGACATTGTTACCGGTTGGCGTGGTGGGCCAAAGAGGGCGTCTGGCAGTCAGTATACGGCAACGACAAAGGGACGCTCTGCATAGACTGCTTCGCGGAGTTGGCTGAGAAGAAGGGAATCACTCTGACACCGCATGATTTTGAATGGATCGAGTTTTTTCAACCTGATGAACCGCCCGAAACGGCAAGGGAGAAACAACAGTGAACAGCAGCCTTGAACCAACCGAAGAGGCATACTTGCGCTGGCAGGTAGACCAGTCGCCGCAGAATCTGGCGGAAATTCTGCAGACGCTTAACCCGACGATCAATTCCGAGATCCAGCGCTACCCGGGCCCGGCCCCGCTGTTGCGTACCGAGGCGAAGAAGCTGGCGATCGGGGCAGTGCGCTCCTATGATCCGTCGGCAAAGACCAAGTTGCGCTCATGGGTAACCACCCAGTTGCAGCCGCTAACCCGCTACGGGCGCGAGATGGACCGCCCGCTGCACGCCTCTGAAGTCGCGGTGCGGCAGGCGGCAGAAGTAGAGACGGTTCGGAAGCGGCTGGTGGACGAACTTGATGACAACCCGACCGACGATCAGCTCGCGGACGAGATCGGTATCTCAGTGAAGCGCATTAGGCAGTTGCGCACGCTGGTTCGTCCCGTACTGTCGGAACAGACTATGACTTTCGAAGAAGGCGGGGAACGCATAGAGCCGGCGGTACGGGAAACCGGGACTTTACCAGCGCTCGAGACTGCGCGCCAGATGGTTTACGCTTCGCTTGATCCGCGCGACAAAAGAATTTTCGAGATGAAAACCGGTTATACCGGTAAGCAGGTTTTGGATAATATGACTATCGCCAGGCGTCTGGGAGTTTCTCCAGCCTTCGTCAGTCAGCGTGGCGCTTGGTTAACCCGGCAACTTTTGGAGACGATGGCCCGTGTCTGAGTTCAGCGACAAACTTACGGTACTCGTAGATCATCGACTGCAGGCAGCCGAGGCGCAAAGCGGCCAGAAGAAGCCACAGTGGTCGACTACGCCTTTTGCCTCCTATGCCGAGATGCTGGAGGGGTTCGACTCTGCCGACCAGAATTTGAACTTCAGCAAGTTGTACGAGAAGGAGAACCAAGGGCGAAGTTCATCTATTTCGATTCAGATGGCCCTTAGATTGCAAATCCAGGCCCTGGGCGTCATCCGCAGGGCCATCCGGATGAAAATGGCCGTCGGCCCCGAAGCCCGCGAGCTTGGCGCGCTTGACCAATTGCGCTACAACTATCTTAATCAGGCTATTTCAATAGCCAAGCTGCGGCAGCTTATCGCAATGCCGACGGTGAACCCCAGCGATGGCGCTATTGAGGCGGCAGTTGGAGAACAGAATGAGTAAGCCGTACGTGATAACTAAAGATTACACTGGGCGCCAGGTGGACCTGGAGGCGTTCAGCGCCCCCGATTCACCGGTTTATAACGTTCAAGTTGTTTTGGGTATGAAGCTGGACACGACTCCGCGTCGGCTGGCTGGTATCGAGAAGCTGGTGCAGCGGTACGTCAACTTGATGCTTATGCCGATCGGAGATGTTCATCACGATCCCGATAATGGCTCTTTGCTGTTGCGAGACATCCGGCTTGGGGGAAGCTACACCGCGGATCAATTACTGCATAGTTTTATCTTTGCTAACGCTCAGGTGATCAACCAACTGCGGTCGGAGGACGCCAACCCTGACTACGGCGTGTCGGCCGACGACGAAATGATTGCGAGCGCCAGTATTGTTCAAGCGTGGCCGGATTACCAGACCGGGCGTGTGCACGTGACCATTCGACTGATGACCAGGAGCGGAGAGCGGGCAACCTTCGTCGTGCCGTTGGGCCCGACTGATGCCCGCGTTCCAGTGCCAGCACTCCTGGTGGCGGCGGAAAGAACTCGCTGGGTGCCTCCAGTCAGGGTTCCTGAAGAGCCGCCGGAGGGTAAGCCTTTTGCCATCAGGATAACTACTGTTGGCACCCCTGAGAATTTCATTTTTCAAACCGACGACGCGGTCAATCTAGTTGTTCAGTGGAATGGGAATGAGGAGCCTCCTGAAACCTTCAATGGGACGGGCTTACGCACCCACTCCTATGCTACTCCGGGTACGTATACAATTACGTTTGCGAGAGGTACTGCGTCCAGAATAGCCTTCGGCGCGGGCGGCTGCACTCCAGCTTCGATTGTTGAAGTAGTCACCCCTGTGCCGGTACGTTTAGGCTTAACAAGCGCAGACGAGATGTTCAAGGACTGCACGGGAATTATTGCCTGGGTGCCTAATTTCTTTGATGCGGCAAGCGCTAATATCACAAATATGGCCTCTACGTTTTACGGTGCCAATTTTAACGAGTCTGTAAGCGGCTTGAAGACCTCTAAAGTTACTACGATGTTTCAGATGTTTAGCCATAACGATGTGTTTAATCAGCCAATCGAAATGTTGGACACATCCAACGTTGCGCAGATGTCTTACATGCTCCGAGATGCTGTGGCTTTCAATCAACCTGTTAACGGATTGAATACCTCCTCTCTTGTGACTACGAGAGACATGTTTCGAGGCGCCATATTGTTTAACCAGGATCTCAGCGGTTGGAATGTTACTTCCTTAGCCAATGCTGTATCAATGCTACTTGGATCGGCATTCAGTCAAATAAATTACGATAAGCTTCTTGATATCACCACTGGTTGGGCGTCTCAGTCTGTCAAGGATAATGTGCCGTTTCATGCTGGTGCGGCTAAATACGGTGCCGGCAACCCTGCTGCCGGTAGGGCACATTTGGTCGCTGCTCTTCCAGGCGGGCATGCTTGGGTGATTACAGACGGTGGTCCGGCGTGATTACAGATTTCAGACATCAATCTTAATAAGGAGAAGGAAATGGATGTAGAATTTACTTTGGACGACATAGACCAGGACGCCTTCAACGCTGCGGAGGCTGAGATCCTGGAATTGATGCGCACGGCTGCTCCTAACCTGGACGCGCGGCGCGGCACGGCAATCAGAGACCTGCTGGTTCGGCCCGCCGCTCAGTATTTTGCGTTGGACGCAGCTCGAATTGCCGCTCTGCGAGAGACGTTCTCGTTAAAACTGGTAGAAGAGTCTCCTGAAACTGCTGATTCGG
>Ga0307379_10002435_pt1 | contig 27588 bp, 17 predicted proteins | sample UN2MG_FD_202237 | JGI IMG/M metagenome (GOLD analysis project Ga0307379, IMG submission 202237) | Soil microbial communities from Risofladan, Vaasa, Finland - UN-2 | ecosystem: Environmental > Terrestrial > Soil > Coastal area > Acid sulfate soil | place: Finland: Risofladan, Vaasa | collected...
CAATAAAGAAATAAGCGAAGACCAAAATACGCTTGAGGTTTACACAACTGACAATCAAACACTTACTGTTCACAAAGATTGCTATGAAGAATATGTTAAAAGCATGTCTATGTGCAGCAGTTGTTCGGGTTGTACCGGTTGTGGTTAATCGAGCAACTCCCTAACCTATTTTGTTCTATGGGATTAGTAATCGATTAAAAGATTCATTTTTTATTTTATTCTTCATTTTCTATTTTATTTTCAGCTTATATTAGGTTTTTAGTCGAATGGGAAAAGTAATATATAGAAATCCTTTTGTTTAAATTAAATAATTCTAGCTATAGGATTAATTACATTGGATATTTCGAGAGGAATGAATCTTGAGTCAGTCTATAGATGTTCGATTTGAAAAAGAATGTAATGTTTTACATGCCTTAAATCCTGGCGTAGAATCAGTTATTGTTATAGAATCTTCTGGTCTATTAGTTCTTAAGTGGTCTTCAATAAAAGTTGATACTGAATTTACTAGCTCTTATGTAAGAGAATTTTTCTCTTTAGTTAAAATGACTACAAATCATTATCAAATAGGTGATCCTGTAGGTGTTATGCTTGAAGGTGCACAAGGATTCTTCTTAGTATTTAAAACTAAAAGTAATAATTCCATTGTTATTCTAATAAAAGAAGCAACAGATAGATCTACCCTTCGTTACCGTTTAATGAAAGATTTCGCTGTAAGAGTTGAATCTATTTTAGAAAATTTCTAATTTTCTTCTTTTCTTAATTTTATTTTAGAAATACCAAATTAGGATAGTTATTTATGGTTTTATTTGTATACAAATATTCGTAAAGTTTCCTTTACTGGTAGAACCACACTACCGCTATCTCCTATCTCTTGGGATTCGGAGAGTACTTTTTGAGCTATGTTTCGCGCAGCATTTACATCAGCATTGATAACTAATCGACAACATTTACAAATGAACAATCCACGGTATACACGATTCTTTCTGGAAGTATGTCCACAACAGGAACACTTTTGGGAGGTATATTCTTCAGAAGTGAATTGCACCGTTATCCCCCGCTGTTCTGCTTTATAGGTTATCATTGCACAAAGCTTGTAGAAAGGAATGAAGACGAATTCTTGATTGGTTCTCCGGCCAAGGTTGATGTTTTGCTTCCAATTCACATTTCGACCAATGGCGATAGCTCCAATATTTTTTTCAACACAATGTTCTATAAGTTGTTTACATACCTTATGAAAATAGTCTAGTAAAGCATTATACCGCCTTCTTTGCAGGTGAAGCAAATGGTTACAAGAATCCAGATTTTGTCGTGCTAATTGTTGTTGTGTCTTAGCCTTTTCTTTATTGTAATATTGATTGATCGATTTCACAACCCCACCTTTGATGAGTAATCCATCTGACGAAGCTATGAGGTTGTTGACTCCAAGATCAATACCTAAAATTAGTGTTGAAGCTACATCTTTATTTGGTAGCTCTATTTTGTAAGCTAGTTCCAATACAAATCTATCATGAAAAGGCACCAATCGAACGATGGTTATATTCTGTTCAGTAACTGGTAATTTATCGATAGGAATGCTTGGAAACCCTTTCTCATGCAAACGTTCAGGTACTAGGACTTTGCCATTTCGTATCCGCACTTGTTGATTTGACCAGAGAATATTGAATTTTTCATTCTTCTTTTTATACTTGGGTATCTTCGGTTTTGCAAAATATTTCTCTGGATGCACCTTCCAATCCTTCACTGCTCTAGAATAGCTGTTCCAATTAGCTCGTAGCTGTCGTAAAAGTTGCTGTGGTGCATGTGAACCTGCGAGGTTCTGTAATTCAAGATAATTTTTCTGGTCCTTCAAGTTTTTCCAAAGAGCATGATAGCTGAGCGCTTTATTTGATGCAAAATACTTTTGCCTCATCAAGTAGTTCGCACAATTGTATAGGTTCTTTGCTTTCACGGTCAAATCCACGAAGAGTGGTTTTGTTGGTAATTGTATTCGTACTACTCTTTGCGCGAGAGACATTTTTTATCATTAGTAAGTATATTCAGCTCAATATTTAGCTATTATTTACAGTGATTACCGAAAGTAATAAATGTTATATAAAACAAATAATTAAATAATTAGTATAAGGTACAATTAATTAGTGAGGAGTTTAAGTATAATTTATTCAAAGTATATTTGACATAAACCAATTAGTCGGATTTTGGATGACCATGGCAAAGGTGCTTACTTGGAAAAATGATCCATTGCTTTATGATGAGCAACCAGAACCCTCCAGCTCATGGTTAACAGCTAATGATTTACTGAAAAAAGGTATTGTTGTTATTGATAGAGATGATCAGTCATTTTCAAACATTTATGGCATATTAATTAGGAAAAATGATTTTATAAAAAAGAAGGAAAGTGATAGAATACTTACTAGATTTCCATATTATGTTCTTACTAAAAAAGAGATAGAATTCATTCAAACAAATAAATTAGTTATTTCCCAATTAGTTAGAGACTATTTTTATATGGCTATTACTGATAAGATTTCAAGTTGGAGAAAACGTATAGATACTTATCTCTTAAGAGAAGCAATACCATATCCTATAATTAGATGTTCGTGGGAACTGGAAGATTATCCCTTGAATACTGAACCTATACTAACTTTTGAAAGTTCAAAAGGGAAACGATATATTATTCCAATAAAAATAACTAAGAAACTAGCTTATTTATGTGGGGTAATTAATGGTGATGGACATCTTCATCATTTTTGGCTCAGGGTAGTAGATGAAACCAAAGACCATATTGAATTAATATCAAAAATCTTCGAAGAATTATTTTTTGATGCCGGTGAAATCTTTCAATTGGGAAAAGCTTGGAATGTAGAATTACGTTCTTCCTCAGCTGTTCGTTTGTTCAATTTTCTAACAACTCAAACTATTCAAGGGGCAAAATATGTTTCTTTACAAGAACCGCTAATACTAAAATTACTGGATGATCCATATCGAAGATTTTATTGGCGTGGCGTAATGGATGCAGATGGTTCATTTAAGCAACATATATCATTTAGTAGTGCAAGTGAAAATTTTGTTAGTGAATTTGCTAATTATCTTTTATTATCCAGTATAAAAGCAAAGAAGGGTAAGATAGGTAATTATGCCTATAATTTAACAATACCTGCTTTATACCGTTTGAATTTTATTAAACAGATAGGTGTTGATAATCCAAAGAAAAAAAAGGATATGTTAGAATTATTTGCAAACATAAGCTATCAATTCAAGGGATTAAATCAAGAGAATCTAATTACTGGTAAATTTTTCAATCTACTGAAATTGGCAAATATAAGTGTATCGGGATTAAGTAAGTATCTAATTACTATTAGAGGAAAGAAATCAGTTACTGAAAGAAGTGAAGAATTAGGGATTGCCACTAATCTCTATTCTGAATATGAACAAGGAACACGAGCATTAGAACTCAAAACAGTTCAGAAGATATTAGAGTTAAATGATGAAGCCCTTTTGACATTTTTATCTACACAACCAAATTTATCCTATCAAATATCAACTTCGAAACAAGTAAAATTACCGATAATTATAACTAGTAAAATTATTGAAATTCTCAGTATTCTTGAACCCACAAAAAACTATGTGAAAATATTACTTAATGATAAAGGAATCAAACAAGCTATAGAAGAGATTTTTGGCATAAAAATTACTGATAAAATGAGAATTGAAAGCAGGGTACTAGTAAACTTTTGTTTAACCTTTGGACTATACGAAAAACCAACTATTGCTGATTTAGCTTTGGAATCTATTCTAAACCTATGATATTGTTACCAAATTATTGTTAGAAAATCTATAAATTAACTAAAAAACACCCACAGAGAAATTACCAGATATATGAGGGAGGTATTTCCACAGTTTTTTTCTTAATTAGAAGCGTTAAAATACTAATTTTTCTGTTTTAAACAAATGCTTTTTTCCGTAAAGTCCAAAAAAATATCCTTTCTATCAACAGAAGGTACAAAGTCCAATTTTTTTCCGTTGAAAATAATGTTAAAAATTAGGAAGTCCAATTATTTTCTGTTTATTGATACTAATTCTTTGGCAGATATCTCGATATAAACAGCTGGATATTTCGGGAACACAATCTTTCTTTTTGTTTATTAATCTTGGATTTAGTATTTTCTCTCGATTTTTTTCCAAGTATCTATTGAAAGTTTTTAATACATTTGGTGTTAACTTTGCTCTGTAGAATTCTCCTGTATAATAATAATAAATACCAACTTGTGTTACTTGTAAAATATCTAGTAACTCATTGTGTGGGAGATTGCTTGTTAATAAAGAAGCATAAAAAAGTAATTCTTTTTCATCAGTATTATTATGATATGATTTATATTCAATAATTATACAATGCCCTTGATCATTTAGCTGGTCAATTCGATCGATTTTACCTCGATAAAATTGATTTTCTATGAATAATTCAACAGCAATTGGTAACCAAAAACAAGAATTCTGTTTGTATCGTTTTATCTCAAATTCAATAAAATTTCATTTCCATAGTTCACTTTCTTTATATTGTTGTAATAATACTTCAGGACTTCTTTTAATATCGAATAAATATTTTTCATGAAATGTTTGTAACCAATAATGTTTTTCTATACCTTCTTTTAATTCGGATTCATAATCAGAGTAATTAATTTTAATATATTGCTTTTTTTCATTGCTTAATTCTTTCATTAGATAAAACATAAAGGGGCATTTCAAATAGGCTAGAAACTCAGTTTTGCTAATGTTTAAAATTTCATCAAGCATTTTCTTCAATTATTGATGTATTTTTTTCTTTTTAAAAATAAAAATGACTCATTTAGTTATTTATTAAGAAATTTTGTCAGTAATATAATTAGCGGAGTTAACTAGGTGAAGTGTTTGAGTGAGAAAATCAGTTTGTTAACAAACGTAGAATCGGAAATTATTTTTTATTTTGTTTGGATGGAAATGATAGGTATCAAGGGATGGTTTGAGAAAGGAATCAAAGGTTTAGCACTTGATCTTAAAAGGCATGAAAAATCTATCGCTAATGCTTTAGATACACTTGAAAATAAAAAAATAATCGTTACTCAAAAAGTACATAATAATATTTGGATTAAACAAACACTTTCAGAGGAAGAGTTAAACACAAGGATAGCGTTTATTGATCATTTATTCTGTAATTCTAGGTCAATGCAAGAGTTAAAAAGCGATCTTGAAGGGGAAATCAACCGACTTAAAGAAGAGAAAAACCTTAGTGAAATTATTCTTAGGAGAAAACAAAAAGAAAATGAAATGGTTGAATCAGTAATCAAGCAAATAACAGATATGGATTTGCAAGTATTAGTTAATGAGATTTTGGTAAAAAGAGATTATTCAAACATAAACATACCTTTTGAAGAAATAATCCATAATGGACTTGCATTCTTTCGTGCTGATATGTTCACGAAGTATGGGGAAATTGATGAAGAGGAGTTCGATGAATTAGGAATATAATTCTTGTATAGATGAGGTTTGGGATTTGTCAGTTAATATTCGATCTGAAATCATGAAAATCATTTTAACTCAATCAAAAAAATATCCTGTAACTATTAAAGATATAGAGAATATTTCAGGTTATACTAATAGCTTAATTTCTAAAAAAATTAAAATTTTACAATCAGAAGGATTAATTGAATCCAAGAGAGTGATCAAACCAAAAGGGGGAGTCAATTATTATAAAACACCTGAAATTAAATGGCCTATAAATTTAGGTGAAAAATGTTCAGATTGTCAAAATAGAAGCACTATAGGGATTTGCACTTTTCATGAAGAATTAGCTGATAATGATATCATTATTGAACCTGAAAGAATTGGTATACAGCTAACAGGGAATACCTATGCTTGTAAATATTTCATAAAGAAAAAAACATATTGGAAGAAGAAAAGATTAGAAGATTTTTTAGATGAAAGTAGAAGATTAACCCAAACAAAAAATGGATTTGATATTGGTTACCATTGTTTAAATCCCAATTGTGGTGCTAAACTTCCTCCTATTGGATATGGTTTTATCGCAAAATTAGGCAGTTCTGTTTTAAGATGTAATGATTGTAATTCGTTTTATAAAATAATTTTTGATAATAAAAAAGAAGCTTTTATTGTCCATTATAATATGGAAGATGGATTAACTTACAAGAAGAATCTCAACTCAATTATAAAATCAAAGGATCCTGAACCATTATACTCGAGTGAGAAATTTGGTATAGTTATACCTGATTTACGATTTGCTAATTTTAATTTTAGGTCGAGTATACTAACTGTTGGTAATTGGGTAGGAAAATTAACGGAAATAAAATATATTGTAGCTAAAAAGGTTGACGATTACAAACAGCTTCTTGAGTTATTATCAACCAAAGGATATGGTGATATAGATATAATTCTTGGAACTGAAAAAATTATTAGTCCACCCCCAATTAAGCAACAAGTTGGTATTCTCCAACTTTTGCGCGAAATTATGATCGTTAATAAAGAATTTTGTATTTCAATGCTAGAAAGTCGAATAACTATAATTAAAAAAGTGCATTCTTTATTTAATGGTAAAAGAGAAACATTAGTAAAAAAAGCTATTTTAGAAATATCTAATATAATAAAAGAAATTGAAAGTAAGACTTGGTTATCACCCAGAGATTGGAATATTTTCGAAATGAGAGGGGGAAAAGAAATGTGGAAAGTTATAGCCACTTATTTAGAAGATTTGGAGATTTTTTTCCCCGGAAGAGGTAAAAGCAGATTGGTAAGAGATCCTTCAACACCTCATAGGTTGTATTATGCTTATTCAGCTATAGACACACTAATAAATGGAGTATATAGCAAGGGAGGGGATTTTGTAAAGGAATATTGTTCAGAAATTGGATTTTGTTGGGATGGTTTACCAGGTTTATGTCATGGCAAAACAACAGGGGGTATTTTTGGATTACATTTAGATTTAAGGGAACAAGAAAAAGTTCTGATACTTCCGTTCTTAATAGAAGCAATAGTTGATGAAAGAATAAATTCTACTGATGTTCTTTATTTACGTGGGAGGAATAGAGAAAAAATCTATTATGTATTACCAAACACAGAAATTTATGAACAAATCGAACTTGTGACAGAAGAAGCTCTAAAATCAAAACTTAATGGTTTTACAAGTAGAAATGTAATAAAACAATATTATTTACAAGGAAAACAATGGTTAAGAAATTTACAATTGGTTAGTAACAATTTTGAGATAAGACATCATGGAATTGAATACCAACCATGGGCACTAATAAAAGAAAGAATTTGGGTGATGTTAGGGGAAGAAGAAAAAGTAGGATTAATTGAATTTTTACAAAAAGAACATGAGAGGATAGGCTTTGAACCAATAACATTGAGAGAGATCAATTAAAATTCAAAAGGTAAAAAAAATATGTCTTTATTAGAGGAGTTAAATAAGTTAGGAAAGCTTACTAAAAACCAAAAAGAGGAAGGAATTAACCAAATTAAAAAGATAGTGGGATTGGATGCTGATATAATATATCAGATAGTCAATGTTTTGATTTTAGAGAGAATGGACAGAGGTTTTAGTAAAGAATTTTCATTAAATGAATTGTTGATGAAATTCCCATTAAAGAAAAGCAGGTTAATTACGAGATTACAATTAGCTACAGAAATGGGGATCTTAAAACATGAAAAAAGAAGATATTTACTTAATAAAAATAATGATTTAGTTTCAAGGATTTGGAATTATTATAATGATACTAAATATAAAGACAACAGGAATATAATAAAAATTAGAAATTTAATAAGGGAAAAGAAAGAATTAGAAGAACAAATTGAAAACAACCACTTAGATCTTAAATTAAAATTCAGAAAACTTTCAACAAAAGAAGAGAAAAATTTTGAATCTGAAATTTTAGATGAAATAAAAGCATTCCAACATCCAATAGAACCAACATTTGAGTTTTTAAAATTAAATATAGAAAAAACTCTAGGATATAAAAAAGCTAATTTAAAGAAGGAAAATTAGAATTAGCAAAAGAAAATTTGGTTATCTTCAAATCGAAGATTAGGTATATTATTGTATAAATAAAGTTAATTTAACACATATATCTGAAGGTTTAATATACTCATTTAGAAAAACAATTCTATATTAATTAAATGCAAGGATTGATCTTTTTAGTAATAGAATCTTTTATCAGGTATAATCTAAAATTGCAATCAATTCACTCCAATAAATTTTTTCCCCTATTTTTCAAGGATTCCATTATTTTCTTACATCGTTCCATGTTATTCCTATCACCAATTTTCTCATATGAAGCTGTTAAATTATTTAAAAATTTTAAATTTTCTGGATCTATATTAACCGCTTTTTCAAATTGTATAACAGCATTATCAAAATCTCCTTGAATGAAATAGATATTTCCTAAATTATAATAAAAAGATGGATTCTTAGGATTTTTATTAATTGCTTTCTCTATAAGATCCTTGGCTTTTTTATATTCTTGTTTCTTAAAATAAAACAAACCATTAAGATTTATGATTAATGAATTGTCTGGAAATATTTCTAAAGCTTTATTTATATATTGTAATGTGTTATTAAAATCATCTCTCTGCAAATATATTACTGCTATATTGAAATAAGCTTCAAAGAGATCATTATCTTTTCTAAGAAATTTGAGAGCCTTTTTTAGATTTATTAATGCTATATCTAATTTGCTTGAAAATTGTAAAGCTAATCCTAAACTAAGGTAAGCTTCGCCAAATTCTTTATTTAATGATAAAGCATTTTTTGCAAAATGTATTGATTTATCATAATCTCCTTTAAACCTAAAAATTACACTTAAATTATTTATAGCAAAATAATTGGTTGGTTCAATATCAATAGCTTTGCTTGTGTATTTCTTAGCTTCATCTAGTTTACCTTGTCTTAATAATGCTAAACCCAAGTTAGTATATGCATTAGCTGTTTTTTCAAGATTTAAGACTCTACTAAATATTTCAGCAGCTTTTTTATTATCACTTAAAATTGTTAAATAAACTAAGCCAATCTTCTCTAAAATGTCAATACTTATTGAATTTTTCTTGAGTAGACTTTCTATTTTTGCTATCCCTTCTTTCTTTTTATTTTGTAAAATCAAATTTTTACCTAATTCAATTATTGCTATCTCGAAATCTTTATCAAATTCTAATGCTTTCTCTAGCGAATTTATACCTTCATCAATCATATTCATTTCAAATTGTGTTATACCTAAAAATGTCCAATATTTAGGTGATTTACTGTTTAATTCAATAGCTTTTTGAAAACAATCTAAACCAAATTTATAATTTTTTAAGGTACCATAAACATTACCTAAACTAAACCAAGTTTCAGGTTCAAATGGATAGATAGTTAATGATTTTTTATAACTTATAATTGCCTTGTCATCATCACCATTTTTTTTAAAAGCAGTTCCTAAATTCAAGAAAATTCTAAAATCAAATAGCTGTTGTTCTACTGCTAATTTCAAAACATCAATAGCTTGAGGATATTTATTTTGATCCATAAGAAGTGTTCCAAGATTATTTAATGGTTTAAAATTAAACGTACAAAAATTACTTATTGATATTTTATAACATTTTTCAGCTTCAGTGTAATAACTATTTTCTCTCAATATATTTCCAATATAATACATAAGAAGAACTACTTTGTTATCCATTTCTCTTGTTAAAATTTTAATTTTTGTTGAGTAATCTAATATACAATTTATTAAATCCTCAAGATGTGTATCAGTTTCTTTATTATTTAAATTTAAAAGTTGTAATATAGAAAATTCAATTATTTCAAGAGCAAATTCGTTTTCAAGTGAAATTTCCCATAGTTTTTTAGCAAACACTTCCATTTCATTACTAGTTAATTTCAACAATTTATTTTTGGTGGGTAGTATTTTCAACATAAGTAGGTATGCATAAAAAGTATCATGAAAGAATCTATATTTTTCTTCCATATTACTTATTGAATAAAAAATATGATATTTAATTAGGAAGGAATGTAACTCAGGTATTTGATTAAATTCATCATCACATTGAGTAAAAATAGAATTAGCAAAATCAACAATGTATTTTATAAAATCCCTCTTTTGTGATTCCTTAAAAATTCCTAAATTAACAGATTGCTTAAACAAGTCATATAATAGAATTTCAAAAACTTCAAATTTATAAGAGGGTAACCATTTGCCTTTTTTTAAGGATTGATCAATAGTAAGTGATAAAATTAAGGGGTGACATAAAAATCTATTGTTTTTAATATACTCATATAATTCATAAACTTGAGGAGTTTTTTTTCTTTCCCATAATTCAAAAGCTTCATCTATTGAAAATAAAGGTAAATTATAGATTTTTGCAGGTATTCCAAATATCTCATCTTTTAATAAAGATGTTCTCATATAGAAATTCACAGGTCTAGAATTAATAATAATTTTAGAACCCAACATTATTGCAGTTTTAAGAAAATTTGATAATTCTCTATCAAAATTTTCACATTTTTGGGGCTGATTTCCTAAATCATCAATGAAAAACACCACTCCTTTAGTTTCGAGATTTACCATTTTCAAGAAAGACCAGAAATCTTGGACTTTAATTTTATTTTTTATTTTATCATTCAGATGAATAGATATTTTTTCTATTAGATATTCTGTGGGACAGCAATTATTAATTTCATTTAAGAAAAGTGTTAGAGGAATGTAATTTTCTTTATTTATTTTCGATTCTTGTTTATCTAATATAGCAATCATATCATAAGCTTGTTTCATGGATAGCCATGTTTTCCCATTACCACCCATTCCTAAGATAATGAATAAATCATTGTTTTCCAATTGATTTTTAAAATCTGATGAGAAATTAGGTATTCTGTATTCTGAATCTAAAATATATTCTTCATTTTCAACATAAGATCTATTACTCATATATTCTTCTTTTTCAACATAAGATCTATTAATATATTCAGTAAGATGTTTAAAATCCTTGCCAAAAATATGCTCTAACTGCAGATTGTTCTTTGTTTCAGTAATTAAAAATTGAATAATATCATTAGTAGTTACTAAACTTTTTTTTTAGGTTCGAGTTCACCATTCTTTAGAAATTCATGAAAATATGTAGCAACAACATTAGATGCATATTCATGATAATCATCCCACGTTTCAGAATTTGGATTATCAGCTAAATCTGAAGTACCTCTAATTGAAATAGTTCTCGGTCGATCAATATCGTATCTTGTTTGTTCAAAAACTCCAGCAGATTCTTGTTCAAAACCAATTGTTTTTTTATCTATATCAAGTAATTCCTCAACTTTATTCTTACTTTTAACAAGTAATTCTCCTGAAAAAATTGGTCCATAATGAACAATAGGTTTTCCTAATTTATTGAAAAGCTCTGTTCTATATTCTGGTTTAATGTTATTTACCCATTTGCCTTCTTCTTTTGAAGAAGGAAAGTTTCTAAAATTAGACCAAAGTAAAGTATCTGGTTTATATTCACTTGGTCTCCTTTCTTGTTTTGAATCAGTTAATTTCATTTTAGAATAATATATAATTTTTTCAGAAACTAAAACATCACCAATTTTTACTTTATTACTACTTATACCACCTGCTATACCAATCATTATTATATAATTTGGATTCCATTTTAATAATTTACTTACAAAAGGTGAAACTTCTACATTACCTTGATCACCAGAATAATGAATGATATTAAATTCTTTGCCAGATTTTAAATGTTTAACTGACCCTTCAAAACAAATGAAACCATCTGAATCTCTTCTTTTTTCTAAATTTAAAACTTCATTAATCGCATCTCTTTCACAATTCTTCACGGTTATTATACCAAAGTCAATTGAAACTTTTTCTTTATTAATTTCTTCACTTTCGTTTATCATTTCCAATTCGATTAATAATTCTCTATCCTGTTCTATATCTTTTTTGTTGTTAAAATCCAATTCATTTTTTAAAATATATTTAATGAAATCAATAGCAAAAATTTCTCCTTTTACTTCTTCAATAATTTGAAGAAATGATCTTGCCCAGTTTTTATAAGATGCTCTTTTGATTAATGTTTCAGATAATCTATATTGTTCAAAAACACCAAAAGCTTGTGCATAAAAACGCCAATCAATATTTCCTTCCCCTTTAAGAGTAACCAAAAGTTGAACTGCTCTGGCAAATATAACATCAGAGGGTAATCCCAAATCTCTTCTACCTTCTTTATTTAACTATCATTAGGTTATATGTAGAACCTTATAAATTCTTTTAATCCCCAGTCCAAATCCGGCATCGCACGCCATTTTCTCAAATTTTTCGATGGATCTTATTTCTCTTTCTTATCGTAAATGTTAGTATAGACATAACTACTAAAAATATTTGAAAACCATATATAGAACTTTCTTTTGTTGAGGTAGGTATTGATGCTTGTATTATGATCTCATAGTATTGACCATTGTAATTTTCAACAACAATATTGTGATTAGGTGAATTGTCCACAGCTTCTATATAATATTCAATTAAACTACAATGATTTTGGAAATAATTGTTTAGTTTATTGGCAGGATATGGTTTTTTATCTCCAATAATGCTGGACAAGTGATTTTATCAATCAATTCCTTTTTGCAAAGAAGTTGTGGTGAGTTATCAATATCAATGACAATTAATTTTTCAAGAGATATTAGTGAAGAGATGTCAAGAGACTCGTACTTATCAATCCTTAAAAAGAGCGTATTAAGGTTTATCAGCTTCTCCAAGGGTGTGAGATCGTCGAACTGGCTTACACTTAAATCGAGCATCCATAGGTTTGGTAGCTTCTCCAAGGGTGTGAGATCGGTGAGCCAGTTCTCACTTAAACCGAGCATCCCTAGGTTTGGTAGCTTCTCCAAGGGTGTGATATCGGTGAGCTGGTTCTCTCTTAAATCGAGCACCCCTAGGTTTGGCAGCTTCTCCAAGGGTGTGAGATCGGTGAGAAAGTTTCCACTTAAATTGAGCTCTTGCAGCTTTGACAGCTTCTCCAAAGGAGTGAGATCGGTGAGCTGGTTCTCTCTTAAATCGAGCCTCTGTAGGTTTGGCAGCTTCTCCAAGGGTGTGAGATCGGTGAGAAAGTTTCCACTTAAATTGAGCTCTTGCAGCTTTGACAGCTTCTCCAAAGGAGTGAGATCGGTGAGCTGGTTCAGGCTTAAATCGAGTCTCTGCAGTTTGGTCAAATCCTCTAGAGAGGGGAGAGGTTTAAATTTAGTCCAGCTTAAATCGAGTGCGTGCAATTGATTTTTACTATTCATCAAAAAGTTAATTTCCTTTACAGACATCATTTGTAGATCAATTATCACTATCCTAGGTTTATCCTTTATTAGTTCTATTTTACGAATTCTCCAAGTTAGTAAATCTTTTGGATTTTTACTTTTCAAAATAAATAGAAATTCTAAATCAGGGCATGCTTTGATGAATAAATCCTTTACTTTTTGTTTATCTTTTAAATCTTCTAGATATAATTGCCAACACAAGACAATTGTTTCACGAATATCATGTAGTCTTGGAAGAATTTTTTTGAGAACTGCAATTTGAGCTTCTTCAGACAAATCCGGAAATTTCAATGCTGTAAAAATCTCTTGTAATTTCATTTGAGAGAAGGAATATATTGGTAAATTATTTTCATCATAAGAAGGACAAATAATAAAGCTACCATCATCAATTGTTTGCTTAAATATATTATATAGAGAATCATTATCATCAGGTGCTATTTGCGGTAATCTATTCATTTCATCAACTATATTTTTAATAGCTGTTTTTGTTAAACCATTTTTTGCTTCTTTGCTAAGAAACATAGCAACATCTTTCAAAATTTCTTCTACCCAATTATAGAGAGTAGCAGGAGGAATTTGAAGGAAATTGTCAGGATTCTCTCTATCAAAAATTATTTTCCGAACTATGGTTTTTGTATGATATCCTTGCCATTCATCTCTCATTGGTTCTCTATAATCTTCATCTTTTTTGAAATAATACCAATCAAAGTAATAGCTATATAATTTTAAAAACAACTCCTTCTTTGTTGTAGGCATTTCCTCAATGCTTTCATAACTACTAAGAATCCAGAGAAATAGTGGAAGCTCCCATTCATCCTCGAAATGCTCTCCCCAAAATTCAATGACCTCATCTTTAAAATCTCGCCAATTCTTGTATTTTTCCTTTTGTGAAAGATATATAGGTCTACAGGTGAGATATGTCTCAATTTCAGATGTGGTGAATTTCGCTAATTGTACATAAACGAAGTTTTTTCCATCATTGTCTATTGAATCAAATGGTCCCACTTTATTTAATTCAATTAGCATTTTTAAAATCAAAGGACGGGTGGAAATGACTACTGACCCTTTCCAAATGAATTCTTCTTCTTGATCTCTTCTTGTATGTTTGAATAATCCTAATGGTGAGATATTGCCTAGACTTCTCTTATAAGCAAATTCATCATATGCATCAAATAGCAAGCTAAAATCAACCAGTCTTTTCTCGGTGAAAGTTATTTTAAGATATTTGTATAATAATTCCTTCTGACTATCAGTCAAATATTTATCGCCTATTTTCAGATCATTTGTCATTACATGTGTTAACCAAGCAAAGTAATCACTCGCCATTAGTCCATCTTTGCTTTTAAAGGGACCAAAATTTAAAAACGGTTTAGTATAAATATCATATAATTTCATAGGAATGAAGATTGGTAGTGTTAATTTTGTTAATTGTTTTTCACGTAATTTCTCTTTAGCCTTATTTGCTAGAGTATTTGCTATAGACATCATGAGCATCGTTTTTCCAGTACCCATATCTCCTTCGATTAGCAAGTGTTCTTTTGTTAGTATTTTTTCTACCAACCATGATGGTGCCAATTGTTTCTCACTAAAATCCCAAGTTCGTTTTCCTTCCTCTTCAATTATTTTACCAACACCAATATCCCTATCTATTAATTTGAATTCTTTCTTTTTCTCATCATATTTCTTCTCAAGAGATTCCAAATAGTAAATGAGAATATTCCTAGCTTTCTTACTTTCATTCATTATCTTTATACAAATACCAAAAAAAATTACTAAAAACACACAACCAAAAGTGATAGCGGTTATCCCCAATCTTTGTCTGGTATCAAAGGTAATAATGGTGAAATCAAGTATTGCATATATGAATAAAAAGATTGAAGGTATTAAAGACAATAATGATGGATTTCTAATTTCTCTCCAAAAATATCTTTCTCTTAATACCCAATTCTTTAACTTTCTCTCTAGCTGTTCTAATTTTCCAGAATTAACCATCCCTTGATCCTTCCAACTTTGATTGATTAACTATTTTCTCTTCCATATTCAAATTTTTCTTATTCTTGAAATAATTTGTTCGTAGTTGTTAGTATATAACTCACTTTTATACTACTATATAATGAGTTTAAATAATTAATTGAACGGGGTTCTTTCCTCCTTGTTTCAAACATGATAAAGATTTTAAGGAAAAAATTTCTTGGAGTAATTTTTATAATTCTATTATTATTTCTTTATTAGGTTCTTTGGAAATTTTCACTGCGTGTATATGAGTGAATTTCCACATATCATTCATTGAAACCATAAAACCAAATTTTCTTAATTGTTTTACAAATTCCTCTTTATTAGTAAACCTTGAAGTTGATTCAATGATATGTAAATGGCCATCTAGCTTTAGTGTTCTAAATGCTTCCAGAATATAATCAATGATATTCGTGCCCATCAATGAAAGACAGAAAATAGCTGCATCCAATGATTCATCTTCTAGTGGAACGTGAACCATATCTCCTGCAATAACATCTTCATTTATTGCTATGTGATCAAAACTATGAACTGTATGTTTATCAGCTAAAGCTTCCGCTATTTTTGCTTCCCCACAACCAAAATCACCTATAACATAATCACTTCTTTGCATAAACCATTTGATCATTTCTTCATAAGGTACAATATCCCAATCTTTTCTTGCTTCCCTATAAAGTGTATGATAGTGTTCCCATTCCTCTGGATTCTCTTGTAATCTTTCTTGAGTGGTAGTGCTTTTGCTTTGATTCCATCGCCTATTCATTTGTGAAAATTCGCCATATTTTCCTATACGCCTTTTTCTCTCATCTAGCTCTAATTCATCAAATAATGGGATAACAATTTTCAATCGTTTAGTTATTCCTACTTCCCCTTTCTCTAATCTTTCAAGCCAACCCATGATATCTTTATATGCTTGTGCTGGTGTTCTTAAATAGCCTTCTGGTACAATTCCATCTACAACTGCATCAGCAATAGATTTTTTATACTTTAATCTTTGTAATCGTGCTTCACACCAAGACCATCTCTGACCTTTAATGTTTGCAAAAGTTACTGGTATGATCATTTTAACTGTTTTCTCTTTTTGTCCTTGTCTATAGACCCTTCCTTTTATTTGCTCAAAATCAGCATTTGTCCATGGGAGAGTATTTATAATCAATCTATTGCAAACTTGTTGTAAGCCATCAACACCTACTTTAATAGCACTTGATCCAATCAAAACGTCAGTATTTCCATGGATAAAGGAATGTAATCCAGCCTTTTCTTCTCCTGTATAAACACCAACTTTCCAACCTGCTTGCACTAATGCATTTCTTAGTATATCCACTATTCCTTCAACATATTCCGTATAGATTAAAGTCTTAGGTTGGATGTTTGCTAGAATGGTTGGTAATCGTACTTTAGTCAATATTTGCTCTAGAGATAAAGGTGAACCTTTCTTACTTTTAGAAACAATTTCACCAAGAAAATCAGAACAATCAATTTCAATAATCTCTTGTTCGTAAGCTAACTCATATTGAGGGAGATATCTTATTCCTAAATTTACTAGTTTTTGATGTAATTTCATACAATTAGTTACTGTTGCAGTAGTTTGAAGGTCAGATTGTTCTTCCCCTAAAATCATTTCAACTAGATTCTTCCCCTCTTCTAGATTATTTATTATTGGAGTAGCGGACATACCTAAGACATGAAGATTAGGATTCATAGCTTCAGCGGTGGAAATGAAAGCTCCAATAACTCGCTTGCGTTTTGATATAATTTCAGGTTCTCGTTGTTTTACAAATTGTATCTCATCTATAACAATGAAATTGATCTTTTCTTTTTCAAGAATTTCTTTCGCTTTTCGAATAGAATAATCCTGCTGGAACATTTCATAATTGAGAATAAGATATCGATAAGAATCCTTTGTTCTTTCTCTCCATTTTGGATTGAAATGTTTTGTTTCAACTAAACTATCAGGATAAATAGCTACTATTGCATTTTTCCACCCTTCAACCACTGAATTAGGGCAGCAAATAATAGTAAATTTAGAGTCAATTACTCGAGAAGCTAAGATTGCTGAAAGTGTTTTCCCAGCTCCTGTTCCCGACCAATTCCCTAATTTTCGTTTTGTTTTTAGTTTACTAGCTATTAGTCTTTGCATAAGATTTGGCAAAATAATCTGTTTATTTAGTAAAAACGAATAGCCCATAGGTAAGCCTAGGTTTTTCGCTAGATTAAATTCCTCAAGGAATTCTTCTTTCACTCTCTCTGAATAGATATCTCCAATATGATTCCTGACTTGTTCTAACGCTTCTATTTCATTTTCGAAAGCATGTTTCCAAATTTTTGCTTTTGCTGAAGAAATAAAGAATTCAATTGCATCTTTATCTGAGGAAGCAAATATAGGTGAATCTAACGATCTTAAAATCTCTTTTGTTTTTATAGTTTGAAGTTCTCTTTCAAAATCAGTTTGTTCTAATTCATCTGCAGATACTGTTTTATTTTGTAAATCATCATCTAAAGCTTCTAACGTTTTTTTAGGATTTTCAATAAATTCATCAACTAAAGATGGTTTTTTCTCAACAAATTTTTTCAATTGATCTATAGGGAATCTTCCTGTAGCTAAAGCTTTTATAAACCCTCTACTTTTACCATCAGTAGTATACAATCCATTTTGAATAAAAAGCATATACAATTCAGCTGCAGTCATTGAATCCAAATGTCCAACTAATGATTCAAGGAATAATCTAATATGATCTAAAGTCCATCCTTGTATACAATAAGGACAACCTCTTTTACGTAATGTTCTGCTACTTATAACAGATTCCCAAATGTGTGTTGGATTTACACTACATTGCCACCAAACTTTTTTATGTGATCCAGCTACTATATGATTGGGACTCAAATCACAATTTTTTATTGGATGCCATTCTTTAGCAATTTCGGGGTATAGAGTAGCTAAAGAATTTGTTATAGAAACCCTTAATGCTCTACAAAAAGGACAACCACTTTTTCTCTTACCAGTTCTTGCTTCAATAGATGCTTGCCAAACATGATCTGGACCTTTTGAGCATTGCCACCAAACTATAATTGATGTACCTACCACAACCTTTTCTGGCGTTAAAGTTCCATTTTTGGTAGGATGCCACTCTTGAGCTATTTCAGGATAAACTATTGCCAAAGAATTATTTGTTGATAATAACCTTCTTGCACAAAATGGACAACTTGTTTTTTGTCGTGTTCTTAATGATACTGATGTTTCCCATTCATGATCATCTCCTTCTGAACACTTCCACCAAACTTTCTTAGAAGAAGCAGAAGTTATTTTATCTGGAGTTAAAGGTTTATTTTTAGTTGGATGCCATTCTTTAGCTATATCAGGAAATAATGAAATTAAAGAATTAGTAATTGATACTTTTTGGCCTGAACAAAAAGGACAACCACTTCCTTCTTTTCTAGTTCGTTTATTAGGAGTTGCTTGCCATTCATGATCTGGTCCTTTTGGACATTTCCACCAATATTTTTTTCCTGATCCAGCAATAATTTTTTCTGGTGTTAAATTGCCATTCTTTTTCGGGTGCCACTCTTTAGCTATTTGCGGATATAATGAAGAGAGTGAATTGGTAACAGAAACCCTTTTCCCAGCACAAAAAGGACAACCTATTTTAGATTTTATTTTGTCTATTACTTTTGATTCCCATTCATGATCCGAACCTTTATTGCATTTCCACCAATACCTTTTATTTGTACGGGCAATCACCATTTTAGGAGTTATTAATCCATTTTTAGTAGGATGCCAGTCTTCTGCTATTTCAGGAAAAACTGTTGCTAGAGAATTTGTTAAGGATAATTTTTGGTTTGCACAATATGGACAACTAGTTTTATTTGTTGTTCTCTTTACAATCGTTGTTTCCCAAATGTGATCTGGACCTTTATCACAAATCCACCAAATTTTTTTATGAGAACCAATTGACATATTATCAGGTTTCAGTTTTCCATTCTTTGTTGGATGCCATTGTTTGACCAAATCCGGAAAATCTGCAACAGTTTTTTTTGAGCTCACTCAAATCCTACCTTATTCCTAATAGAATTAATACTTCATTAATTATTTAAAAGTAATTTATAAACCTCTAAATTACCTGATAGATTTTATAACGGGTGAAAATTATAAGTAAATCACACCTTATAGACATATATCGTATGTAATCAAGAATTACACAATGATATAAAATAAAAAAAAATATAAATTAAATTTCACTATGACATATGAGGAGATTATATGAAAAGGAAATTTTTATTTCTAATCATCATAACTTTATTACTTTCTTTAAAACCAATTGCAGTGAATGCCAGTCAATTTACAGGTAAAGGTTTTTGTTCTACTGGATGGCTAACTCATACTTTAAATCCAGCATTAATTGAACGAAATTTCACCGCTTATCCTAAGATACACAATATTGAACGATTGAATGATAGTGTATCAATTAGTTATGAAAAGATTTTTTGGAAGTATTATACTTACAATGGATTTTATCTAGAAGAATGGAATAAAACTCAAATAATTATCGAACATAATATTGGCGAAATTAATCCTCTAATGTTTAATGCTACTATTTGGATTGAAGAACCTATTGAGTTTAGTTTTAATGTAACATTACTTATCAAACTTAATGGAGTAATTGATTTGGGAAATGGTACTTTTATAACACCTGAAAATGAATTTCCTTCTGATTTTCTTCTAAATCTTTTTTTTGGTGTAATTTTTAGTTCATTGATTTTAGTTATTGCTAGTATAATTATTAAACGTTATAATTATTAGAATAATATAAATTGATGCTTGTTATATCACTTTGATGGTAAAAGCAATTTCAATTTATACGAATTTTAATGTTTATATAAGCAGAATTATGAGAAAAAAGTTTATTTATTGTTTTTGTTTTGTTAAAATTAGGAGTTATAATTAAATTCTAATTATATTCAATTAAAATATTAATTCAATCTCCATTTAGATTCTTCTTTTATAATTAATTCGATCTAAAATATTTATTCGGAGGGAATAATTATGATTACTAAAAAAAGAAAAATTATTTATTCATATATTATGATTTTTATTGCTTTTTTGATGGTTCTTTCTATTATAATGTCCACCGCTGCTCAAAACATTACACCTATAAAAGATTTCACTCTAAACTCCACAGCTGAAATAGAACCAAACAATGACCTTGGATATGCCACTTACTTTATTCCAGGCGTTATTACAGGTAATGTTCAAGGAAATAATCCTGATTTCTGGAAAGCCTACTTTGGTGAATTTGGTATTGCAATTAGAGGTGGAACAGCTGATGACCCGAAGTTCTGGATTAGAATCTACAATCATCTTGGTCATCTATTAGCTAACCATTTTATTGGTGATGCTCCAATTTATCATCAACCAAATATGCAAGGTTTTTGTTACTTTGAGATATACACTGAGGTTGGTGTTGAAGCAATGGAATACAGTGTTATTATTGATTGTATGGAAATAGAACCTGATGATGATTTTGATACTGCTTTAGATGTAAAACCAAATGCTTGGATATATGGTCAATCATATAAACCTAATTATATTCAAGAAATTGATTTTTATAAAGTATATTGTGCTGCTAATTCAATAATTAATTTCGAACCGCTATATTTAGTCAATTTCTATCCCAATAATTGGTATTATAGGGTGGAAATTTATGACATTAATCATTCCATTTTAACATCGAAAACTTATATTTTTGATGACATGGAACCTTTTAGTATTCAAGTTCTTTATGAAGGTTGGTATTTTGTATGTATATATTGTACATTTCCTTTATCACCAGCTGAATATGTTTTTACAATACAATATACCTCAGATAGTTACATTGATTGGATTAGTCCAGATGAAGGTTTAATAGAATTTGACCATCTACCAGATATTCAAACCGCGACTTTTGAGTATAGTTTTTCACACTTCAATGTTGAATATATGCAATTATATCTGAATGGTCAACCTTATGGAACTAATTACGATGTTTCTATTTATCCATCACCAAATTCTGTTGAAATAAATCTTCCATATAGTGCGTCAATTAATGGATCAGTTGTAGCAGAACTGAAGGGTTGGATAGGTAATAATTTAGTTGCAGTGGCTCAAAGGAATTTCATCTTTATGAAACAAATTGCTCCTCCATACATTGAGATTTTAAATGAAAGTTTCATTACAATTGGTGAAAAACTTATTTCAATCATTTATGATCCTCATGGTGATTTAAGTTATTCAGGATGGGAACAAGGTTCAACTTTTACAATGGATGTAGGAGTTGATAATAGAGTTAGTACAGGTGTTGGGATAAAAGCTGGTTTTGATTTTGGGATGTGTTCAGCTGATTTGGGATTTAGTATTGAATCTGCTTATGAGACAGGATTCCAAAGTAGTATCACGAATACAAATTTAGCAGAATATTACTCTTCTAACCTACCTAATCAAGAAAATATTGGGCCTTGTAGAGGAGATAAATATTTAGGACAGGGATGGATAATTCCATGGCAATTAAATGCTACAATGAAACAATTTTGGAATGGTATTAATGATCCTATAATTACTTATACAGAACCAGAAATGTTTTATGGTATACATATAGAATCAATGATGTTTTTGCCACATGCTACAGCCCCATTAGAATGGCAAGAGCTTAATCTATACAACTTGGATTATCCAGATGAATATTTTGCAGTTATACCAGGATATGATGGAGTAGCTTTTGGTGGTGGTGGTGGTGGTGTATCGAATACACTTGAAACTATTGCTACAAGTACCTTTACTGAAACATTTGAAATCAATATTGGATTAGAAGCATCTGCGAAAATCAATTATGGTGTTACTGCTGAAGTAACTGTTAACTTGGATCTAAGTACTAAGGTTCATCGAGAAATTGGATATGAAGAATATGAAGGAGTTTATTGGCATATTGAAGATGATGATACATATGATTTAATGATGATGGATGTTGGATTTGATACACGTTTTGGTACATATGCTTTCAGAAACTATCCCGATTATAGTCAAACATCAAACCCATGGGAATATGACACAAGAGACTATATTGCACCAGTAATAACTGAAATTACAATTGATGAAGATAGTACAGATGATGGCTTAGGTCCATGTGAAAATGATTGCCCAATCATTGAAACAAAAATCATTGATGATGGTGGTGTACAAGACGCTTCTATAATTTACTCAACTGATGGTTTAGTCTGGCTTATAACTGAAATGTCAAGAGAATCACCTAGTTCTGATTACTGGGGAGGGCATTTACCAACACAAGAACATGGGACTACTGTTTATTGGTATATTCTTGCAAGGGATAATTCAAATCATACTGCAATAAAAATGAATGGTGGGAATTATTTCTCATATACAGTAATTAATAGAAATCCTATCATAGAAGTATTATCACCTAATGGTGGTGAAACATTCACAGGGAATGACATTACTATTACTTGGGAAGGAATTGATCCAGATGAAGATTCATTAACTTACAATCTAGCTTATAATTTCAATAATTTAGGTTGGCAATCTCTGGTTACAGGAATAATTACAGAATCCTATATTTGGGATATTTCTGGTTTTGGTTCTATTCCTTCAGTACTTGTAAGGATTACAACCTATGATGGTTTTGGTGGATATGCAGTTGATGAAAGTGATTTTATTTTCTTTATAGTTCATGAAACACCAACTCCAACTCCTACACCGACTCCCACACCAACACCAACCCCAACACCCACTCCTTCGCCTACACCTAGCTCAGGTTTACTTTTACCAAGTATGATCATCTTCTTTATTCTTGCTTTAACAACATTATACATCAGCTTTAAACGAAAATAAGATAAGGAGATTAACACCTTATCTTTTTATTTTTTTATAAAAAAGATTTTTTCTATTACTCATAACCTTAATCTATTAATTAGATATTTTTAAACAAATCTCGAGAGAGAATAATAGTAAAAAGGGATAAGAAATGTTTGATAAATTGAAAAAAATGCAAGAACGAGTAGATAATGATCCTGAACTAGCAAAATTACAGGAAGAAATAGTAAAAAATCCGGAATTGATGTTCAAGTTTCCCGCTGAAAAACAGAAAGCCTACTTGCGAGGATTTTTTGATTATCATGGCTCTATTTTTATTGATGAACGTGGTCATTTCATTTTGTCGATTTTAAGTCACGATGTCAAAAAAATCGATGTCACCCAGCAATTACTCGAAAAATTCAACATTTCTTCCTTTGTCTATCATCAGCTCCATCCTGAGAAAATGACTGAACCCTCTCGTTTGCTTATTGTTGGTATCCCCGATATCCTTGAATTTGATAACGTTATTGGTATGGAGAATCCTGCTTTAAATCAAAGGTTTCAAGAAGTCCTTCTGCTCTTTTTGGAGAAAGAAAGATTATTGGAAGATCACAACTCTGAGGAAAAGTAACTATCTAATTAAAAAGAGAAAGGTCGGAGAGAGGGAAAGTTAGTATGCTTTTTACTCTAATGCCCATTCATGTTTTGGATCTGGGACAAAGGTTATTCCTAAACCTTCTCCTATTCCTTCTCTTGTGTATTCATCTTTAATAACACTTTCTACCAACCATCCGCCATAGACTTTTGCTCTTCGAATGTAATCTTTATGATTACTTACAGCAATAGGTTTACTATCTTGTTCTATTATTTCCCATTTTAATTTTGAAAATTTTTGTGAACTCATATTAATCATATACCTTATGTTTCTTTCAAAATTAATTTTTTTCTTATAAAGTTAAAATTGTGTTTTTTACCAATAAGAATATTATATTTAAAAATTCTTATTATTTTTCTCGAAACCTTTCCTTATTGTGAGCGATTTTTTAAGAAAGTTTTCCAAAAAGTAGATGAGTACCTGGACAACGATTAATTGCTTATCTTCTCTTTAAAAATACAATATATAAGCATAAAATATAGAAAAATTTTTATATAAAAAAACTAATAATTTTAAATAATAATTATAGGAGGAAATTTGATACTTATGCATAAAAAAGTTACTAAATTAAGCTATGTAATTTTGTTAAGTATTCTATCAATTAGTATTATTGGATTACAGATAAATAATACTCAAGCTGGAATCCCAGATGAAATAATAACTGAAACCAAGCTTCTTTGCGAAGATTGGAATCTGTTTTTTGGTGTCCGATATTACAAACTAGACATTACTACAACAATTCGATTCAATATCTATGGTGATCCGACTATTTATAAACAACGAATATATCTTTACACAACAACGTCTGGTATGTTCCCACCATCGATGAAAGATTTCTCTGTTGATTATAATGGAAATGGTGATTATTGGAAAGGATATTCACCTGATATTTATCGTGTAGGAGCATTAGCTGTTTCTCCAATCCACAAAACAGATTCTGATACATTCTACATTAGTAGAGATAATGTTATTCTCTATGCCTATTGTTGGTATGATTATGTTGATGGTGCAGGATTTATTCAAATAGTTAGTGTAGGTTATATTAGCTATCAAGTCCATACATAATTTCATTAACAACAAGGAAATATTACTTAAATAAGATAAAATCTAAAATTTAGGTAAATAACATAAAAATTAATTTAGAAAATAATGGGAAATTATATTCCAATTATTTTTTTTTCTTTTTCTTCAGAAATCTCCTTTGATGAATGATTGGTAAAAGTGTTCAAATTGTGGGTCACAAGAAACACTAAATTCTATTTTCGTATCTATTTCCAGTGCCTTCTCGACACATTCAACCGTTTTCGAGCCTTCTGGTAAACATCGAATCAATGTCCTTACTTTTGCTTCCGAGATTGGGAGATCATCCTCAGTCTTCTTGCAAATGAAAAGCTTAGTCAAGGAAAGATTCCTTTGAAGGATTGTGAGTTCTTTGTTAACGGAGAACCTTATGTTCTTTAGATTTTCTAATCTATGTTAAGTTAGCAGTTATAACTTATATTCTACGAAGATTTTAAGAATTTTTAAGTCTATTTCATTTTGGGGGTGAAATCCTACAATGAGTCAACAACCACAGAAAACAGGCAGAGGTTTGATGGTAGCTGCATTAATTTTTGGCATTATCAATTTCCTCCTTAATATTACTATAGGTGTTTTTATTTATTGGATATTCTTTGTACCATTTTAATAATTATCCAATTCAGAGTTAACAAACATTTAACTAGTTTGTTAATTCTTTTTTACTTTCGGTTTTCTCCTTAAGTAAATCCTTCTAACTTTGAAACTTTTCCCTATCCCCCTCTCGAGACAATCGGTTAATTATCATTCTTCCTTTCTATTCCTTGTGTGTTGTCTTATGTACGAAGAATCTGTTTATGATGAAATGGTCGATTGGAAACGTATCGCTAAAGAGGATCAGAAAACCCCTCGCTTCTGTCCCCAGTGTGGTCAACTGGTTGTTCCCAAACTTCGCGAGCATAAATACTTTTAGAATTTCTATTCTTGCCCTGTCTGTGGTGGTGAGCTTTTCAAAAAGACTACCGTTCCGGGATTGAGTGGTAGAGGATATTCATCGGAAGACTATATATGATGAAGTTTCAGAATATATTTGGTTCATAAAGTTGAACTTAACCTATATGAGTTTATTTGTACACTATTTGGCTTAACTAGCCTATTTCTTAATGTTACAGTTTTTTTTTGATTTAATAAAAATATTTACTTAAAATAAATACATTAATCATTTTTAATTTTGAAAATGTTAAACTTATTCAATTTCATATCGTCTAATATACCATTTTAATTATTGGATATGTTTGTACTATGAGTGGGTCAGAATTGTTTTTGAAAGTAGTTAGTTATATTACTTAACAAAATAAAAATTAATAAAAGGAAGTTTAAAAACAGTTTTTATAAAATGTATACAAATTGTATTATAAATAAAAAGATTCTAGTAATGTTGAAGATTTGTAGGTAGTTAACTGTGAACATTAAATCTCGCAAATATATCAATGGCTACGTAACGTTAATTCCAGAAACAATTGATGATTTATATGTACTTTATAATGTAATTCTTCCTATGGATTTAGTGAAATCTAGAACATTACGCAGGGTAAGAATGGGTGATGATGAGAGCCGTGCTGATAAAGGCGACAGAGTTCCAATGATTTTAACTCTTGAAGTTGAAGAAGTTAAATTCCATGAATTTGCTAACAGATTAAGAATTAAAGGCAAAATAACTGAAGGACCAGATGACTTGATTTCTTATGGTACATATCATACATTCAATATTGAAATTGGAACCTTATTAACAATATACAAAGAATCTTGGTCTAAGGCGGAAATAAATCGTATAGAAGATGCTGTGAAGAAATCCACCTCAGCGAAAGTTCTTATCGTAGCAATTGATGATAACGAAGCTACTTTAGCAGCTGTGAGTGCTTTTTCAACCAATATAATAGTTCATTTTAAAGAACGAATTCCTAAGAAAGCAGGTGGTAAAGAAAAAATACGAACCGAAATGATTGCTAAATTTTACGCGAAAATCACTTTTGCTATAGAGGAGGCTTATACTACCCAATTTCAAGATGCAAAATCAATGGTTCTGGCAGGACCAGGATTTACAAAGGATTATTATTATCAATATTTAAAGAACAGAAAAAATGAAAACAAAATTCCCTTAGAAAAGATTATTATGGAAACTGCTAGTTGTGGTGGTCCTAGTGCTATTAGTGAAATACTAAGTAAAAATATTCTTGGAAAAATAATGGAAGAAGAACAAGCAAATCTTGATGCTGTTTATCTGGAAGAATGTATGACCAGAATAGGAAAAAATACCCGAACTGTGGCATATGGAACAGATGCTATTAAACAAGCTGTTGAATTCGGTGCTGTAGAAACTCTTCTTATGGTTGATAATCAACTTCGATTGAAAGAAAAAGAAAAGAGAAAAGCATTAGATGATCTACTAAGTCAAGTTCAAAAGAATGGTGGAAAGATAGTTATTATGAGTGAGAACCATCCTGCTGGAAAGCAAGTGGAAAAATTTGGTGGAAAAATAGCTCTCTTACGATTTCCAATAAATTGATTTGCTAAGTAGGTACCGCAAAAAAGATATTATGACGATTTCTGATAATGCGAAGTTTTACTTTTTTACCAATAGAAAGATTACCCGCATTAGATACGTGAATTAGCCGATTTTTAGCTTGTGCAATAACTTCATCTTCTAGTCGTCCCTGAAGAACAATTTCTCCAACAACTATT
>Ga0307379_10002438_pt1 | contig 27584 bp, 23 predicted proteins | sample UN2MG_FD_202237 | JGI IMG/M metagenome (GOLD analysis project Ga0307379, IMG submission 202237) | Soil microbial communities from Risofladan, Vaasa, Finland - UN-2 | ecosystem: Environmental > Terrestrial > Soil > Coastal area > Acid sulfate soil | place: Finland: Risofladan, Vaasa | collected...
GGCCCTGAAGCTCATTGAAGAGGATTCTGTGCAGACGGATGAAGACTGGAAGGCCCGGTATCAGCACAATTTTGAAAAAATAAAGAGCGGGTCGATATTCGATGTCGCAGAGGTTGTCCGAAACCTATTTCACAGGAACAGGATAAAGGAGCTTTCTATTATGGAGAAGAAACTCTACGAGAATGCGTATCGGCTCCTGATAGATGAGATATCGATTGTCAATGAGATGGAAAAGGAAAAAGTACAGAGTATTGTTGCAGAAAAGCTCATGAAATCTGAGGCGTAGCGGTTTTATCCACATATATACTCCAGTCATAATCGAACTTTTTAAATATAAAGGTGAAGCTGAGGGGGGAGTACGTTATGGCGTACCATGATACTCCTGCTTTGAGGGGTCACCGTAGAGGAGGGGCGTTTGATCGTCAGAATCGTATTCATAGTTATTGCAGTAGCGGTCTCTTTTGTCTTCAACATCAAAGGGCCTAGACTTTGGCTCTATCCGCTTGCCGTTCTCCTCGTCTCCGGAGCTATAGTCGGTTTCGAGGTGTTTGCCAAGAGCTTTCAGAAGGAGAATGTTACAAAGATATTCAAGGGATTCGTCATCGGGCTTATTCTGGGGGCTGCTTTCAGTGCGATTGCCCGTTCATTCGGTATGGAGGTCACGCTGTTCTACAGGGCTGTCATCTACCTCTGTACCCTCTATCTGGGGATAGCTCTCTTTTCACAGCTCGATCTGGGAGGTGGGTTGGCACAGCCTCCTGTCCGGAAGGGTACGGCTCCCGAAAGCCTGAAGATCCTTGATACGAGCGTGATAATAGACGGGCGTATAGCGGACATCATAGAGACAAAGTTCATCGAAGGAGTCCTCATTGTTCCGAAGTTCGTGCTGGACGAGCTGCAGCAGATTGCAGACTCGTCAGATTCCGTCAAGCGGTCGAGGGGAAGACGCGGTCTGGATGTTCTGAACCGGATGAGAAAGAACAAGGACATCATGCTGAGGATCACGGATAAGGACTTTCCGGAGATTCCGGATGTTGATTCAAAGCTCGTGAAGCTCGGAAAATCGCTGGATGCAAAGGTCATAACGAACGATTTCAACCTGTTCAAAGTGGCCGAGATCCAGGGCGTCGAGGTCCTCAACATAAATCTTCTCACAAATGCGCTGAAACCCGTAGTGCTGCCGGGTGAGAAGATGAAGATCGTTGTAATAAAAGAGGGAAAAGATCCCGGGCAGGGTATCGGGTACCTCGATGACGGAACCATGGTCGTGGTGGATTCGGGCAAGCGATATGTCGGCGAGCAGATAGAGGTGACCGTGACGAGCGTCCTCCAGACTCCCGCAGGAAGGATGATTTTTGCAAAGTATGAAGGGGAGTGAGCGGGGCACGCTCTATGTGGTGAGCACACCGATAGGGAACCTGAAGGACGTGACATTCAGAGCTGTTGAGGTGCTCGGAAGCGTGCACTATATCGCCTGCGAGGACACGAGGGTCACGCTGAAGCTTTTGAACAGATATGAGATATCCAAGCCGCTCATCTCGTATCATTCGAAGAGCAGGGGTTCAATAGCGGCCCGGATAGAAAAGCTCGTACGAGAGGGCATGGATGTTGCTCTTGTAACGGACAGCGGCACACCGGGTGTTTCCGATCCCGGTAACGAGCTTGTAGCGCGGATACTGGAAAGCGGGATGGAGGTGGTGCCGATACCCGGTCCAAGTGCCGTCCATGCGGCGCTCGTTGGGGCCGGTATTCGTTTTTCCGAGTATACGTATCTCGGGTTCCTCTCAGCGAAACGTTCGAGGAGGAGAAAAAAACTCGAAGTCCTGAAAGGCCTCGATACCGTTTTTGTGATCTTTGAATCACCCTACCGTATTGAAGGGTTTCTGAACGACGTTCTCGAGATTTTCGGAGATGTGACGATATATCTCGCTAAAGAGATGACGAAGAAGTTCGAAAAGTACTACAGGGGAAAGGTGAGTGACGTCAAAGAGAGGCTTCGGGCCGACGGGCCGAGGGGAGAGTACACCGTCGTGGTGGACAACAGAAGGTAATTTTGTTGGGAGGTGGAGTGCTTAACAGCTTAAGTTTGTTCTCTTTGTATCCGATATAACTTTATGAGGGAAGGAGTAGAGAGAGATGACTATTGACAAGATAGGGCCGCTTAACAAGATACTGAAGACGCAGAGTGATATACAGGTAAAGAAGAGCAACGGGGTGTCCAAGAAGGACAGGGTCGAGCTCTCTACTGAAGCGAAGCGAATGGCAGAGCTCTCTCAGGTCGAAGCAAAGGCGAAGGCTGCTCCCGATATAAGGAAGGAGCTGACCCCCCAGCGGATAAAGGAACTTCGAGATAAACTGGAAAACCCAGATGCCTACCTCACGAAGGAAGTGGCTGAGAAAATCGCCGAGAAGGTTGCGGAGTCTTTCGGGATTACGTAACTCTATTCTTTTCTATTTGATGATCGTACTGTTGTAGAATTCAGAAGGCGGAGGTATGCTCCGTCTTTTTTTGCTAAAAGGCTCGGTGAAATCATGATATTCAGCGGGCGGTCAAATACCGTACATGCTCGAAGGTTAATAACGGCGGGCAAAAACGCGAATCGGAGACTTTAGAGTTGAAGGTATTTGAGTTTACAATCCCCACCAAGGTCCAGTTCGGAATCGATTCGATTGCTCGGCTCGGATACTGGGCACACGGACTCGGCGACAGGGCCCTCATTGTAACGGAAAATTTGCTGACTCAGGACGGCACGATCTCGAATATCGAGAGCATACTGAAGGGAAAGGGAATCGAAGCGATTCCGTATGATGCGATATTTCCCAATGCTACCTCGGAAACCATCGATGAGATCGCGCTCATAGCCAGAAAATCGAAGGCGAATGTCGTAGTGGGAGTAGGAGGGTCACGGGCCTGTAACATAGCAAAGATCGTCTCCTTTCTCGCGAAAAACGAGGGTGACGTCTCCGATTATGTCCACGGAAAAGAGGGGAACGGAGAAAGGGTATCGTACATCGAAGTACCGACGACCTTTCGGGAAGTGTACGCCCTCACATCGTCGGCCTTTCTCACAGACGTCTTCGACCAGAAAAACAAGGTTCTCACAGCGAGCGGTATGGGAACCGATATCCTCGTCGTGGACCCTGTGCTGCTTTCCGGATTGCCCGTAAAATCCGCTGTATATACGGCTCTCGATATACTGGCCCTTTCCATAGAGGGCTATATCTCGCTGAAGGTGAATCCCCTCGTCGAACCGGTGCTTTTACGCGGCGTGGAAATCGTGTACACGAACCTCACGAACTACATAAAGAACCCTCTCGACGTTTCGACGCGGGAGAGGTTGTGCACCGCCGGTCTGTTTACATCTATAGCAAATATCATCACAGGGTTCGGGCTGAGTTTCGCTCTCGCAATGGGAATGAACGGAAAGAACAGGGTTTCGAAAGCGATAACGAGCTCCATCCTTCTTCCCTATATGATGGAGTACAACCTGTCGGTAGCTGCGGCTCGATTCGCAAAAATAGCCCGAGTCATGGGAAAGGATGTCGGGAATGTTCCCGAAACAGAAGCCGCCTCGAGAGCGGTAGAGGCACTGCGGGAGCTCAAAGAGGGTCTCGGAATCGATCTCGTGATGAGGATAGGTGAGCTCGGACTCGAGAAGGACGATCTTGCCGAAGCGGCTGAGGTGGCGATCAGGTTCGAGGACATAAACAGCATACCCCGAAGGGCCTCGTTCGAGAACCTGATGGACATTCTTGAAAAAGCGTACTGATGGGAGACACTTAAATTATAAGCATCACTTAGAAGCGACACTTCTGTCGACGACGCTTCTGTCGACGACGCTTCTGTCGATACTCGATATACCAGCTTATGGTTTCTCGTATCCCCTCCCCGGTAGCATAGAGCGGTTTGTAGCCTAAGAGCCGTGCCGCCTTTTCGATGCTGAAGGAGTAGTCGTTGGCGATATGCTCAATATCATGCGGTGTCAAAAATGGTCTGATCCCGAAAAGCCTATTTGTTCTATCGAGAGCATGAGCGAGAAAGAGAAGCGGTTTTACGGGCATGCCCCTTTGAGGAGGTCTTTTCCCCAGAACTTCGGCAATAATACCGAGGAACTCCCTCCATTCCATATCAGAGCCGTCACTGATGTTGTATGCCTCTCCGAACCCCTCTGTGGTCTCGAGAGCCCGCTCGGTCGCAAAAGCTATATTTCTCACATAACAGGGTGATGTGAGGGTCTTACCGGCCTTCGGAAAAAAGCGTAGGATTCCCTTGTCGACGCCCCATATGATAGGGTAGATGAAGAGTGTGTCCATCGGGCCGTAGATGTTGCTCGGCCTCAGTATGATGATTTCGATGTCGTTCGAATACTTTAGAATCTCCTTTTCAACAATCGCCTTTGATCGGCAGTACGCCGTAGCAAAGGGACTGAGCGCCGCATCCTCATCCGTTTCTCTGTTTCCGCTGAACCCGTATACCACTGTTGAGCTGTAATGGACGAACCTCTTTACACCGTTCTGTATCGAGTCCTTGAGGATGTTGATAGCGGCGTCCACATTTGTACGGTAGACAGACTCATCGTTCCCCCAGCGGACTGTGCTTGCGGCGGTATGGACTACCGCATCGAACCCTTTAGTGATTCCGTACAGCGGGCAATCAAGAGAGGCGCGTAAAAGATCGTACTCCCCGCCGCTCAGGCGGGAAAGGTCCGATGTTTCCCTGACAAGACCGGTGATGCTGTATTCTCTTTTCTCCGAGAGCTGCTTCAAGAGGTGAGAACCTACGAAGCCGTTTGCACCTGTAACAAGAATCTTCATTTTTTGTTGCCTGGTAGAAGGATTTATGATAGAATAAAAGTTTAACAATATTTTTATTTTTCATAAAGGACTTTTTATGAATAATGTAGCCATCGAACCGGTTGTTACTAAAAGACAGCTTCGTGTTTTTTTTGATCTGCCGCAGCGACTGTACAGAGATGACCCTAACTATGTCGTGCCATTGAGGATGGAGTTGAATAAACAGTTTAATAAAAACAAGAACCCGTTCTTCGAACATGCGGAGGTCCAGCCTTTCCTGGCATATAAAGATGGCGAGGTTGTCGGAAGAATCACTGCGGCGAAGAACCACAGGCACAACGAGTTTTACAAGGACGGAGCGGGGTTTTTCGGTTTTTTCGAATGCATAGATGATCCGGAGGTCGCAAAAAAGCTTCTGAATACCGCGGAGGGGTGGCTGAGAGAGAGGAAGACCACGTTTGTGCTCGGTCCTTTAAGTTTCAGTATGAACGACGACGTCAGTCCCGGGGTGCTCGTGAGCGGATTCGAGTCTCCGCCGTTTATCCTTATGGGGCACGCTTTTCCCTACTATCAGAACTTTATAGAGGGCACCGGGTACGAGAAGGCCGTCGATGTACTGGCGTTCAGGATGCCGATCCAGCAGGAGATAAATCCGCGGTTCGTCGCGATCGTGGAGAGACTGAAGCGGACAAGAAACATAAAAATCCGGTTTTTCGATCCCAAAAACTTCTGGCGGGACGCAAAGATCCTGATAGATATCTACAACAGCGCGTGGGACGGCAACTGGGGGTTCGTACCTTTTACTGAAGATGAGTTCATCGAGATAGTGAAGAGCCTGAAAGAGATCTATATAAGAGAGCTCGTACAGATCGCAGAGATCGACGGTGAACCCGTAGGGTGGGCGATGACTCTTCCGAACATAAATGAGGCTCTCATCCACATTAATGGAAAGCTGTTTCCCTTCGGGCTGTTTAAATTAATGTACTGGATGAAACGGGTCAAGGGTCTCAGGATGTGGGGGCTCGGAATAAAGCCTGAGTACAGGAAGAGGGGTGTAGATGTGATGCTCTACTATCACTCCCTTATCGAGGGCAAGCGGCTTGGCTATACCGACGGCGAGCTCTCATGGGTTCTCGAGACCAATGTGCCTATCATCCGGGCCGCTCATTATGTGAAGGGAGAGGAATACAAGCGGTACAGGATCTATAAAAAAAGCATCTCATGAGCCCCTCTTCGGAAAACAGAAAAAGGCGATGAAATAGAGCAGCAGTGCAGCCGCTCCTGTCCACAAAAGGCCGATGCCGGATGCCAAAAGAGCGGCACCGGTCGATGCCGCCACCGATAGAAACCCGTTTATAGACCACGCCCAGGGAAGCGAGCTGTCGGCCCGCTCCCGCAGTATCGATACTGCGAGGGGGAACGGCATGCCCATTGCTGTTCCAAGGGGTGCGACCACCAGGAGCGAAACCACCAGCTTCAAAGAAAGAGGTAGGGAGACGGCACCCCCGAAAAGCTTTACAGAGAGGAGAAATAACAAGAAGTACACGATGAGAAACGAGACGGCGAAAAGCAGGACTCGCCTCCTCCTCCATGGGATCCTCTCGGTGAGAAGGCTCCCGACTCCGGAGAAAATAAGAAGGACTGCGAGGATCGCGGAGTTGGCATAAATGGGATTTGCCAGATATCGCCTGAACCTCTCCATGAGGCTGATCTCTATGAACATGTATGAGACGGCAATGAAGCTGAAGTAGAGCAGGACAGCGCACTTTCCTCCCCCGACCCTCTTCTGTGAGAGGATGAGTGGAATAATGATGAGCAGCGCAGAGAGGAGTGTCACGGCGAAGAACGTAGAGAATAGAACGATGTATCCGCCTTCAACAGCTGGAAGCCACTTCTTCCCCATCTCCCGGACGAGCATGGGGATATGTTTCACTCGAAAGAAATACTCGAAGTAGGGACGGTCATCCGTCGGCGGGACGATGTTGAAGATGTAGCTTTGGATGAAGTTCTCGTCGGATTCGAGTATCCGGTCTACTCCCTCATGGTAGGTCAGCCCTTGCACTATATTGTACCTGTTCGTTTCCTCGGGCCTGATTCCGGGACAGTAGACGAGGTCAAAGCGAAGCTCGTTGCAGAACGACCGTACCCTTTCGATATCGTCGGGAGTAAAGGGACTCTTCTTCATGAAAAAGGTGGCAGTCGCCCAGCTTCTTATGACGATGATATGCTGTTTCGGATCCCTGCCGAGCCGGTCCAGGGCGACTTTCGAAGCTGCGGTGAGCTTGAGCAGTCTTCTCGGAGGATTCTTCAGCCACAATGTGACTGCGAGGGTCCCGTTCTCTTCGAGCTGCTCGAAGAATTCTCCAATCGCCTCGACCGTGAATATATAGGAGGTGTCGGTCGAATAGATCCCTCCGACGGACGACACAGTGCTGTCCGGCTCTGAGATCTCGATGATATCCCATCGTTCACCCCGTGCCTCTTTCAGCCTCCCTCTGGCGTTGGCAGCGGCGATCTCGACCCGCTTTCCGCTGTCAAGTTTACTCAGGAGGTCTCCCAACCGGTCTTTTATCAGACCGGCGAGCTCCGGGTTCTCTTCAGCCACGACGATGGTGTTCGAGCCTCCTTTCAGTGCTCGCTGGACACCTGCCCCCCCTCCGAGCCCCACAATGAATACATCCGGTGATTCGTGGAGCCTGTACGCGGCGGATTGAGGCTGGTAGAGGAGGTAATCCAGACATTCGAGGTTATAGGTTCGGTCGATGGCTCCGAGCCGGTCGCCGTCGAGAAAGAGCGCATCCTGCGCGGGGATCTCTCCGTCGTATGTGAGACTCAAGCCGGGGGCGATCCTGATCGCATCCGAATCAACAACCTCGAGGGTCCCGAATGGGCTGAGTCTGCGTTCCGTCACTTCTGAATCCGGTACATTGAGAGCCAGCTCTATCCCCTTGTACCCAAGCACCCGGATATCACTATGGAAAAAGAGGATGAAACCTGCCGCAACCCCTATGAGGGCAAAGACGGCCACCCTGTATCCCGTACCGGCCCCGGGGAGCAGAAGCAAAAAGGAGATGAGAGCGAAGATGAGAGGTATAAGGATGATTCGGTGAGGAGGGATGAAGAAGAAACACACGAGGATGGCACCTACACCGAATCCAGAACCCAGGAGGTTATAGAAGTATGCCTTCCCCGGCCGTTCTACGGTAAAGGATAGAAGGACCACCCCGGAACCGCAGATAAATGGTATCGCGTAGAAGAGATAGCGAAGCAGAAGCCTGTACACTTGTGAGAAATCCCACACTATCCTGAGAGGATCGAAGACGACGAGTGATGAGAGATACGCACCGAGACCTAATGAGCCGATGAATCCGGCAGAGAGAAGTATTGAAACGGTGCGGACTCCGGCGTCTTTTATTCCGCCCCAAATGGCGAGGAGGGTGCCACTTGCGCCGAAACCAAGCAGGGCGAGTGCGATTGCGGTATAGGTGAAGTTACCCCAACCCTCGACCTTCAGCACCCTCATAAGCGAAATTTCGAGAGCCAGGAGTGCTGCCGAAATAAAAAAGAGAGAGATGAGGTGGCGTACCGGTAACTGCCGCTCTAATCCCATCCCTTTCCTTTCCAATCCTTCGTCCTGGTGAAGGGGACGAAGGCCACGGGGATGATGTCCCTGATCGTTACCTCTCCTTTGTCGTCCTTCTCGAGCACTTTCAGTATCTGGGGGTAGTAGGGCTGGCCTACAGGGATACACATCCTTCCGCCTTTCTTGAGCTGGCGAATGAGCGGGGGAGGAATGTGGTCCGACGCCGCGGTTACAATTATTGCGTCGAAAGGTGAATGTTCCTTGAGGCCGTAGTAGCCGTCACCTATCGTTACCTCCACATTCGAATACCCGAGGGCCCTTAACCTGCGGTCCGCGCTTTTTCCGAGCGGTTCTATTATCTCGATAGTGTACACCATTCGAACGATCTCCGCCAGGACGGCGGCCTGATATCCCGAGCCCGTGCCTATTTCAAGCACCGTGTCGTCTTCGTCAACCTGCAGAAGCTCGGTCATGAGGGCCACGATATACGGCTGAGATATCGTTTGTCCGTAACCTATAGGGAGAGGTTTGTTAGCGTACGCGGATTTCACAAGATTTGCGGGGACGAACTCTTCGCGCGGAACGGTGAGCATGCTTCTGATAACCTTCTCGTCCTCGATGCCCTCCCGTACGATCCCCTCGGATACGAGCCTCTTCCTCTCCCTCTCATAGTCTGCGAAACCGCCGGCGGATACCCCGAAAAGAAGTATGAGGGTGAAGATACAGGGTAAGATCCATTTCTTCGTTTTCATCATACAATTTATACTTTAGGCAATATCGCCTTTTTGTCAATTCAAAAAACGGGAGTTGTCAGCCTTACCAGAGCCACAAGAAGAGTGAAGTCCCCACAGGGATGAGGAGGTTGTCTATGTTGTAGAAGGGAACGAGCTCCAGGACGGTCGCGACGAGGGTTGCGAGCAGTGCGACAGGAAGAGGGTAGAAAACGAGGAGGATGAGGAGGGCGGAGAAGAAGAAGGCGAGTGAGCCCTCGACTGTACGGTTTCGCATGCCGAAGATGTGGATCCTCCCGAACCTTCTGCCTATGAGGGCGGAAAGGGAATCCGAGATTGCGACGACGAGGATCGCCGGGAGGTAAATCTTGTACGTGAAGAGAGAGATGGTGACGGCGATGCCGAGCCCGAGGAGCACCGGACCCATGATGATCCCTGTCTTTTCGCTGTGACGCTGAGCCTTCCGCGTTATTGCCGAGAGGAGGGACAAAGAGAGGCCGAATGTACGCAGAAGCTCTGAAATGATGTACACAGCGATTACAGAGAGAAGAGCAATGACGGTGACTTTACGGTTCAGCCTTGCGAGGAAGGGAACGGCCGATCCTGTAAGATGCACGGCCTTCCGAAAGATCTCCCGCCTCCAGCTCAGCCTGCTTATCGATGCCGACGGGGGAAGCTCCTCTTTCGGAAGAATATAGGGAAGGATTTCAAGAAAATTGTTCCCCTCGATCACCACATCTGCGTTCCTCCTCACGATCTTCACCGGGTTGAAGCCTATTCCGATCCTGCTCTTCTGAAGGAGCGTGATGTTTCCCGGATCGTCACCGACCGAGACGATCCTGTCCCAGCCGATCCCGAGCCTCTCCATGAGCCCCTCGACCACCTTGACCTTGGATATGATGTTGAGGTTTTCCGGAACTATCGTTCCTTCTCTTGTGGATATATCCAGGCCGGAGTAGTGGTCCGCCTTCAGCTCGCGTGCGAGGTTTTCAAGGATGAAGTTCGGTATCCCGGAGCTTATGAGAGAGATGAAATAGTCTTTTCTGTGAAGTATTTCGATCGTTTCAGAGATATTCGTCGTGCGCTTTATTTCACCGGCGATGGACTGCGCTTCATGGGCCGGGAAGTTCCCGGCCAGTTTGTAGCCTTCTTTGAGGAGTGTATCGATGGAGATCTTCTCTCTGTAGTACTTCATGCCGAGGTAGATTATCCTGAGATGCTTTGTGAGACCTCTCGATGCAACGATCTTTTTGAGAAAGATATCCCTGAATATTACCCCGTCGACGTCTAAGACAACGATCCCCCTGTACATCGTGAAAGCCTTTTTCCTTTACTGACAATAATGTAATAGTATTATTAGGACCTTAATACTGATTTTCTTGCCTTTTTGGCAAGAAAATATTTTAATCAAGAATGTGTCTTGTACACATTAGGACATAGGAATTTTAAAGCCTGAGGGCTGTTTTTACATGAAGGTAGCCGTAGAAAAGATCGTTCACGGCGGGTATGGGCTCGCACGTCTTGATGGACAGGTGTGCCTCGTGCCCTACTCGGTTCCCGGCGATGTGCTCGATATAGATTGCGAGCGAAGAGAGGGTGTGCTGTTCGGCCGTATCGCAAGGATCGAGCGTCCCTCCAGCTTTCGAAAAACGCCTCGATGCAGTGCGTTCGGCCTTTGCGGGGGATGCGATTTCGACAACATGGCGTACGACTTTGAGCTCGAGGTGAAGCGGGACATACTCATGGAGGACCTTTCGAGGATTGCGGGGATAGAGGACCTCCAGTCGGTGCATGTCGTGTTCTCTGAAAAGTATTTCTACCGGAACCACGCGCAGTTCAAGGTCGATGAGGAGGGGAGGGTCGGTTTCTTTAAACAGAAGTCCCGTGAGGTTGTCGAGCTGCCTTCCTCTGGCTGTCTTCTTCTTCAGCACAGTATCACCGATTATGCGAGAAACCTGATTGGGGAAACCCGGTTCTTCAGAGGCGGGTTTCGCGTAAGGTCGAACGCGAGAAATGAGATATTCAAAAAAGGGATTCCGGGGGTCGATGACGACAGGTACGTTTTTCAATATATCGGAGGAGCAGTCTACAGGCTCGGCATAGATGATTTTTTTCAGGTAAACGGCGCGATCGTGGAAAAGTGGCTCAGTACCATTGAATCATACCTCGAGCCTCACAAGGAGGACACGGTCTTCGATATCTTCTGCGGGTCAGGGCTCATCAGTATTTACATCGCCCGAAAGGTGAGAACGGTTGTCGGAGTCGAGATAAACCGCTGTGCGGTTGAAAACGCCCGGTACAACGCGGAGTACAATATGATAACCAATGCCGCTTTCATACGAAGGAATGCCATGAAAGGCTTCGACTCGGACGAGAGTGACAGTAAGGTCATCGTGGACCCTCCAAGGGCCGGTCTCTCTCCAAGGCTGATCCAAAGCATCGCAAGGATGCATCCCTCCCGAATCGTGTATGTCTCCTGCGATACAGCGACATTCTCGAGGGATATCTACCTCTTTGCCGAAGAAGGCTACAGCCTTCGGAAGGTATCGATTGTCGACATGTTTCCCCGTACCGCGCATATGGAGGTGGTGGCAGGACTCGAACCACAACATAGTGCTTGACGAGTAGGCTCCTTTTTTCTACATTAAGGGGGTAATTAACCTTTCTGTTTACGAGGACGTCGTAGCGTTCTCGTAAGCCGTATGCCCGTAGGGAGGTGTATAGTGAATAAGTATGAAATATTGTATGTCCTTGAACCGCAGGATGAAATCCGCAAGGAAACAATCGGATGGATCAAGGAACACTACGAGAGTATTGGGGCCCGTCTGCTCAAAGAAGAGGAGATGGGAAAGCGTAGGCTCGCCTTTGAGATACGAAAAAAAACAGATGGTTTCTACTACATGACCCAGGTCGAGATTGACGACCTCCTGCCACTTGAGGATTTTGAGAAAGAGGCCAGGATCAATCCGAACGTGTTGCGTTACATGAAACTCAAGCTAGGCTGAACTCTCACCAAAAATAGAACAGGGTACACCTCCTTCTAAAAAATAGCGGGGCCTATGTTAAAATGGCTTGTCAGGCTTCGTCATTAGGAATACAATAGTAAAAAAGCAGGAGAGGTTAGAGAGATGAGTTGGGACATAAACCATGTTGTGATCATTGGCAGACTCACAAAGGATCCCGAACTAACATACACACAGTCTGGGGCCGCGGTATGCAGGTTTTCCATCGCTGTGAATCGCAGCTCCGGCAGTTCTAGGCCCGGGGGAAACGATGGATCGGGACAGGACGATGGGACGAGCTTTTTCAATATAGTGACATGGAACAAGACGGCGGAGATATGCAAGGAATACCTGTCAAAGGGGCGCCAGGTCGGCATAGACGGAAGACTTCAGCAGCGCAGGTGGAATGCGGATGATGGAACGAAAAGGAGCATCGTTGAAATAGTTGCCAACAACGTCCAGTTCTTTGGATCAGGGAGACAGGCACAGGACGGGTACGCCTCTGCCCCCAGGCCGGCAGCTGGCCAGCAGGCACAGGGCGATATGAAACCTCAGAACGAAAGCTTCGGGGCCGGGGATGTGCGGAACGAGGCCGACGGGCAGGATCCGTTTCTATCAGAGCTCGATGACGACGAGATCCCGTTTTAAGATTATAGAATATTTTCAAGAACTTATCTAGTTACCCATGCAGTCTCGCCGATTTATCGAAGAGAACGCACCGGTAGCGTATTAAAGGAGTAAACAGGGTATGGCAGAAGAAGCAAAAGAAGAGAACAGAGTGAGCGAGGGCTCTCCTCCGAAAGTCCAGAAAGAGGAGGAGGCAAGCCCTGAGGCAAGCCCTGAGGCAAGCCCTGAGGCAAGCCCTGAGGCAAGACCTGAGGCAAGACCTGAGGCAAGACCTGGAGCAAGACCTACTGAAGATAGAAGTAGGGGTCCTGTAAGATCTTCCAACGGGCCGTTCCAGCAGAGGAGGGGCTACTTCAGAAAAAAGGTATGCAAACTCTGCGTAAGGAAGATAAAGCATGTCGATTATAAGGATGTTGACATGCTGAGGAGATTTGTCACGGAAAGAGGGAAGATACTGCCGAGAAGAATCACAGGAACATGCGCAAAGCATCAGAGGGTGCTCGCGACCGCGATCAAGAGGGCGAGGTTTGTGGCGCTTCTTCCGTTTGAAGCGAATAAATAGTTGCTGGTGAATAATTTACCAGATACTAAATAACCATACAGGGTAAACCGAAGAGGCCATGGAAGGAAGGGAGCTTTTTATAAAGGTATCGAAGAGGATAAAAGATGATTTTCTTCCCAGGATCAGGTCCTTCAACCTGCGGGACAGGTTTTCAGAAACAGAAATCCAGTTCGAATGGCGCGAAGTCGTTGCCTGCACCCTCCTTGTCCTGGTTTCCTATGTGCTCTACCTTTCTGTCGTGTTGACTCAGTTATCCTTCGTTCCCCTCATGATACTGGCTGTAAAGCGGGGTTGGAAGGAAGCGCTCGTATATCTCTCGGCCGCTTTTCTCATCTTTATATACATCATCATGAGCGGCATCGGCTCGATTCCTATCGATAATACGCTCCTCCTCTTTTCAGCCGATCACTTTGCTTTCGAGTACCTCGGGTCTTCGTTCGGGCTTCCCGGAATAAGGTTTTTAGACTACTATTTTCTTTTCGGTGTGAACGGCATATTTGTGGGGTACCTCGTTTCGAGGAACTACAAGCTCGATTATGTGGTGTTCCTTTCACTCTCGGCCTATATAGGGATACTCGTGTTCACGCTCATCACCGCAGCGGCAGTGAAGGGATTCGAGGGGTTTATCGAGAGCTACGTGCAGTTCGTCGATGACAGAACGGGAAGGTATGTTTCTTTATACCTCGTCAGGATGGGACAGTACAGTACGATGCTCACCTCGAGAGGGATCGATTACGCAGGTATGGTCAAGCAGGTCGAGATCGCGGCTGATCTTTTCAAGCGTTCTGTGATATTCGGAATTGCGCCGAAGGGGGGATACCTCATACGTCAACTCATAGTGATTTTCTTGGGCGTCCTCCTCGCTAAGTCGTACTTCAAGCGCAAACTCAACCGAGCGGCGTTCTCCTTCAGCATCAAAAACTACAGGATCAATCCTGACTGGGTTTGGGGGCTGATAGCCTCCTGGGGCCTCGTCTACATCAACCTGTATGCGAAGAGCCCTGTTTTGGGTATCTTGAGCTGGAATATGGCCGTCATATTCTCGTTCCTCTTCTTTCTGAAGGGGCTTTCTCTCATGAAGATCCTGGCTGACCGTTTGAGGGTGCCGCGTCTGTTCCAGTACGCAGTTCTGATATTTTTACTTTTCTATGCACTTATTGTCTTTGTCACCGTTGTCGCGGGAATCGGTGTTGTGAATATATGGCTGAAACTCGACGAAAAGATCGGGAAACCAGAAGGTAGGAGAGAAAAATGAAGGTAATACTTATAAAAGATGTTTCAGGTCTCGGTGAAGAGGGAGACACAAAGGTTGTTGCCGTGGGATATGCACGCAACTACCTTTTTCCGAAAGGGTTTGCAGTTGAGGAAACGCCCTTTGCAAGAAACATAATGAAGGTGCAGAATCGTAAAATCGAGCTCCGAAAGGTGAAAAAGCGGGAGGATGCGCAGAAGCTCGCAGACGAGCTTTCCTCTATCTCCATTACTATAACCGCAGCAGCCCAGAAAAACGACAAGCTCTTTGGTGCGATACACGAGGCTGATATCTTGAAAGCTCTTTTAGACCAGGGTTACGAGGTGGAAAAGAAGAACATCCTCCTCAGTGAGCCGATAAAGGCGATCGGTGTGTCTAAAGTGCCCATCAAGGTCTATGATACAATCAGGGCCGAGTTGAAGGTGTGGATCGTGAAAGAGTGACAAAGGTGGAACAGCAGCGCGGCTCGTGCTGTTTAATAAGTAGTAGTCCAAAGATCTTTTTTCAGGGGTGAAGATGGAAGAGGCGCTGAGAAACCGAACTACAACGTCCCTTGCTGACAAGTTCCCCCCTCAGAATCTTGAAGCTGAGCGGGCGTGTCTCGGAAGCATGCTGCTTGACCGCGAAGCGATAGAGATCGCGATAGACCTGCTGAGGTACGAGGACTTCTACTCAAACCAGCATCAGGTTATTTATGATGCGATCCTCGAGCTGTACAACCGGTCTGCACCGGTGGATATCATCACCCTGAACGACTATCTGAAAGGCAAAGACGAGCTCGAGAAAGTGGGCGGAGTTGTATATGTCTCTTCGCTCCTCGACGAGGTGCCTACATCGGCAAACATCGAGTACTATGCCAAGATCATAGAGCAGAAGTCCCTCCTCAGAAAACTCATTGCCGCGGCGTCGTCGATAATATCTCTCGGGTACGGAACGGATAAGGACGCATACGAGATCGTCGACGAGGCTGAGAAGCTCATATTCGATGTGGCAGAGCGCAAGGAGTCGAGGGGATATTTCCCTCTCAACGAGGTAATCAAGGACTCCATAAACTCCATCGAGAAACTTTACCACCGGAGCGATCTCTACACGGGCCTGCCGAGCGGTTTCAAGGATTTTGATGACCTTACGAGCGGCTTTCAGCGGTCTGAGCTCATTATCATAGCTGCGCGCCCGTCTGTCGGGAAGACGGCGTTTGCCCTCAACATCGCACAGGACATCGGAATAAGACAGAAGAAGAACGTTGCAATCTTCAGCCTTGAGATGTCGAAGGAGGCGCTTGTGCAGCGCATGATCTGCTCCGAGGCGAGGATAGACAGCCAGAGACTGAGACAGGGCTTCTTGAGGACCGAGGACTGGGCCCCGCTCACCACTGCGGCGGGAAAGCTTGCCGATGCGAACATCTTCATCGACGAAACGCCGGGTATCTCCGACATGCAGCTTCGGGCCAAGGCGCGAAGAATCCAGTCGAGGCACGGGCTCGATATTGTCATCGTCGACTACCTGCAGCTCATGGATGCGAGCCGCAGGAGGAATGAGGGAAGAACACAGGAGATATCGGAGATATCAAGGTCCCTCAAGGCGCTTGCCAGGGAGCTCGTTATCCCTGTCATCGCCCTCTCGCAGCTTTCGAGGGCGGTCGAGTCACGGGGAAGGGACAAACGCCCCATACTCTCCGACCTTCGCGAGTCCGGAGCGATCGAGCAGGACGCGGATGTCGTTGCCTTCCTCTACAGGGATGAGCTTTACAATCCGAACACAGAGGACAAGAACATCGCTGAGGTAATAATACAGAAGCAGAGAAACGGACCCACCGGTATAAAAAAGCTATACTTCAACAAGGAGTATACGAGATTCGAGTCCCTCGAGCGCCAGGATGACTATGTAGAAGGGTACAGCGAGTAGTACGGTTCTCCCACAAATCGGGTATAAACGAAGCTGAATTACGAACCTTCTGTTATATAAAAAACAGAGTCTGCGGCAGGCCCCCATTAATTAATTATCTGGAACTACGTGAAAACATCAAAAACCGTATTCACACCCTTTCAGCCTTCAGGAGTTTTCTTTTGGCCGCAGCAATGGCGATACGCACTTCGCTTCCGGATCAATAGATCTTTTCATACTCTTTTATAATAACCTCACGTAACTTGCCGACAGGATCACATATTTACTGTGGTGTACTATAATTGACGGTCAGTCTTTCGTCACCAGCCCGCTTCTGAACCCTTTTAGGAAGTTCACACAGAACTGGTCCTTGTTCAAAAGCGCCTCAGTTGCCCTTATCAGGCTCATCATAGTACTGTCCAGCGGGTCTATCAGTGCACCGTCGAGGCCGTGGACCATGCACATAACGACGAACGCGCGGTTCACCTGGCGTCGTGCAGGAAGACCGTAGGAGATGTTGCTCAGGCCGGTGATGAGTTTTACCTCAGGGAAGCTCTCCTTAATCATCCTCACGGTGTCGGTTACCAAGATCCCGTATCCGGTGTTCACGCTCAGGGGTGTGGTAAGAGGGTCTATCGCGATATCGGCAATAGGCTTTCCAGCCTTTGTAAGATCGTTTATTATGGATTCTGCGATACGTACACGGTCGTCAGCCTTTTCCGGTATGCCGCTGTTGTCGATGCAGAGTCCGAGGATGTAGGAATCGGACTCGACGGCAAGAGGGAAGATTTCTTCCCAGCGTTCAGTCTCCTTGGTGATCGAGTTTATCATCGGCTTTCCGTTTTTATGGAGCTTAAGCCCCTCCGCAATGGCCTTTCCTCTGGGACTGTCTATGGCGAGAGGCTTTTCGGTTACCTCCTGCACCTCTTTGATGGCCCACTCGAGTATCTCGATCTCGTCGTCCACGAATGCCCCTGCGTTGACATCGATAAAGTCGCTCCCAGCCTCGTCCTGCTTTTTCGCAAGGTCTCTTATAAACCCTGCGTCCCTTTTCTCCATCGCTTCTCTGATCTTCTTTCTCGTAGAATTGATCAATTCCCCGACTACTATCATCGCTTTTCCCCTTTGCCGATCGGTTTTTTGTAAAATACTGCCGTGGGAGATTGTTGAGCAATATTTTTTTTACTGCGAATTGTTATTATATTTAATAGGAGAAGAAAGATTCTTCTTCAGAAGAAAGAAAGGATAGCGACATGGGAAAAATAACCAAGGACCCGGGAAAGAATCTCGTTTCTATGGACAAGGTGCTCCCTCCGAAGATATTCGTGATCCCGATGAAGACGAGACCGGTGTTTCCGGGGATATTCATGCCCCTCATCATAGAGGAGGAGAAATATAAACGTACGATAGAGAAGGCACTCGAGACAGAAGGTTTCGTCGGGCTGATCCTCATGGAAAATCCCGAGCTCGAGGCAGTCGATGAACAAGCCCTCCACCGGGTGGGGACGGTGGGAAAGATAATCAAAAAGATAAACCTGCCGGATGGCAAGATAAACATATTCATCAACACGATCAAGCGGTTCGAGGTAAAGAAGTATCTCTCGTTCGACCCCCACATCACTGTGGCCGTTAAGGATGTCGAAGAGCCGGTCAAGATGGATAACGAGATAAAAGCCCTCGTGCGCGCCCTCTACTCGGAGATAAAGGATGTCTCGGAGGACAACCCTTTCTTTACCGAGGAGATCAAGCTCAACATGGCAAATCTCGACGGGGCGGAGAAGGTGGCGGATTTCGTGGCATCTATCCTCAACATCGATAGTGAGGAGCAGCAGCGTATACTTGAGATTTTCGATGTGAAGAAGCGAATCGAGAATGTGCTTACCCTCCTTCACAAGGAAAAAGAGCTTCTGAAGCTTCAGAAGAAGATCCAGGACCAGATAACCGAGAAAGTGACGAAGCAGCAGCGGGAGTTCTTTCTCAAAGAGCAGCTCAAGGCGATAAAGCAGGAGCTGGGTCTGGAGGTTGATGCGAAGAACAAGGAGTACAACAAGTTCAAGGAGGTCCTCGACGGCCTGGAGCTTGAGGAGGAGGTAAAAGAGAAGTCCTATGAGGAGCTCGAGAAGCTCGGTCTCATGGATACCCACTCGCCCGAGTATCCGGTGACGAGAAACTATCTCGAAACGATATGCTCCCTTCCATGGAATACGCTCTCGTCTGAGAGCATCGACATCCAGAAGGCCAGGAGGATTCTGAACCGCGACCACTACGACCTCGATGAAATCAAGGAACGGATATTAGAGTTTCTCTCAATCAAGAAACTGAAGCCTGAGGCTAGGGGGTCGATCCTCTGTCTCGTCGGCCCTCCGGGGGTGGGTAAGACCTCTGTGGGGAGGTCGATTGCCAGGGCGATGGACAAGAAGTTCTTCAGGTTCTCGCTCGGCGGCATGAGAGACGAGGCGGAGATAAAAGGGCATCGCAGGACCTATATAGGAGCGATGTCCGGCAAGATAATCCAGGCCCTCAAGATAGTAGGGACGAAGAATCCGGTGATCATGCTGGACGAGATCGACAAGCTCGGGATGAGTTTCCAGGGGGACCCGTCATCCGCCCTTCTCGAGGTACTCGACCCGGAGCAGAACGTGCAGTTCCGTGATCACTATCTCGACCTCCCTTTCGACCTGTCCAGGGTCCTTTTCATTACAACGGCCAACACCCTCGATACGATTCCCGCTCCGCTCCTTGACCGTATGGAGACGATAAGGCTCAGCGGGTATATAGAGGAGGAGAAGATCGAGATCGGCAAGAGGTACATCATCCCTCGATCGCTCGATCGTCACGGGCTTGGGAAGGGGGATGTGAAGTTCGAGACAAGCGCAATGAGGGAGATGCTCCAGGGGTATGTGAAAGAGGCTGGACTCCGCAACTTCGAGAAGTCGGTGGACAAGATTTTGAGGAAGATCGCCAGAAAGCACCTCGAAAGCGAGTTGTCCTTCCCCTATACGATGAAGAAGGACAACATAAAGGAGTTCCTCGGGGAGAGGGTGTTCGGGGAAGAGGTTTTCCAGAAGATAAAGAGACCGGGAATCGCAATAGGGCTCGCCTGGACACCGCTCGGAGGAGTGACCCTCACTGTGGAGTCGATCCTTATACCGGGAACAGGAGACTTCAGGCTCACGGGAAGTCTCGGTGATGTAATGAAAGAGTCGGCTAATATCGCGCTTTCTTTCGTGCGTTCGATATCGGAGAGGTTCGGGATCGACGGTAAGGTCTTCGAGAACAACACTGTTCACCTCCATGTCCCTGCCGGCGCCACACCGAAAGACGGGCCCTCGGCAGGTATCACGATGGCATCTGCGATGCTCTCTCTCGTGACTGGCAAGAAGCTCAAGAGCAGACTCGCCATGACGGGTGAGCTCTCTCTCGTCGGAAATGTCCTTCCCGTGGGAGGAATAAAGGAAAAGATGATTGCCGCGAAGAGGGCGAAGATGAGGGAGATCATACTGCCGGAGGAGAACAAGAAGGACCTGAATGAGATCCCCGAACACATTAAAAAGGGTCTCTCTTTCCACCTCGTGCGCACGATGGATGACGTCGTGGAGCACCTCTTTGCATAGAAAAACACGAGAATGAGGAATCCGATGGGCCGTACGATCCTTGTAATAAACCCGGGCTCCACCTCGACGAAGCTGGCGGTCTTTAATGACGATAAAATCGTTCTTTCGCATGAGCTCTCACATTCGTCCGATATGCTTTCACGGTTTCCCGGAGTGATGGACCAGTACGAGTTCAGAAGAGACCTCATCGAGGGATTTCTGGAAGAAAACGGGATTTCAGTTTCGGGCCTCAGTGCCGTTGCGGCTCGGGGTGGCCTTCTGCACCCCGTCTCTTCCGGTGCCTACAGGGTAAACGATAGGATGGTAGAGGATCTGAAGCAGGCGAAGTACGGAGAGCATGCATCGAACCTCGGAGGAGTCATCGCAAAGGCTCTGGCGGACCGGGGTAACGCTCCTGCATATATCGTCGATCCTGTAGTCGTAGACGAGCTTGAAGAGATTGCGCGGCTCTCGGGACATCCCGATATTCCGAGGCGCTCCCTGTTCCACGCGCTCAACTCGAAGGCCGCTGCGAGAGAGGCGGCACGGATAATCAAAAAAAGATATGATGAGGCTTCCATGATCGTCGCCCACCTCGGAGGGGGCATATCCGTCGGCCTGCACCATCACGGGAGAGTGATCGATGTGAACAATGCGCTCGACGGTGAGGGTCCATTTACCCCTGAGCGTACGGGAACGCTCCCGGCGGGGCAGCTCGCACGTCTTTGTTTCAGCGGAAGGTACACCTTTGATGAAGTAAGGGAGCTCATCAAGGGAAAAGGGGGGATGGTCGCCTACCTCGGCACAAACAGCTCCCTGGAAGTTATCAGGAGAATAGAGAAGGGCGATGAGAGGGCGAAAGTTGTGTACAGGGCGATGGCGTACCAGATCGCCAAGGAGATCATGAGCCTGTTTCCCGGTGCTTCCGGAGAGGTCGACGCGGTCGTGCTGACGGGTGGAATGGCCCGTGATGACCGGTATCTGGTGCCGTGGATAGGAGAGATGTTAGGGCGGCATGTTCGTGTGGTCGTTTTGCCAGGAGAACTGGAGATGGAGGCGCTCGCTCTCGGTGTTCTCCGCATCCTTCGCGGGGAACAACCTGCAGGAGAGTATTCCTGAACGATTTACTTTTTCGGCAAAAATTCATATATTAAGGTGCATTCTTATGTAATCGAGGCTGGAATGAATCCGTATGATGTGCTCAAAGAGAGAGGTTTTATCTTTCAGGAGACCGACGCCCGCGCTGTACGTGCGCTCTTCGAAAAAAAGAGGGTAACCGCCTACATCGGATTCGATCCGTCTGCCGATTCCCTGCACGCCGGGAGCCTCGTTCCGATCATGGCTCTCGCGCATCTGCAGCATAACGGACACCGGCCGATTGCTCTCGTGGGAGGGGGAACTGGACTCGTCGGTGACCCGTCGGGAAAGACGGAGACGAGAAAGCTCCTCAGTATAGAGGATATAAAGAGCAACGGTGAAACCCTGAAACGCCAGCTCGGCAGGTATATCAGCTTCGAAGAGGATAACGCCCTGCTGATCAACAACGCAGACTGGCTCGCCCTGCTGAACTATATCGAATTCTTACGGGATATCGGAAAGCACTTCTCCGTGAACAGGATGCTCACCGCGGAGTCCGTGAAGCTCAGGCTCGAGAAGGGGCTGACCTTCATAGAGTTCAACTACATGGTGCTCCAGGCGTACGATTTCTACGTGCTGAACCGTGACTACGACTGTGACCTCCAGATGGGGGGACGGGACCAGTGGGGGAACATCGTCGCAGGGATCGACCTCACGCGAAGGATATCGCAGAAAGAGGCCTACGGCATTACCTTTCCGCTCATAACAGATTCTAGCGGGGAGAAGTTCGGTAAATCCGTTAAAGGCGCAGTGTGGCTCGATGAGGCGAAGACATCACCGTATGATTACTACCAGTTCTTCAGGAATACGATGGACGCCGATGTAGGGAGGTATCTCGCCTTTTTCACCTTCCTGCCCACAGAAGAGGTAAAAGAGCTTGCCGGGCTGAGGCCGCCGCTTCTGAACCGCGCAAAGGAGATCCTCGCATTCGAGGCGACGAGAATCACCCACGGTGAAGATAACGCGGAGAGCGCGTACCTCGCATCGGTCGAGAAGTTCGGGGAGACGGACCCGAAGTGCGAGGTCGAGACTTCATCATCGATACTGAAAGTATCCTCGGACGGGTCGGCGCACCCCAGTGTGGAGGTCGATTCCGCTTCGCTTGAGGGAGGTTTTTCCGTCGTCGATGCGTTCGTCCACGCCGGACTCTGCAAGAGCAAGGGAGAGGTTCGAAGGCTGATAAAGCAGGGCGGCGCCTATGTCGAGGGCAGGAGGGTGGAGGACGATAGCGAGCGGATCGGCATGGAAGATTTCATAGGCGGCGCGATAGAATTAAGGGCAGGCAAGAAACGCCACATGAAGCTTGAGCTGAAATAGTATAGAAGAAGCCTCTTTTTACAGCCCGTAGTTATATGTACCCTGTGGATAACGTGTGATTTAATGAACATGCTAGAAAAGAAAATAATATCAAATATTACTAATATTATGAGGGTGTTTTGTGCTGTCATACGCGGGGAGGAGAACAGAGTGAGGTGATCTTACAGCGGAATGGCCCGTAGGGCTTACATTTAGAACGGTCTCTGAGACATTATAAGGGAGAGTGCTTCGGCCCTCGTCTTCTCGTTCTGCTTGAACGTACCTCGAACGGCGCTCGTGATTGTATAGGAGCCGGGCTTTTTCACGCCTCTCATGATCATGCAGAGGTGCTCCGCCTCGATCACCACGATGACCCCGTACGGTTTGAGTTTTTTCATTATGAGGTCTGCGATCGATGCGGTGAGCCTCTCCTGGACCTGAAGGCGCTTTGCAAAAACCTCGGCGACCCTCGCAAGCTTGCTGAGACCGGTTATGCGGTTGTTTTTCGGTATATATCCGATATGCGCCTTCCCGAAGAAAGGAAGCATATGGTGCTCACACATGGAGTAGATAGGGATATCTCTCACAATAACTATCTCGTCGTGCTGCTCTGCGAGAAGGACATGGAGAGAGTCCTCGGGAGCTTCGAATGATCCTGAGAATATGTCTTCGAACATGTTCGCCACCCTCTCAGGAGTTCTCTCAAGGTCCGGGCGGTTCGGGTTGTTGTCTATCTCCTCGATGATCATCTTAACTGCTGTTTTTATCTTTTCCTTGTCCATGCTACGTCTCCGTTTGAAAGTAATATATAAGGATATATCGAAGCTCAGAAATAGGCAACTCTCATTTTCCTATGCAAAAGCTGTTGAATATATTTTCGAGCACTTCGTTGTTTGTGACGTGTCCTGTGATCTCTCCAATACAGTCTATCGCACTCTTTACGTCGAAGGCGAGCAGTTCCGGCTCCCTGTTTTCACAGATCGCTCTGAGAGCGTTTTCTATCTCTTCCCGCGCCCTCCTGAGGCTCTCAAAGTGTCTCCTGGTCGTTACCATGAGGGCGTAGTCGCCTGTGGCGGTCCCCTTTCTCACCATATCGAGCATCCGGGTTTCGAGCTCTTTCAAGCCGGTACCGTTCTTTGCAGATAAAAGCACCGGCGAGCTGTCCAGCCCTGTTTTCCGGACAAGCCTCTCGGGATCGTTTTTACTTTCAAGGTCGACCTTGTTTATGACCGCTACGTGGGGGATCTTTTTAGCCGCACGAGCAATTTCGAGATCCCTCTCGTCGATCTCGCTCGAACTGTCGAACACAACGAGCAGAAGCCCCGCCCGATCCATGGCGTTTCTGGAGCGGTTCACCCCCTCCTTTTCCACGATGTTCTCGGTATCTGTTATTCCTGCGGTGTCGGCGAGGATGAACGGTACACCGTCGATGTTGAGCTGCTCCTCTATGATGTCTCGCGTCGTTCCCGGGATTGGGGTAACGATTGCACGGTCGAATCTGAGGAAGGCGTTCATGATACTCGATTTACCCACGTTCGGTTTTCCGACGATGACTGTGAAGACCCCGTCCTTGTAGATCTTCCCCGTTTCGAAGCTCTCGAGAAGGAGGCTGATCTCTCTCTCGACAGCGCCTAGCTTATCTTTCATCCTCCTGTATTCGAGAGGAGTGATGGCCTCCTCTTCCGCAAAGTCTATATTTGCCTCGAGGATGGTGAGAATCTGTTTGAGGGAATCCAAGAATTCACAGAGCTTTTGGGAGAGCCTCCCTTCGAGCTGTCCGACAGCGGCTTCGAGCGCGCGGTGCGTCTTTGCCCGCACGATATCGAGCACGGCCTCCGCTTGGGCGAGGTCTATGCGCCCGTTGGTGAACGCGCGCTGTGTGAACTCCCCCGGCTCCGCGAGCCGCGCTCCTGATTCCAGAACGAGTCTCAGGACCTCGTTCACCGCCACCGCACCGCCGTGGCAGTTGATTTCTACAATGTCCTCCCTCGTGTAGGTGTGCGGCTTCTTCATGACGCACACGAGCACCTCGTCTACTATTTTTCCTTTGTCCATGATGGTCCCGAGAGTCATACTGAAGGACGGTTTGTCCGTTGGGCGGCTTTTTTCCCTGTAAGGATGGAATATCCGCAAGACTATCTTTTGTGCATCGTCGCCGCTTATTCTGACTATCCCGATCCCCCCCTCTCCGGGAGGGGTAGAAACGGCTGCGATGGTATCGAAAGGCGTTTGTTTCATTTTTAGCCTGACACTGTTTTAACGTAAAATAAAGAAAAACAGGAGTGATGAAAAGGGTAATTTATGAGGCGGGAGAGAAAGAAATAAACTGCTTGATCGCCCGTCCTGTACCTGTATAGATTTAAGTCAGGATACCATAAATGACGTGTGCAACTGTGCACATGTGAAGGCGGAAAATTTTGAGGCTTGCAAACAGGATTTTCCTGAGCTTTTTCGGTATCATTGTTTTTGGCGGCATCACAAGCGCCGTGGTCGGTACCCTCTTCGTCTCGAAATCGCTCAAGGCGGAGGCCTTCTCACGTGTGGAGAACGACCTGAAGTCCGCCAGACTGCTTATGAACGACCGTCTCGATGAGCTTGCCATCGCCTCGCAGATTCTCTCAGAGGGATTCGAGTGGGCCGGGACTCTCCCCGGAGATCCGGACCTCTTCTTCGTCGTAAAGGATGAACAGTCCGAGTTCAAACGCTACTTCGTAGAGGAGTCCGCTGTTTATTTCTCAGGTCCCAGGAAGGGTGTACTGATAATCCCCCTCATGCTTCTGGAATCTGTGTCTTTCGATATCTCGCAGATCGATGAACGAACACTCTGTGGCCAGGGCGATACCCTCTGGCTTTTTTCCACCTACTCAGGAAAGAACGGGATCGCTTTCTCGGGGATCCTCCTCAACGGAAACGACGAGTTTATCTCTTCTCTGCACGAGACGCTGTTCGAACATCTCATCTACGGTACAAAGCCCTTTGGTACGGTTACCATCTTCTGCGGAGATACGAGGGTTGCAACAACGGTTATCGGTCCGTCCGGGGAGGTAGCCGTCGGGACGAAGGTGAGTGATGTCGTAAAAAGAAGAGTGCTCGACGAGGGGAAAGTCTGGCTCAACAGGGCCTATGTGGTGGATGACTGGTACCTTTCGGCCTACGAGCCGATAGAGGGCCCGGGAGGAGAGAACGTGGGAATACTCTATGTCGGCGTTCTCGAAAAAAAATACCTCGATATCAAACGCAGGGCGGTCCTCTATCTCTCCGGCATCACGCTCCCAATGCTTGGTCTCCTCGTTTTCGGAGTTTTTCTCCTGTCGAAGAGTATTACGAGGCCCGTTTCCGCACTTGCTGAGGCTTCGAGGCAGATCGCCGACGGAAAGCTTGATACAAAGGTGGAGAGCACCGTCAAAACAAAAGAGATGATGACTCTCGCGCACAGCTTCAACTCCATGGCCGGGGCAATCATGAGGCGCGAAAAGCTGCTCGTAAAGAAAAACCGGCAGCTCGAAGCTACAAACAATGATTATCAGGAGCTTCTGAGCTTTGTCACACACGAGCTCAACAACTCGATAGGCTCACTCCTGCTCAACATCTCAATACTCACCGACGGAACAGCAGGGGAGTTTACAGAAGAGCAGACGGAAATCCTGGAGCTCGTTCTGAGAGACGTGGAGAGGTTCCGCGAGATGGTCAGAAACTATCTCAATATCTCGAGGCTGGAGAAGGGCACCCTGAAATACAAGCCGAAGAAAATAACCGTACGAAAGACGATAGTCGCGCCTGTGCTGAAGCGGCTTGAGGGAAGGATCGCTCACAAGAGCATGAAGGTGCTGTGGGACTGGGACGATGAGATCTCGCTGAATGCGGATGCGGATCTTCTTGATATCTGCTACAGTAATCTCATAATAAACGCGATAAAATATGGAAAGGACTGGATAAAGCTCTCCGGCAGGAAGGAGGCCGGGGGGTGGGTCTTCGGTGTGCACAACGGCGGTCCGGCCATACCGAAAGAGAAGATCTCCCTGCTCTTTCAGAAGTTTTCGAGGCTCGTCAAATCAGACGATGGGGCGGGGCTCGGTCTGTATCTCGTGAAGAAGATCGTCGAGCGTCATGGAGGAGATGTCTTCTGCAGATCGGATGAGAGTGAAACAACCAGCTTCTTCATGAAGCTCCCTAATGTGGACCAGCCACATTCTTGATTAAAATATTTTCTTGCCAAAAAGGCAAGAAAATCAATATTAAGGTACTAACGCCGGAAGGTAACGTTAGCCACCATTTCTCACACAGGAATGGGGGGTTCAATCCCCGTTTCTCATGACCAACAGCAAACTGTAAGTAACGGGGCTTTTGGCGCTTTTCTCACCGTAAATATTATTTTTTACAGCTGCCAAGTCATCATTTAAACCCCTTGCTATGCAATTTGTGAGAAAACCGCTAAAACCCCCAGCCCTTAATATTTACTGTGATTTGTGAATAATGGGGGTTAGCTCTCGAACGCCGGGAGAGATACTGTAAACGTGCTTCCCTTTTCCGGTTCCGATTCGACCTCTATTCTCCCGTTATATTCGGACAGTACGCGTTTTACAGTTGCGAGGCCCAGTCCTGTTCCGGATATTCCGCTTGTTTTTTGGTTCCGCACCCTGTAGAACTCCTGAAATAGGTTCTGCAGCTCCTCTGGTTTCATGCCGATCCCCGTGTCGGATACCTTTACCACAACCGTACCAGGAACGGATTCTATCTCAATGTCCAGAGTCCCGCCGTCCCGGTTGTACTTGATGCTGTTCGAGATGAGGTTCATGAATATACGGTCAAGGTCCGAGCGATCTGCATTCACATGAAATGGGCCTTCACCGCCCAGAAAGTTCAGGGTGATCTTTCTGGCCTCCGCCTGCCCCCTGTAGAACTCAAGCTGTGAATATATTACATCATGGAGATCAAGGCGCTCAATGGATTTCTCGATCTTTCCAGCCTCGCGTTTGTTTATGTAGAGAAGGTCTCTTATGAGCTCCAGCAGTGCCTCGCCCCGGATCTTGCACCTCTCGAGTATCTCGTGGACCTTTCCCAGTTTTGTATCGAACATACCTGTCTGGATCACGTTGATGTAGTTGATGATTGCGGCGATGGGG
>Ga0307379_10002441_pt1 | contig 27580 bp, 17 predicted proteins | sample UN2MG_FD_202237 | JGI IMG/M metagenome (GOLD analysis project Ga0307379, IMG submission 202237) | Soil microbial communities from Risofladan, Vaasa, Finland - UN-2 | ecosystem: Environmental > Terrestrial > Soil > Coastal area > Acid sulfate soil | place: Finland: Risofladan, Vaasa | collected...
CATGGGCTGGGACGTGCCGTATGCAGTTGAGATGGTGAGGGCCCTGGAGCCGCTGAACCCCACCTGGATGGAGGAGCCGGTGCCGCCGGAGCGAGTCGGCGAACTGCGCACGATCCGCCAGGCGGCCGGGGTGCCGTTGGCAACCGGGGAGCACGTGTACACGAGGTGGCAGGTAAAAGAGCTGCTGGTCAGGGAGGCGGTGGACGTGGTCCAAACCGATCCCGACTGGACGGGCGGGATCACGGAGCAGGTCAAGATCTGCAGCCTGGCGTCGGCGTTTGGTGTGCCGGTGGTGGCACACGGCCATTCGTTGTTGCCCGCCCTACACGTGGCCGGGGCCCAGTCGCCCACAGCAGTGCCTATGGTGGAGTTTTTGATCCAGTGGCAGGAGAGAAAGCAGTTTTTCCACAAGCCGATCTATCGGCCCGAGGGGGGAGGGGTGAGACTGCCGGAGTTACCGGGGCTGGGCTTGGTACTGGATGAGGGGAAGATCGAGACGCGAGAAGCAGTCCCGCTCGAGTAGCCCCGGGCGGTAGGAAAGGTATGGCAACAGGTCCGGCGCTTTATCCTACCTCATCAGGGCGCACCTCTTGGCCCTCGCGCGCGGAACTGAGAGCGGCCAGCACGAACTGGAGCACCGCCTTGCCGGTGGGGCCGTCGAGCACCGGCTGTCCGCCCTCCCGCAACACGCCGATCAGGTGGCGGGTGCAGTCAATGAAAGAGTCGTGCCACTCGACCCGCTCGACCGGGATGGAGGTGGTCTTGCCGTCGCGGAACATCATCAGTGCAGGCAGGTCCACCGTGCGCGCGGTGCAGCGGTTGACGAACAGGGTGCCCTTGTCGCCGATCACCTCCACGCGGTCGTCGTCGGCGTAGTAGAGCGATTCGATCTTCATGTGCGGCGTGTGCGCAAAGTCCAACACCCCGTAGCGACGCGGCGACTTGAACTGGAACATGATGACGGCGGGCGCGTCCAGGCTTTTGGTGGGCACGACGGGGCTTTTGTCAATCCAGGCGTGAACGCGCTCGACTTCCCCCATCAGGTAGCGCGCCAGCGAGAAGAGGTGGTAGCCGTGGTCGAAGACGAGCGGCCCGCCGCCGCAGCGCTGTTCGTCGAAGCGCCACATCCAGGCGCTGAGCGGCACCTTCCAGGCGGTCTCCTGCGTACCGGTGTTGACGTGGAGGCGGATCATCTGTGGCTCCCCGATCTCGCCCGTTTCAATCATCTGTCTGGCGCGCACGTGCGGCGGGTAGAACACAAAGAATGGATGGACACAATACACCACACTTATTCACTCTAGCTACTCGCCTGGTACTTGATTCTGCTGACCCCAGGCCCAGAGCCGCCCGTTAGTCTCCCTGATTGAGTCGAAACGACTCCTGACCGCCTGGCCTCAGTTGTGTGCTACCTCACCTCGTCGGGGCGGACCTCCCTTCCGGTGCGTGCCGAGGTGAGGGCCGCCAGCGTGAACTGGAGCACGGCTTTGCCGGTGGGGCCGTCGAGCACCGGTTGGCCGCCCTCCCGCAAGACGCCGATCAGGTGGCTGGTGCAGTCAATGAAAGAGTCGTGCCACTCGATCCGCTCGACCGGGATGGGGGTGGTCTTGCCGTCGCGGAACATCATCAGTGCGGGCAGGTCCACCGTGCGTGCAGTGCAGCGGTTGACGAACAGGATGCCCTTGTCGCCGATGACCTCGACGCGGTCGTCGTCGGCGTAGTAGAGGGACTCGATCTTCATGTGCGGCGTGTGGGCAAAATCCAACACGCCGTAGCGGCGGGGGGACTTGAACTGGAACATGATGACGGCAGGTGCGTCCAGGTATTTGGTGGGCACGACGGGGCTACGGTCAATCCAGGCGTAGACGCGCTCGGCCTCGCCCATCAGGTAGCGCGCCAGGGAGAAGAGGTGGTAGCCGTGATCGAAGACGAGCGGCCCTCCGCCGCAGCGCTTCTCGTCAAAGCGCCACATCCAGGCGCCGAGCGGTACCTTCCAGGCGCTCTCTTGCATACCGGTGTTGACGTGGAGGCGGATCATCTGTGGCTCCCCGATCTCGCCCATTTCAATCATCTGTCTGGCGCGCACATACGGCTGATAGAATACGAAATTCTCATATATCCTGAGCCTCACGCCGGCCCTCTCCGCGGCTGTGATCATACGGTCAGCCTCGGCCACAGTGAGGGCCATTGGCTTCTGGACCGAGACGTGCTTGCCGGCCTCACACGCGGCGACAGTCATCTCGGCATGCAGATGGTGCGGTACCAGCAGTTCGACCAAGTCAACCTCGGGGTCGGCCAGGAGTTTCTGGTAGTCCGTGTACACCTTATCCACGCCCCAGGCTTTGGCCTTGGTCCGGGCGTTCTGGCGTTTCGTGTCGCACACGGCGACGATGCGGGCGTCCTCCCGCCTGCGATAGCCCATCTCGTGCAGGTCGGAAATCCGGCCACAGCCGACGATGGCAACTCGAATCGGGGGCATAGCGGTGCTCCTTGTTTTGTGGTCCGTGTTCCGTGGTCCGTGTTCCGTTTACGCACCACGCATCACGTTTCACGTTTCACGTTAGCCGATTGTACCCTGTCCTGTTCGTCCGTGCAAGTCAGCATGTGGCCGTCAGAAGTTGCTAACAGCCCTCTTGGGAGCCCGTTTGCCTGCAGCGCACCCAACGACTTGCCAATGCTTGACTTCACCTACGTCTGGGGAGTGGACCCGGCCAGGGAGTGGAAGGACGAAAGGGCACACCTTCACATTCGACGTGAGAAGTCCTACATCGTCGAGGCAGATGTCTCAGTCATACCTATCGCGGCTAGGCAGATCCTCGGGGTGCGAGCGGACGCTGTTCACCGCTGCCCCCTTGCCCCTAATCCAGCCTAATCATCCCATCGTGGACGACGTGTGGAACCTGTGGCCGTCCATCGTGCAGTTGTTTGACTTCCCGTCTTGATCGGGGTATCATAGCAACATAGCTCAGAGTTGTGGTATCGCTGTAGCCCTCGTCGCAATCGTGGTCCACTGAGGAGGGTAGTGTGAACGCTTGGCAGCCGATTCCTATCCAGGTAGCAAGTCTGGTAGGTAGTCGGCTGTTTTGCTTTCCGGCAAGCCAATCCCGCGCAGATGGTGGGGCTTCAGCGGTCGTCTTCACCTGGCAGCCCTCCTGCTTGAGTGAGCCTCATGCTCCCACATTCTGCATGAGCGCACCACGCTCACTGCACAGGCTTGTTGACCTATGGACATCCGCAAACAAATCGCGGCCATCTATGAACGGTATGGAGACCCAGCGCTGACGGACTTTCACCTGGAGGACCTCACAGGAAACGGCCCACGCGAAGCGGGCGTGTTCACGTTGGCGGATGCGGGCGGCCATATATGCCTGATCAGGCGGAAACCCCAGGCAGACTGGCCCGGCATTGAGACCTATTGGTGGCTCCCCGGCGGCGGCTGGGAAGCCGGCGAGGGGCTGGACGAAGCCGCCGTGCGGGAGTTCCGGGAAGAAACCGGCCTGGAGATCTGCATCGAACGGTTACTCCTGGCCCGTATCCAGGACGAACGGTTCTTCAACTGCTGGTTCCGAGGGCACGTCGTCGCCGGTAGTGCTTCACCCACTGGCGATCCCTGTCACACCACGGCCGAGGTACAGCTCTTTTCCCCAGCCGATATACCGGTGGGCGCTTTGTGCAGCAACCTGGATAGGATCGTGTTGGCGTATGAGGGATTCATCCACTATCCCATTGACGCCCTCCTGGCCAGGTACGGCCTGGAGGAACGACCTGCTGGCAGGCAGGCCAGGCCCCGTTGTTGAGGCGGCCTATCGCCACAGGAGCTTCCCGATGAAGAGGAAATCTATCCATCTCTTGCTTCTCTTGCTGGCTTGGCTGCTGGTGCTGGCCAGCCCTGTGAATTACAAGAGAGCGGCACGTCCTGCGGCAGCAGCGCCGGCAGCCCCTGTCTGGTCGCTGCTGTTTGCCGACGATTTCGAGCGCGGGACCGACGACTGGCTCCTGAACGGAGACTGGGAGATCCGGACTGAGGACAGTAATCGGGTGCTGCACGGCAGCGGGTTTGCCTTCGCACACCCGAATACCGCGTGGGACGATTACAGCGTCGAGGCCCGCGTACGAGTGTACACTGGCGAAGCCAAGATCGCCTTGCGCGTGGACCAGCAGCACGCAGGCTATTACCTGGAACTGGAAGCCGGCGGTGAGTTGAAGCTGGAAGAGTGGGACGGCGCCCAGTGGAGCCTCCTGGGCACCGACGCCGGGCCCTACCTGGCCGATACGTGGTACACCCTGGCTCTACGAGGCGAGGGGACCCACCTCCAGGCCTACGTGGACGAGGAGCTGAAGATCAAGGCCGACGACAGTACCTATGCCACCGGCACGTTCTTGCTCACCGTGGCCTCGGGCGAGGCTGATTTCGACGACGTCTGGGTGGTCGGCGATGCGCCCGCAGCCTGCCCCATCGTGCCATCGAACGGCCTGAATGCCCCCTTCGGCATTGCCTTCGACGCCCGGGGCGAAATGCTCGTCGCTTCGGCCACCAGGGTCAGCCGGGTGACACAAGCAAGCGAGGTCGCTTTCTTCGCCTCTGCCGGCGCACCCGGTGACCTGGCCATTGATGGCGATGGCAATCTGTACGTCGTGGCGGAGGAGGTCAAGACCATCTACAGGATCGTCCCTGATGGCACTCGGACCCCCTTCGTCACTTCGCTGGAGTGGCCGTGGTATCTGGCCATGGGACCCGACGGCTACCTGTACGCCAGCGACGCCGCTGACATCGTGCGCATTGATCTGAGCGATGGCTCTGCGGAACTGTGGCTGGCCGGCGTGGCCGGGGATATGGTCTTCGACGGGGCTGGCAATGCCTACGTGCTGTCCCGGCGGGACATTCGCAAGATCACGCCTGCCAGGGCCGTCTCGGTGGTGGCGGAGCTGCCCGGCCTCCCGGCGTACAAGAACTATTGCGGCCTGGCCCGGGACGCAGCGGGGAACCTCTATGTGGGGGAGGCGCTCACCCTGGGCTTCCAGGTCACCGACCTGCCCCAGGTACCGGCGGTCCTGGCAGACCAGGTGTACAAGGTCACGCCCGGCGGAGAGGTATTCACCTTTGCCCAGGAGTTGGGTGGGGTGTGGGACATGGCCTTTGGCCCCGACGGGTACCTCTACGTCACGGAACACGACCTCAACGGCCTCTCCAGGATCGCGCCCGACGGCACCGTGTCCCCCGTCGTGCCTCGTAACGGCCTGTCCACCGCCGCCGACGTCGCCTATGGCCCGGATGGTACACTGTACTTCATCAGCCTGGAGAACACCATCGTGGCCCGCCTGAACGCCGGCGGAGAGATTGAGCCCATCGGCAGCCGCTTCTGCTCCTTCTCAGGCCATGCCCGGGGACCCGCGCTGGCGTTCAACGCCGCGGGCGAGCTCTTCGTCGCCGAAGCCTGTCCCAACGGCCCCCAACGCATCACCAGGATCGCCGGCGCCGCTGCCACGACCTTCACCGAAGACGTCCAGGGGCTGAGCGGCCTGGCCTTCGGCCCGGGCGGTGACCTGTACGTTTCCGAGGGACCGCCGGGTAACCTCGTCCGTTTCTCGCCGGATGGGGTCCGTCATCCCATTGCCAGCGGGCTGAACCAGCCCCAGGGCCTCGCCTTCGACCCGCAGGGGCTGCTCCACGTAGCCGAGATCGGCGGCAACCAGGTGTCCCAGGTTGATGGTCACGGCACCATCACTTCCTTCGTCACCGTCACCGCACCCATTGACCTGGCCTTCGCAGGTGCCGACCTGCTGGTCTCCACTGAAACAGGAGCCTTATGGCGGGCAGCGCCGGACGGCACGGCCGCGCTCTTCGCCCAGGGACCGGGCAACGCGGCCGGGATCGCCCTGGCACCGGATGGCAGTGTGGTCGCGGCCTTTGGCGCCGACAACAGCATCTACCGCTTCACAGATGGCGGGACCACGCCGGGTGTGGACCTGACGGCACCGGCCCCCACCTTCGGGAGGTCCGGCCAGGCCATCACGCACACCTTCACCCTCCGCAACACCGGCAACGGGCAGGATGGCTTCCGGCTGAGCGCCACTTCCGGACGCGGGTGGCCCCTGTCCATCCTTGGAGGCGCGCACGTGGGGCCGCTGCATTGTGGGCAGGCTCACGATGTTCAGATAGCCGTGACAGTGCCACCCGGCACAGCCCCGGGGACTACCGACACCCTGGTATTGACGGTTACGTCGCGGCTGGATGCCAGTGTGCTCGTCTCGACCCGTGTCACGACGGTCAGCGCCTATGAGCTCTATCTTCCCATTACGACTAAGTGGATGCGGCGATGACCTCTGAGGCAGATCTCATTCATGGAACTGCTGAGCACATTCTCGCCGGGACCCCGACCCGGTCGTGCGCTTCCGACTCCTGCGCGACGTCCCCGCCAGGCCCTCAGACAGCCCCGAGACAGTGCAGACCCGGCACGATCTCTCCACGAGCCGCTGGGTCCGGGAACTCGAGCGCGAGCAGCGGGCGGACGGCAGTTGGGACCGCTTCCACTCCATGGATAGCCAGGCCTGGCACAAGATCCCCACGACCGAGGCAGGCGTGGAACGAGCGCTGGCGCTGGGCTTGGATGTGGACCATCCCATCCTGAGCAAAGCCGCACGCTACCTGGCTGGACTCCTCGAGGGCCCGCTCGCCGATTTCCCTGACCCGCCCGAAAAGAACGACCGTTGGCCCACCAGTGCGCGGCTGTTCACCACTGCCATGCTGGCCCGCGTCCAGCCCGACTATCCCGCCCTGGACGACGTGTGGAGCCTGTGGCTGTCGGTCGCACAGAAGACCTTCGCCGCGGGCCGGTACGATGTCGGGGCAGAGATGCGCGCGCATCGCGAACTGACCGGCGCGACGGTCCAGGGTAGTTACCTGGTGCTCAGCGGCAAGTACCAACTGGCGCTGCTCAGTGCCCGTCCGTGCGCCCTGCCGCGCGACCTGGAGAGAGCACTGCTGGACTGGGTATGGCACAAGGAGGGCGGCATCGGTTACCTGGGCGCGAGATTGTCCTCCCCGGACGACTACCTGGACACCTGGCGCCTGGACCATTGGTTTGCGTCGTTGGGGCTGCTCTCCCGTTTCCCGGGTTGGCAGGAGCAGGCGTGGGACGCGATCCGCTGGCTGTGGGACAGGCGGACTTCCGAGGGCCTCTGGGATTTTGGTCCGAAGACGCCTGTTCGCCTGTCCGAGACCTAGCGCAAGGGGCCGGCGCGGCAGTTCGACTGGACGACGCGAGTGCTCGTGCTGCTGCAGGACTACTGCGCCGGGTAGATGCGTGGGAGGGAGAGTGGCCTGAAAGCAGAGGACTTTTATTAGTGGATCGTCGAGATCGCCACCCAACCACTGTATGAACGGTACAGGCCAGGCCAACCTGCCGGTCACCGCGGGGGAGTTTGCCCGCACGGGGGCGATCCTGGCCATGGCGACGGCAGCCCTGGGGTACATCCTGTTGCGCACCGCCAATCGTGGAGTCGGTCTTCGTCCCACCGGAATCCGGCACGATTGATAGACAGTATCAGGTTTCCGCAACAATCTCTGCTGGTCTCAATACGACAACGAGAGTGAGGGTAGCATAAACGGCGTTAACCGATTTGCTGCGTTGCTGGGGACACTAACAACTTCTCCCCTATGAAAGACTGAAGGCCACTCCGGTAAGGAGTGGCCCCAGCACCTCAAAATCCTCTTGGGGGCAAGGGCACTAAAGCCAGTCAGCTTAACCCTTGACCCGCATACGCAATCCTGACCGACTAACTGCCGGCTAGGTTATTGAGAACGGCTTCAAGGATTCCCCGGAGGATCAGCGCTGCAGCTTTACCCCGGGACTGACCCAATGGGATTCCATGAAGCAACACCACCAGAAGAAGAGCAATTGCTATTCCTCCCGGAAGCGTTTCTCGAAAAACCAGGGTATACAGCAGCACGCAAAATGCTACGTATAGCCCAAATTGGCACTTGGAGAGAAACCCGGTTATGTAACGATATAACCAGGGTTGCCAAAAAGTTCTCCGAGTACGCCCCCGGGGAGTCATTCCTACCGACTCCCCGAGAGGCTCAAGCTATGGAATCTTTCCATTGCACACCTCCCAAAAAGATTTTTCGGATTTTAAGGTACAATGTAACTATTCCAATAGGCACGATCGGGAACTGGCCCGAGTGTTGCAGAGCGTAGAGCTGAATAGTTACGGTACAATGGAATTTAGATATATTATACTTCAATCTATACGATTTGTCAATAGGAACATCGTTAATTTCCGTAGCTCCAGACACATTCTATGTATTGTGCAAGACCTAAGAGTCGCTGGTGGGGAAGACAATGGGTATAGGGCCGAGGCGGTTACAGAGTGTAGTGACCCCCTAGAATTGGGCAACTGCGATAGTTCACCTGGAATCAGTCCGAGAAAGGTCGGCAGAGTAGTAGGCCTGACTGACTCTGGAATAGCCAGGGCACTGGCGGAAACGGTGTTGACTTATTCCCAGAGTCGCAATACAATGTGTGTACGCGAATAACGACACCACAGACAAAACCGCACCTGGGACATTGGTCGAGATAGCAGGAGTACCTGTATCAAACTGAAGGAGTGGAACAATGAAAGCGAAATCTCTCATCCTGTTGAGCCTAATCGCAGGTCTGACCCTGCTCGTGCCAGGTGAAACGCATGCCTGGGCTGCACAGGCTGTGCCTGTCCGGAGTTCCATTGAAGGATATGTCCTGAGATCAATCGAAAGTAAGGGCGAATGGTCTGCTACTGTCCCCGGCCAAGCGCAAGCGATGGAGGCTTTGCAGAGCGCGCCTGTGATGTTCATTGAGAACGTGGGCCAATTCGCTGACGGTGCTCGCTTTCAGGTGCGTGGTGGTGACCATGCTGTTTGGCTGGCCGACGACGCATTGTGGGTGGTGTTTATGAAACAACCCGACCAGAAAGCAAGAGGGGCAGGAGACAACAGGGTAAGCACTTTATTCTCTCTTCGCTTGGTTTCCCCTTCCCCATGGAAGGGTGTCAACCTAAAGCTAAGTTTCCCCGGTGCTAGTCCTCGTCCACACCTTGAGCCCTTCAATCGCCTGGACACTCATATCTCTTACTTCACTGGGGACGATCCGAAACAGTGGTATACCGATGTGCCCGTGTGGGGCGGTGTGCGCTACTTGGATATCTACCCCGGCCTTGACCTGGAAATCACCAGCCAAAACGGGCGATTAGTGCAACGCCTGGTGGTGCGAGAAGACTCAGCAGCCTTACAACTGGGCACCATGCATCTGTGGGTGGAGGGTGCAGATACGCTGACCTTGGACAGCGATCATATGCATCTCATGACTCCCGTAGGTGAGTTTACCTTGCCATTGCTGTCAGTCAAAGGTGCCGTGGTAGACAGCCAACCTGTACCACTTAACGTAGCACGCGGTATATTTCAGGTAACCTCTCCTCTCTCACAACCCCGGCCCTCCCGACTCTTTGTTTCCCCGCAGGACAATCCAAGTGCTCTCCTATACAGCACTTTCCTGGGCGGAAATGACAGTGATATAGGCACCTCCATCGCTGTGGGCGCTGATGGGATGGCTTATGTCACGGGCCATACCAGTTCCCCTGACTTCCCTACCACACCGGGGGCTTTCGACACGGCTTACGCACCCCACAACTACGACGTCTTTGTGGCGAAGCTGAACGCTGCCGGTTCGGGTTTGGAATACGCCACCTTCCTGGGTGGAGCGGATGGCGACTTCGACTCAAGCATCGCCGTGGATCGAGCAGGGATGGCCTACGTGACAGGCCAGACTCGCTCTTCTGACTTCCCCTCCACGCCCGATGCCTTCGATAAGACCTGTGGCACCGATGGAAACTGCAACAGTGACGGCTACCATCGCTATGAGGATGCCTTCATAGTAAAGTTGAACGCCACCGGTTCAGCCCTGCAATATGCCACGTTCCTTGGTGGAGAGGCCAATGACATCAGCCAGTATATCGCAATAGGTGAGGACGGGGCGGTCTTCGTAACAGGGTATACTGTATCCTCTGACTTCCCCTTCACACCCAACGCCTTCGACAAGACCTGCGGCACCGATGGGAACTGCAACGGTGGTCGCTATGACGACGCCTTCATAGTAAAGCTGAACGCCGCCGGTTCAGCCCTGCAATATGCCACGTTTCTTGGTGGGGAGGCCGGTGACCTCGGACAGTGTATCACAATAGATAAGGACGGGGCGGCCTTTGTAACGGGGCATACTCTATCCCCTGACTTCCCCCTCACACCGGACGCCTTCGACAAGACCTGCGGCACCGATGGGAACTGTAATGGCCCCTATAGCGACATCTTCGTGGTGAAACTGGACCCCACTGGTTCAGCCCTAGATTACGCTACCTTCCTGGGTGGAAGTGACGATGATTGGGGCAATGCCATCGTTTTGGATGCCACCGGGGCCGCTTATGTTACGGGTTGCACAGTCTCTTCTGACTTCCCCACTACACCGGGCGCCTTCGACATAGTGTGTAGCAGTGGCAGCAATTGCGAGTCTCCGCACGGCGACGCCTTCGTAGCCAAACTGAATCCTGCTGGTTCAGCCTTGTCCTACTCCACATTCCTGGGTGGGAGCAGGGCCGATACAGGCCGTGCTATCGCTGTGGACGCCACTGGTGCAGCCTACGTGACAGGTGGGACTCAGTCCAGCGGTTTCCCCACCGTGCCAGGCTCTTTTGACACGACCTACAATGGTGGTGATGCCGATGTCTTCGTGGTGAGATTGAACGCCACCGGCTCAGCCCTGCAATACGCCACCTTTCTGGGCGGAAGTGGGCAGGAGAGCGGCTCTGCAGTTGCCGTAGATGGGGCTGGGGTAGTCTACATCACAGGCGACACTGGCTCCCTTAACTTTCCTGTAACTCCTGATGCCTTCGATACGACCTATAACAATGACTGGGACGCCTTCATAACCAAGCTGACAGTGGGAGGCGCCTTTCTTGATTTGCCCGTATCCTACTCCAACTTCGCTCAGGCTGCCCAGGGGAATGTGGATGGTAGTGGCCCTCGCCGGGTGAGCTCGTGGTTTGACCACACCTATCCTAACTATGGTATGAACTGTGATGCAACTATCTGGAGTAGTAGACACTATACTGGCTGCGCACGAACCAATCGTGATACCTGCGATACCGGTGTGAGTTGTTATGACGGCCACAACGGCATTGACTTTCAGAGCCTCAGCCCAAGCGAGCAAGTCTTCGCTGCTGCTCCTGGCACTGTCATCAACATCGTGACTACCTGTCAGAAAGGCAAACCAACCTGTGGCGGTCGTTATGGCAACCAGGTCTGGATTGATCACCACAACCGCTATGCCACCCTCTATGCCCACCTCGAGATGGTCTCTGTGACCGCAGGCATGAAGATCACCGATACGATTTCACAGCCTTTGGGTGTTATGGGGGAGACTGGCAGTAGTAAGGGGGTTCACCTACACTTTGGGACCTACTACGACCAGAACGGCGATGGGCAGTGGATGCAAGATGAAGTGGTGGACCCGTATGGATGGGACGAAAGGTCAGGGCCAGATCTCTGGAGTGTCCGTAGCCACTATTTGTGGAAGCATCCACTCTGGACCTTGGATACAGGTGACAGTTCAGGAACTGTCATTTCCAGTCCATCGGGTAATGTAAGTGTCACTATTCCAGCCGGAGCGCTCACCTCCACGGTTACTCTGGAACTGTGGGATACACCGCCAGTCGCGGAACCTTTGGCACAATTGCGTACCACTGGGCATTCATTCTGGTTACGGGTTTTACAGTGGCTGACGGGCAATAATGCCAGCCTGAACACACTGACAGACGACTCGGGCTTTTCTCAGCCAATAACTGTGAGCGTGACATACGGGGTGACCGAAGTACTGCACTTGAACTCTAACCAACTCACTGTATACCATTGGGATGACACGGACAATACCTGGGAAGCACTGACTACTACTATGGATATCAAAAAGAGTCAGGCCATTGCTCAAACCACAGAGATTGGCAGTTTCGATCTGCAGGCTCCTTTGTTGTGTCCAACTGATAGCCAGGAACCCGACGATAGCTATGATGCTGCCAGGGCCGTCCCACTGGATGGCACGCCGGTCAGTCGCCTATTTGACATCGCACAAGATGAAGATTGGTTCCATCTGGAGGCAGTCGCGGGGAGGAGCTACGTCGTGCAGACCAGCAACCTGGCGGTAGGGGTGGACACGATTGTGGAGGTGTACGATCTAGACGGCGTAACGCTGCTGGCTTCGGACGACAATAGCGGTGGAGGATGGACGTCATACCTGGAGTGGCAAGCGCCATTGGATGGGATACACTTTGTTCGAGTCACTCAAGCCTCCGGTAGCATCTGTGGTTGTGATGCTACCTATGAACTCAGTGTGAAACAAATCCCGCAGCTTTACCTGCCCCTCGTCGTGTGCAACTGGAGCACGCGATAGTTTTGCTGCAATGCCCTCCTGGTTATGCCAGGAGGCCAGTACAACTAGCTGAGCTGCTTGCGCTCACTGGCAAAAGTCTGGCCCTATGTAACCGCCGTCCGCCCAGATTGGTGACCACGACTGTGAGCAGTGTCGTATGTGGGGATCGCCGACAGGAGGCTTCCGCTTCGAAAACTTCCTCCCAGGGGAGCTTACGCTACTGCGAGGTTTGTGATATAGTAATATGAGCCAGGAGGGGCATAGCGATGGGAAGGAAAATCTCTCTTAGCTGCAAAAGCATTGTAGGACTTGCTCTGCTGTTCTTTTCGGCCTCTGCTCTAAATGCTCTCGCTGGCCGAGCCTCGCAAGTCGCTAGCCAGCCACAGCCCCCCGGCCTTCGGGCTTTTTCACCTACTCCCTCCACTGACCAGATAGCTATTACCCCGCCTACCAGCAAGACTGGCTGGCAGACCTACACTGATCGTCAATTGAATATCATACTCCAGTATCCAGTGGATTGGTTTGAGCTAGATACACATATGCTGCGACAGCCTACTCTTCGGTGTTTCGGAGCCAATCAAGGAGAACGGGTGCACAACAAGCCTCAGTTTTGCGTCGACCTTAAGCCACAGGTTGAAGCCCCTAGTTTGAAGGGGTTCGCCTCTGACACCCCCCAGGCTCAACAAGAGTTCTTCGAAGACCTAGCCAGGAGACAAGTAGGGCAAGCCTCGGTGGCTGGAATACACCAGCATACGGTGGTTCAGCACTATCAAGTTGCCGGAGCTCCGGCCATAGAAGAGGTCCAAACCCTTGCACCTGGCGCTGAAGGCACCGAAGCTTACTACACCGTGTCCGTCTATATCAACACGCTGCGAGTTGGCTTGATTCGGCTTTCTATGCATACCATTGATCAGGAGCAATTTGTACAACACGAGGATATCTTTCGTCAGATGCTTTCTAGCTTCTCCATACCAATCTCTTCTTCGAGAGATGTGCAAGCAGAGACAACAGAGGATTGGGCTTTTCTCAGGATAATGGGCATGCCCTGGCGATGTGGTCATCGATGTGATCCGAAAAAGAAGGAAGAACCGCGCCAGATAACGCAGGATTGGAACGATCACTGGAGCAACGGCTCAGCAACTGGAGCCGCGATTGACTTTAATGCTCCAGGGGAATGCGATTACAATAGAGATGTCTTGGCACCCTTTGGGGGAACCGTCGCGACGGGAGATCAGGGAGATGCTGGTTATGGTAAATATGTGATTATCGATGCCGGCAACGGGTGGTCAGTTCGCCTCGCTCATCTCAAAGAGGTTTCAGTTAGCAGTGGTTCAACTGTGGCAAAGGGTCAGATAGTTGGCCGATCCGACCATACTGGTGAGTGCCGATCCGACCATACTGATGAGTCACTCGGCTCCCATATTCACTTAGAACTATACTGGGAAGACGGCAGACCGGACAGCAGCTGGTTCAATACGCAAGGCAATCATCTTTTCAGCTATCGAACGGAAGATTTCGTCTCATCCTCAACAGACTTCTACTCTAATAGCTGCGGCCCTGTGCCACCCGCCACAATACTTTATTGGGATGCAGGGTACGGTGGTGACCGAGTCTATTTCTTCGGTAGTGGCACTTTCAATGCGCCATTTTGGTTTAGCGACCAAGCCTCCTCGTTGAGTCTTCGCCCTTGGTGGGCAGTAACCCTCTATGAGCATAGTACTTCTGACGAACAGTGGTCAGGCGGACAGGTGACTTTCCAGGAAGGGGATGAGTTTGACTTCTCTGATGATTACTTCGATAATGGGCAATGTGTGAACGATAAGGTCTCATCGCTTCTCGTCTTTACTCCACTTCCCGGCGACCTCTACCGTGACGGGATCGTGAATACAATGGATTACGGTATAGTTATCCAGAACTGGGGCAGCACAAATTGCGACAATGTAGCCGACCTTGACAGAGACTGCGATGTTGACGGCAGTGACGCCAAAATCCTCCTTGCCAACTACGGCAAGACCCTCTCGCCAACAACGAGTAATCAAAGTGTGTCATCTCTCTCCACGCCTGATCCTCCAGGCAACGTCTCCTTTCTATCCGAAGACAACAGCATTGGCACTGCTGTGGTCGTCAGTCTGCTCTGGGAAGATAATTCAGACAATGAGGATGGGTTTAGATTTACCTGGAAAATAGAGGGTTTTGGAAGAATCACCGTAACTGCTGACGAGGATACAACCTCCAGCGTGATAGCAGTAATTCCCTGCGAGGCTAATGGTGGCCTGCGCACTGCCACCGCGTCCGTAAGTGCTTTCAATAGCGAAGGAACTTCAAGGACTGCCTCAGGAGAGGGGAACCTAGTAGTTCCAACCTGTTCGCATGTTGTCTATCTCCCGATCATCCAGGTGGCCTCTGCCACCTCTCCCATCTCGTATTTTGATGATTTCAGCAGCTATCCCGTCAGCCAGTCGCCTGCCGGTTGGACCGAATATGGGTCCAACCTCATCACACCCACCATTGAAGAGGTCGGCGGTGTTGGGCCAGAACACAGACTCCTGAGTTTTCCCCTCTCTCCTGCGACTTATCAAGAGAAATATCTGATAAAAGATGGGGTGGAATTTGAGACTGGCTCAGTGACCACCAAGGTCAATTTTCAGATCAATCGTGATGAAGCCGGTCTAGCTCTGGCCTATAATGATCCAGGAAACCACATCCGGGTCACTGTGAATCCCTTCTGGGATGATATGACGATCTGGGAAGTTGTTGCTGCTCGGCAGAGAAACATTGTAAGCACAGGGCGAGGAAACCTGCCGATCTCTCTAGATACAGACTACTGGCTCAGAACTGTGATTGCCCCTGGTAGTGCCGGCAGTGGCAACACTCTTACTGTGTACTGGTCCACCGATGGTAACAACTTCACATCGTTGCTGACGGTTCCTGACTTAGCAGGCTCCTGGGGCAGAGTTGGCTATATTACCTGGAGCTACTCTCCACCCCACGTCCATTTCGACGACTTTCAAGTGTTTGCAGACGAGGGGAGCGCTCCGATAGTCTGGACTGACCTGGGTGAGGCGGCACCCGGTGAAATCAATATTAACAGTCTCATTGGCATTCTGGGGGATGGAATCGTAGGTGGTACATACGGTTCCGGGATCCCCTATCTTTTCAATTACGGTATATCAAGTGACACGTTTTCGCCCAAGCTGGAAGTGCCCGGTACAGGCGCGTACGTTGATCGCCTCGCTCTTGGATCAGGCGGCCAGGTATACGTGACAACCTCTCGAACATTCGGACAGGGGAATCTTGCTTCCTACGATCCATCACCACATACCTTTGTGAACCTCGGGGCATTTGGCGATGAATATGGGCATGGTCTTGCGGTGGGATTTGATGGCAAGATCTACGTTGGAACTTGCTGCCAGGGACAATTCTCAATCTATGATCCTCAAACACAGTCGTGGACATATATGGAAAGGCTTATTCCTGACCAGCGCAGGATCACTGGTCTGACTGTCGGTTCCGATGGCAACATATATGGCGTGACTTCCCGTATATGGGAATATCCACCTGGGAGCGCTGTCCTCTTCAAGTTTGATTCTGTCTCACAGATCCCTACAGTGATCGGAACCATTTGGCCTGGAGTCCACGAATCATGGAACATAGTAGCGAATCCCAGGGATGGTCGGATATACGGAACCGTTGGATATGGAATGATACCACGGCTGTTTGTGTTCGATCCGGTCAACCCTGGCCTCGGCATTCAGGACCTAGGAGAATATGCTACCGGCGTAGATCAGATTGATCGAGAAGCACTATTTGTCGGCTCTGACGGAAAGGTCTATACCGCAGTAGGTGGCCGTCTTTTCGTCTATGACCCACTCGAGCCTGGTACTGGTATTGTTGATTCGGGTCCGGTAGGTGAAGGCAGTGCTCCTTTCGTGTTTGGAACGGATGGTCGGTTGTACGCGGTTGGTAGGACGAACAGGACTCACTTGGTCCGCGGTGATTGATAGGCTCAGCGACGTAGTGATTGCTCCGGAACTCAAGGTAGGAACCTATTACGACAATGGCACACTAGTAACAAAGACTTGCCGTCTCGACATGACTCGGCAAATATGCTATCAATAGGCGAATGACATCGAAAAGCGCCAACGATCGTTGCTGGACCCCCTGCGGTGGGGACTGCCACCACAGGGGGTGGCTGAACTGCTGGAGTGCTTGGTGGGTTGCTGGAAGCGCTGTTGAGCGTGTTTCTGGACGCAGACCCGTGATCAGTCGGGACATGCCTATCACTATCTGAGCGGGTTGTTGCGCATGGGGACCAACCGCAACTTCAGCCGGATCGGCGGTGCAACGGGCCAGGCTGGCGAGAACCTCCAGCACTTCATATCCCATTCGCCGTGGTCGGTGCAAGTTGTGTGTCAGCAAGTGCGGGCCGAGATCCGTGTTACGCCCACGTTGCAGCAGGGCAGTGTGCTGATTCTGAATGAAAGCGCGGATGCCAGGGCGGGCTTGCACAGCGCCGGGAGTGCGCGTCAGCACAATGGTCGGCTCGGGAAAGAAAACGTGCGTCAGGTGGGGGTGTTCCTGGCTTTGGCCAACGGGCATACCTGGATGTGGGGCGACGGAGCCTTGTTCTCGCCGGAGGTGTGGTTCACGCGCAAGTACGCCGAGCTGTCATTAGCCGGGTCAAAATGTACCAGGTCTGATGAGACTGCGTAATTGACGTTTGTAGGCGTCACGTCCGGTGGCTTGTTGGTCCAGGGTAGCTGTCTTCATCGCTGATTTGGCGCGTTCTTGAGCAAGGAAGCCGCGAGTGGGCTAACCACCAAACGTCAATTACGCACTGCCCATCGGGAGACTGCATAATTGACGTATGTAGGCGTCACGTTCGGCGGCTTGTTGGTCCAGGGTAACTGTCTTCATCGCTGATTTGGCGCGTTCTTGAGCTGGAAAGCCGCGAGCGGGCTAACCACCAAACGTCAATTACGCACTGTCAACATCGGTGGTACATTTACGTCCGGCGCTTGACAGAAATACACAACGAAATTGACCCATTCCAGTTAGCAACCACGAGCTCGGCCTCTTCACTGGCCGACTAGGGGTAGATAAAGAGACCAGGGTACGATCCGGTGAGCGACGAAATCTTGCCCTCCTACCATTGGCGGCACACTCACCATGCGCGTCGCTGGTGTGAAGGTGTAGCCATCTGCCCTTGGCACCAACTCGTAGGTGCCGGTGATCAAACCTGAAACCGTATAAGAGCCTGTAGCGTCCGAGATACCTGCTGCAGCATAGCCACTGGTCTCGATCGGCACCCCAGGCACTGGCGCGCCGCTTTCTGTTCGGATCATTCCAGCCACAGCATATGTCGAGACATCGCTTCGCCAGTAGACCAGGATGCGGCTCCGGTTGTGGTCAAGCATATACAGGTTGTTGAACTGATCAAACCTGGCAGAGAGCGGCTGGGAGTAAAAATCGGCCAGAGCATCGATTGGTAGAGGGTTGGACAATGGATCCTGATAGACCATAGGGAAACGTGGCCCCAGGTAGCTGTTGAAGCCAACCACCATTCGTCCTTGCGAGTCAAACGTTGGCTCCCACGGCCCGCACATCACATCTTGCCGGATAGGCAGACAGTTGGCTTGAGTAAAATCGCCGTTGCGGCCAAACACATATGAGGCCGGAATTCCATATACAGCTGTCGTCGGGTTGTTCGGGATAGTGTCTCTATCGAATTCCAGTAACCTGCCATTTCCGGCCACCTCCAGATTCCCGTCAGCCACGAACAGGTTGCCGTATTGATCAAACGCAAGCGTACCAGGGTGGCACAAGGAATCTCGGCTGGGAGAGGCTGGATGGATGTAACCGTCATCAGAGTCACGACCCTGGTTGCAGTGCGTTCCATCCGCGTCCAATTGGCCCAGGACGATATCCACGACAGGCTGGGTGCTCACGTTTCGGATGCGAAAGACTCGGTTGTACTCGGCATCTGACAGCCACAGGCCATCACACGCAGGTTGGTAGGCAATACCGCCTAGGTAGAGCCACCATTTCCAGGCGAATGTCCCCCCACCGAGCAGTGGGAGCGGTGAGGATAGAGTCATAATCGGCGCTGCTCCAGTGGTGAGCGGCAGCCGAAATGCCAGGATCTTGGCTTCCCGCCCGTTGCCCCCCTTCACGGTCCACAACCTGCCGCGCCCATCAGCCCGGAGTCTGCCGAAACCGACGAAGCTGCCCTGGCGAGTCTGGAAGCCGGGCTCGCCAATCAGCCCATCAGCGGGCTGGAAGTTGGTCAGGCTCCAGGGATTGTTCCAAAATAGAAGACGAGACCAGTCGCTACAAATCAGTTGGCCAGCTGCTACCTCGAGCCCGACCCCGCCATACAGGCCGCTAGGTCCTGTCTGATTGATAATGCCCGGGGCTTCGGTTTGCAGGAAAACCGCATCCTGGGCAAAGCTTGGCGAGGCATAGTGCTGCACCTGGTGGTCAAAAGCGATCATCAAGTTCTCGTCAGCATCGATTCCCATGCCCCCAAAGGTGAACCAACCTGTTGGTACCGAATGCACAAGCACGCTATTGACAAAGTGAATCGCCTTGTGCTGACCCAAGTCGTTCACCCAGATCCCCCCATGGAGGTCCAGTTCCAGGCCCAGCGGCCACTGCAAGCCGCTCCCGAGAAGCCGGGTTGCGGCCATCCCATTTGACAGTGGAGGCTCGAAGACGAGTACTCTGGCGTTGAGGCTGTCTGCCACATACACCCGTCCAGCGCCGTCGACCCGCACCGAGGCAGGCTTGTTCATCTGATCGAGTGCTAAACCTGAACTGATCGTCACGAAGTCAGGTTGACCAAGAACCAGATTCGCATCTATGTCAGGGCGGCCCAATACGGGGCTGAACGGGAACCGCAGGACACGATTGTTGTAGTTGTCCGTTACCCAGAGGTTGCCAGACGCGTCAAGCGCAACGCCTGCCTGGAGGTCGCTGTAACCTGGGGGTGGCGCCAGGCAAAGGCTGCCGGCATCCGCCTTTGTGAAGTAGCCGGCGCCGCGGTTGCAGTGGATGCCTGAGAAGTCCACCTGCCCCCAGACGTAGTCCGCCACCGTGTCAGTCGTGAACGGGATATCGTAGCGCAGCACCCGGTTGTTGAACACATCGGTCACGTACAGATTGCCTTGAGCATCGGATGCCATAGTTGCACCAGACCATCCCTCACTGATGCTATTCTGCTCTTCTCGCAGTCCGCATAGTAAGTCACGATCAGTCATCGGGACATCAGGATAGAACTGGTACCCGCTTTCCGCATTGCAGGCCGAGGAAAAAGGCGACGGCTGACCGAGAATGACGTCTGCCGGTCGATTTGGGTCGATCCGGCAGGTAGAACCAGGATGGTCAGAGTTCGACGTGCAGGGCTGACCGGCTTCCGGTCCGCCCTGTGCAGAGCCCAGCTGGCTCAAACCCAGCACGCGGCTGTTACCGGAATCGTAGATGTAGACCCGGTTTGGGCGAACCGACCGATCAACATACACCCCTGCAGGATTGAAAATCTTGTTGCCTGTGACCTCATTGAAAGTGATCTGGGTGAAATCTGGCTGTCCTAGTATGACATCAGCGCGCCAGTCATCAGTCCGCCCTCGGACCGGCGGGTCAGCAACGAAGACAGGCTTGTAGACCCTATCACCACTGGTAGTCGTATATATCATGGCCCCGAGGAGACCCGCCAGATACGGGCTCTCAGCAAAGCTGGTAGTGAACTCTCCTGTCGCGTTTGTTGTAACTTGACGAGTTATGCCCTGGAGCGAAATCTGAAGTGTGTGCGGAGCGTTTGGAGTCGTGGAAGAAATGTTGCTCGGTCCTACTCCGGTGATTGTCTTTGTCTTCGGATCGACGTGAGCGATCATGGATGGCACTGGCACGGTTCTGACATCCAGGCCATCCGACACTTGCAATGTGTCGCCATCATGAATGAGCCGATCAACTGACACTGAGAAGTTGCCGCGCGAGTCGGTCTGGATGGTCCGTGTCACAAGCGATGTCCCCAAATGGGTGAGCGTTATGGTCAGAGTAGCATTGGGCCTCATGGTGCCCCAGACGATCGAGCTGACGCCAGCGGAGTGAACTGAACCATATGGCAAGCCGTAGGATGTGTCGCGTCTCACCTTGACAATTGAAGATCCAAGTGGACTGTATAGCCAAGCGCCGTTCCAGCGCAACAAGGCGCCGTTATCCTTCACAGCCCAACCATCAGTGGCCGATACTATTCCTGCTGCGTTCAACGAATCAGCTGTTGGGCCAGAAACTGGTAACCCGCTCAATACCTGGGCATTAACTGTTGTAGTGGGTTGGACACCTGCAAAACTTGTAGCCCCTAAGATGACAATCAGCGCTAGCGAAATGGATAGGGAAACAGGCCATTTGACTCGTTGCATCATTTTCTCTCCTGCGCTGTGGCGGGCATACCCGGCGGCTATTTGAGCGAACCGCCGCATAGGCAGGTGGCCGGAGGCCATTGCTGCCCCGACCTCTTAAGCCAAGGTTTCGCACCACAACCAGCACCTGGACGTCGCGATCGGAAGGAAGTTCCACCTTTTCTGGGATGACCTCAATGGCAATCTCTGACGGGCTAGCCCAGGCAGGATTTGAGAGTATTGACAACGTCAGTGCAAAGGATATCAGCATGACGATCAGCACGATGGAAAACAGGTTACGGGCTGTGTTTTTGGCATATATCTCATTTCCTCCATGCAGTCGACACTTTGATCCGGCTAGTAGATGCCTGTTCATTCCGCTCCTATCTACGCCTAGAGACTCTGGCCACTAGCAGAGTCAGCTGGAGGTCGGAAAGATTAACCTAAAGGAGCACTGCCTAAGAAACGTCTATCAGAACGTGAACGTCGGAAGCAATCCGGGCCATCGGAGGATCTCATCCAGCGTTGGCTGGTGAACGGAGAGATAGGTCCGTTGCCCAAGCCTCGGTTTCATCACTAGATCTCGGCAGGATTGACTGGCTCGAAAACGAAGCAGCCGACTAACCACCAGGACAACTCGGTGGATAGACATCGGCTGCTAATCGTTCACATTATTCTACCCTCCCCAGTGAATTATGATTATAGTGAGGGCTGCTGTGATGACGCGAAAATACAGTTTATGCTACTGTAATAATACTCCGATTGAGGCGAAAAGTCAAAGCCGATCCTGAGTCCAGTAGGTGGTCGTTTCCGTGCGGCTACTGACCGTGTGTGGTTCGGTTCAGAGCCAATAGCGCCAAGAATAGATGGTAGGCGCCGAGGGAGTTGCTAGCTCCTCCTAATGGCAAGCCAACTTATGGCGTTTCAGATGCTCGGCGATCGCATCACTTTGCGTGCGGTTGGCACTTTTCACTTATTGAGGCAACCCTGGAGGCGAGAAGTTCTAAGGGAGCGAAGGAAAGTGTTCGATCCTGGTTCAGGAGATGAAGCTTCCTGATGACAGCATATCATGTGTTTCTTGCTCAGATACTGTCCAGTTCTTAGGGTTCGTTACAGGTACGATTTTGTGCAGTACCACAGTGGCTGGCTGAATGTGAGCTCGGTTGGTTGATTCAGACAACATCACTCCGGCTGCCGAAGGACATCTGTCCACAAACCTGGGACATCCGTCTCCCCCACCCAGGACACTCGCCCCTTGAAATCCGCCGCTAACCCTGGTATACTCTTCCCCGACACTCTCATCCTGGACTCCGTTCCAGGCGCACGTTCCAACCCGGAGCCGCCCGACGGCCACCCCGAACGCGCAGGCACGAGCGAGACCCCTGCCCGCGTCCGGCCCCCATAGAGGCCCCCCTGCCCCGAGCCCCACGAAGGCCAGCGGCACACATCGGCGACCAAGAGGCCCTGAAGGTCACTTCAGGGTCTCTTTTTGTTTCCCGATACCCAACCAATGGACACACCATCGAGCCTTTCTCCACAATTGCAGGAAGCCATCCTGGCCGAGGCCCAGGCCCACGGCTTCGACGAAACCGCCACGCGCTGGCTGGCGCTCCTCCTTCAGACCGACCCCACCCTCCCTGCCCCGACTGCCAGCGCGATGGTCGCCCGCGTGCGCGAACTCCCCATCGGCGCCGACCTGGCCGCGCTCGACGCTAGCCTCCACCGCCTGGGTGGACGTAGCCTCTCTGAACTCACTACCAGCGAGCGACGCGTGACCGCCATGCTGCTGGCCGACCTGCTCTCCCAGGCCCACGCGCTGCTGGCTGCCATACCCTGATCCAGGAGGTCCTATCGTGAAACTGCGCGTCTGGAAATCGTTGACTTTCTTCATCGGGTTGATCCTCTTCGTCGCCGCCTTCGTCGTCATCCTGGTCGCCGGCCGCATCTTCAACCCCCCGCCCTACCGCATCGTCATCGCGCTGCAGGACGTCCCGCCCTACACCGTCCTCACCCGCGAGATGCTGGCCGTGGACGAGCAGACCATGAACCCGCGCGTCGCCTCGCGCCTGGTGCACGAAGCGGAGATAGATAGTTACGTGGGCAGCCTGGTGATCGAGACGGTCCACGCGGGCGAACCGTTGCGCCGGAACAGTGTGGTCATGCCTGACAATCCCGCCGCCGCCCACCGGCTCTCGCTCGCGCTCAGCGATCCCGACCTGGTGGCGGCCGTCGTGCCGGTCAACCCCAAGATCATTCCCGACAACGTGACCGCTGGCGACTACGTCAACGTCACGCTGGGCGTGGCGGGCAACGTCAGCCAGTTGACGCCAACCGATTGGAGCGGTACGGCCAACTCGACCGCCTGGGGCGCACCCCCGGCCGACGTCGCGACTCCCACCCCCGTTCCGCTCACGCCCACCCTGTCGCTGACCTCCACCGGCCCGCTGCCATTGAGCGGGGAGGTGCCGGAGGTCGTGCCGCCGCTGGACAAGGTCGTCCTGCCCCACATGCAGGTGCTCCACGTGGCGCGGGAGAAGGTGCCCAATCCCAACTATGGGATGACCTTCGGCCAGGAGGGGGCGCAGGAGCCGCCGTTCCTGGAGGGGAACATTGAGGTGGCAACTACGACAAGCCAACCCTCGGCATCGCCCAATCGTAACCCAGTAGCAGTTGAATGCAAACTCGGTTCGCCTGAGCACGCCGGGCCATCTTGTCACAGGAAGAAAGGGGGCAATGGGACCTGGTGCGTGTGTCTGGCTTGCGTTCCTCCCAATATTGTGGTAACATAGTTCTGCAGAAGCGCGGTGGACGTAGCTCAACGGTCAGAGTGCTGGTCTGTGGAACCAGTGGTTGCGGGTTCGAATCCCGTCGTCCACCCTGATGGCGAGGATGCTCCGGCTGTTTTGAGGAGTGTGAGTCCGATGTTGACACCGACCCTTCTTCAGGGAACCTGGAGCGCGTGCGGCCGTCTTGTGACGGCCAGCCTTGGCCTGCACCTCCATCATGCCCACCACGTTCGCCACGGCCACGCTCGAGGAGCACTCTGAAGCGTTGGGTGTTATGACCTTGTAACGGCGCACCGTCGAGCGTGGAACAGGTGGTTTCCACGCTCTTTTTGTTTCCACCGGTCCAGAAATAGGAGGCGAGGAATGGTGGCCAGCAAAGTTGAGCCCCGTGTCCCGCGCGGCATGCGCGACATATTGCCAGAACAGATGGTCCGCCGGCAGTACGTGATAGACGTCATTCGGAGCGTGTTCGAGGAATTTGGCTTCGAGCCCTTGCAGACTCCGACCCTCGAATTGGAGGAGACGCTGCTGGGCAAGTATGGCAGCGAGGCGGAGCGGCTGATCTATTCGGCTACCTACGGTGGCGGTGAGGAGCGGCTCATGCTGCGTTACGACCTTTCCGTGCCGCTTTGCCGGTTGATCGCCATGTACCCCGACCTGCCCAAGCCATTCAAGCGCTATCATATCGCCCCGGTGTGGCGGGCGGACCGCCCCCAGCGAGGCCGTTACCGCGAATTCTACCAGTGTGACGCGGATACCGTCGGGAGCAGCAGCATGTTGGGGGATGCGGAGACGGTGGCCGTGATCTATACCATCCTCTATCGCCTGGGCTTTCGCGCGTTCACCGTCCACGTCAACAACCGCAAGATATTGGACGGCATCGGCCAATTTGCGGGCGTGCCAGATGGCCTGCTGCGGGAGTTGTACCAATCCATTGACAAGTTGCCCAAAATTGGTCTACAGGGGGTCAAGCAGGAGCTCCTTATGGCAGGGCTGCCCACTCCCATCATCGAAGCGCTCCGGCGCGTGGCACGCCTGTACCTGCAGAAGAAGGTCGCACTGGAGCAGGTAGGAGCACGCCTCAGGGAGGAACGCGTCCCGGGTCCAGGCGGTGGTGGGCCGGTGCCCTTTCCCGAGGGTGTAGCCGCAGCCGTCGAACCCGCACTGCGTGCGATCCTGGCTAAAGAGGTCCCGGGCACGGTCGAGCCGGACCGTGTCCAGGAAGCGGCTGGACAACTCATCACCGGTGTGACGCCTGTGCTGCGGGAAATCTATGGCGGGACTGCGGCGCTGATTCCCGATGATGTGGTGGATCGGCTGCTATCGCTATTGGAGATCAAGGGCGACAACTCGACCGTCCTGCGCTCCCTGCGTGAGCGGCTGGGGGAGTACCCGGAGGCGGTGGAAGGGATCGCCGAACTTGAAGAGATGCTGCATTACCTGGACCTGCTCGGCGTGCCGGAGCGCTACGTTGCGGTTGACGTGTCTATGACGCGCGGGCTGGACTATTACACCGGCCCCATCTATGAGACCATCGTGGAGGAGGCGGGTGTTGGCAGCGTCACGGGTGGAGGCCGGTTCGACAACCTGGTTGGGGTGTTCACCGGACGCAGTTTGCCAGCCACCGGCACGACGATCGGCATCGAGCGCATCATCGTGGTGATGGAGGAACAGAACATGTTCCCGCCCTCCGTCGGCAAGACGGCCACCCAGGTGCTCGTGACGGCCTTTGACCGTGCGCTGGTGGACGAGTCCATCAGGGCTGCCGGAATGCTGCGCCAGGCCGGCTTGCGGACGCAAATCTACTTCGATCCTGACCCACTGCGCGAGCAGATTGGCTATGCAGTGAACAAGGGCATCCCGGTGGTCGTGATCCTGGGCCCGGATGAGGTCGCCCAAGGCCAACTGACCGTACGGAATCTACGTACCCGGCAGCAGGCCACGGTAGGTCGAGAGCAGGCCCCTGGGTTGATTCGGGAGTGGTTGGATGGATAAGCCGTGTTCCGTGTTGCGTGGTGCGTGACGGAGCACGAAACACGCAACACGAAACACGTTCATCGTTCCTCCGCCCTCTCCCGTTCGTACCGTGCCCGCCGCTCGGCCAGGTACGTCGGCACCGGCACGTCCCACCAGCCGACGGCCGGGGTGCCGGAGAGCGGGTAGGTGCGCTCGACCATGACCTCGACGACGGCCGGAGTACCGGCGGCGAAGGCCCGCTCCAGCGCGGGGCGCACTTCGGCCGGGGCAGAGATGCGCTCGGCCTGGCAGCCGAAGGCGCGCGCCAGCGCGGCCAGGTTGGGGGTGACGGGCTCGTCATCCTGCAGGAACTCGGCCCCCACCGCCCGTTCCTCGCCGTAGACGGCGGCCTGCAGGTCGCGGATGGCGATCCAGCCCACGTTGTTGGCCACCACGTACACGACGGGGATGCGGTACTGTACGGCGGTGGCCAGTTCCTGGCACGTCATCAGAAAGTCGCCGTCCCCCACCAACCCCACCACCTGGCGCTCCGGGGCGGCCAGTTTGGCCCCCAGCGCGGCCGGCACCGTCCAGCCCATGGTGCTAAAGCCGCCCGCGGTCAGGTTGGTCTTGGGCGCGTAGACCGGCGCCTCCTGAAACCACTGCGCCTGCACGTTGCCCGACGAGGTCACGACGATGGCGTCCCGCTCGAGCAAGGCGCGCACTTCGGCGACCAGGCGGGAGATGGTGATGGGCGCGTGGTCGGACGCGGCCAGTTGGCGCACCTGCGCCAGCCACTCCTCCCGCAGCCGCCGGACCTCGGCCAGATAGGCGCTGTGGGCGTCGCCACGGGGGGTGCTGTGGGCGCGCAGCCATTCGAGTAGCGCTCCCAGCCCCGCTTTAGCGTCGGCCACCAGACCTACCTCGACCGGGTAGTTCTTGCCGATCTCGGCCGGGTCCAGGTCGAGGTGGATCAAGCGGGTGGGGGGGATGGCGTAACTGACGCCGTGCCGGTAGGAGGAGGTGGACTCGTCGGCGAAGCGCATGCCGGCCGCCAGCAGCACGTCGGCGCCCGAGGTGAGCGCGTTGCCGCAGGTGGTGCCCTTGGACCCGCCGTGGAAGGCGGACAGGGGGTGGTCCTCCGGGAAGGCCCCCTTGCCCATCATGGTCGTGACGACCGGCGCACCCAGGAATTCGGCCAGCGCCCGCAGTTCGCCCCACGCCCCGGCGGCGATCACGCCGCCCCCGGCCACGAGCACCGGGCGTTGGGCCTGGGCGAGCAGCCTCCCGGCCTGGGCGACGAGGCCGGGGTCGGGCAGCACCGCTCCGCTGGGGCGGTATGTGTGTGGGGGAGTGTGGGTGTGGGCGTCGGTGCTGTCGCACTGCACGTCCATGGGCAGGTCCACCACGACGGGACCACGGCGGCCGGTGAGCATCTCGGCGAAGGCGCGCTGCAGGATGCGCGGGAGGCGCTCGACGGACGTGGGTCGCCAGATGCGCTTGGTGATGGGGGCGAACACGGCCAGGGAGTTGGCGTCATGCTGGCGCTCGATCTCCTGGAGGACCCCTCGCCCGGCCATGTGGGTGTGGCTGTTGCCGGTGAGGACGAGCACGGGGATCGAGTCCACGTAGCAGGAGGCGACGCCGATCACGGTATTCATCGCGCCGGGGCCGATGGAGGTAAAGACGGCCAGCGGCACGCCCGCCACCCGGTAGTAGCCGTCGGCCAGGTGGACGGCGGCCTGCTCGTGGCGGACCTGTAAGACCTGGAGTCTGTCCTGGCCGATGAGGGCGTCGGAGAGGCCGAGCGTGCCGTGGCCGGGGATGCCGGCGACGTAGGGCACCCCCTCGCGGACGAGTGTTTCGACAACGATCTGTCCTCCGGTAAGTTTCATGGGAGTGATGCCTCCTGATTTGTTCTGGATTCCTCTGCGTCTCTGCACCTCCGCGTCTCTGCGTTAGTTCCTGACGCCCGTAACGCAGAGTCGCAGAGGCG
>Ga0307379_10002445_pt1 | contig 27559 bp, 36 predicted proteins | sample UN2MG_FD_202237 | JGI IMG/M metagenome (GOLD analysis project Ga0307379, IMG submission 202237) | Soil microbial communities from Risofladan, Vaasa, Finland - UN-2 | ecosystem: Environmental > Terrestrial > Soil > Coastal area > Acid sulfate soil | place: Finland: Risofladan, Vaasa | collected...
ATAAATTTTACATGGATATATTATTAGAAGATAAAGCTGGATTTGTAGGAGAAACAGATTGGAAAATGGTTAAACAAACACTAATTGATATAGGGGAATGGGAAAAGAAAGTTTCTCATGATCAAAACGATCAAAACGATCAAAATGATCAAGATGTTAAGGACGTTAAGGACGTTAAGGACGTTCAAGATGATTCTTTGATTAGTCCTAATGCGTGGAAACATTGTCTTGCAGGGTCACAGATACCAGGATGCAATTATGCTTGTTTTGGAATGTGTTCTAAATTGCAGCGTGAAACATGCAAAATAAATGGTAATGCGGAATTGCGTAATAAAATTAAGTAATAGAAAGCAAATATACCAATAGTCTTTTTGCTTGGGACGGAGACATTCTTCTGATTATAAATCGTTCATTGCTTGATACCCAGCTTTCGCTTTTATATGGGTTAAATTTGTGTATAAATTCGTGAACCAGAGTTGGTATTACTTCTTTTCTAAAATCTATTGTAATTTTATCGTCGCTAAAGTCATATTCTCCTTGACATCCACGTAATCTTTTTAATGTGACATTTTTATTATTTTTAAGTTCTTTATATATACGGCTTAAGATCCTATATACTTTTTGTTTGTCCGATATTAGCTTTCTATATTTTGTTTTGTTTTTTTTATTCACAATATAAGCCCTATCTAATAATATGATTCTTTGTTAAAAATATATGTTCCTATAGGATTAAAATATTTAAAAATAGAATAAATAAGCATGAATATAATTAAGCCAAAATCTGAGGAATTATCAGTAATAGTCAAAGCAGGAAGATCTTATAAATTAATAGATAAAAGAATAAGAACAAATGGAATTTATTTTGGAACTGTTGAAGATGTTGCTAAGAATCTTGGAGTGTCATTAAAAGATACTGAAAAGGGATTGGAAGCATCTGCTCCTAAAATGAGATTGCAAATATTTGTTGAAAAACTTCACTTTTCTGGAGTTAGATATAGTGGATGTTAAATATTTCTTGATTTTCTATTTTTCTATAGTATAATCTATCATTGAAAGGATGAATCTATGAAACTATCTATGGAAGTATTACAAGAGCTTAAAACTACTGACTCTATTGCCAGAAAAAATGAAATTGTTAAAGAAATAGAAATTAGAGCTTCCGAAATAATAGAATCAGTAATAAAAAAAATTAATTTGAAAGATCACTGGTGGGCTTGGAAATATTATGAAGGTGACAACGAACCCAATTTTTCTATTGACGAGAATATCTTTACAGATATGCTGCAATACTTATTGCTTCCTTCTTATAAATCTTTATTATACGAGAATGAAAATGGAGAGGTGTTTGATTTGGCATGTAATCTTCCTATTAATTGGTTGTGGGATGATTTTAAGGAAGATTTGGAGTTAGGAATAAAAAGATATAATAAAAAAGAAAAAGATAAAAAGATAAAGCAAAAAGCCAGAAGAGAAGAACTTAAAAGTCTTAAATCTGAATATAGAAAATCCGCTATAAAAAAGTTAACTCCAGAAGAATTATGGGCAACGGAATTAAGCAAGAAAATGCCAAAATCTTTAAAGCATTTTACTGAAGAATAATAGGTAGTAATATGTGCAATAAATTAATAAATAAGAAGATGGAACTGAAAGAATTAGAGGCAAGTAATAGAATAATTTATTCTGTCGTCTCTGGCTCAATAGCATACGGAACTAATACTCCTGAATCTGATATAGATATTAGGGGTTATTATTGGGTTCCTCCTGAAGACTATATTAGTTTATTTGACGTAGAACCTCAGACAGATGATGAAGATCATGATATATGTTATTATACTCTAAAAAGAGCTTTTGATCTATTAAAAACAGCCAATCCAAATATAATAGAGGGTTTGTTTGTACCTAATGATTGCATTAAAATCTGTAAAAAGCCTATAATGTCTGAAATGTTAGAGAACAGACACCTTTTCATTTCCAAGAAAACTTATTTTACGCATGCTAGTTACTCTGCAATGCAAATTAAGAAAGCTAGAGGTAAAAATAAGAAGGTTCATAATCCTTGTCCAGAACAAATGCCTAGGAAAGAAGATTTTTGTTGGATCATTGATATGCATGATCAAACAAATCTTTCAATGAGATTTGAAATTGTTTTAAAGAGACTTAAGGAGGGTTTCCCTTTTAGACCTATTCCACTGAAGGAAAGTGATATTGATCTTTCTAAATTTCATATTTCATCCTTGGAACATGTTCCTAATGTTTATAGGATGTATTATTATGGTTTTGAAAATGACAAACCAAAAGGTGTATTCAGAGGGGATCAAATGCTTTGCTGTGAATCTATACCAAAAGAAGACGAAAAAGTAAGATTTCGCGGACTATTGATTTATAATAAAGATGAATTTGAAAAGGCAGTTAAAGAATGGAATAGTTATTGGGGATGGGTAAAAAACAGGAATGATTCGAGATGGATTGATCAGGAAAAAGGTCTTGTTGATTATGACGCCAAAAACATGCTTCATTGTGTTCGTCTGTTAATATCTTGTGAGAATATATTTACTCATGGAGAACCTTTAGTTAGAATGGAAGGGGAAAACCTAGAATATCTTATGAAAATCCGTAGGGGTGAATTTCCATATGATAAAATTATGGAAGACGTTGAGAAAAGAAGCGAGAGATTAAAATATTTATATGAAAACTCTAATTTAATTCCAGAAGAAGTAAATATGCACAAATTGGAATCTTTTTATAAATATCTTATGGAAATAGGAAGTAATTGTAAATTTTAATGGAGTTAAATATGAAAGAAATATATTGCGAAGCGATGAATTCTTTTGCGTTATGGAATAGGGTTTGTTTGTGGCATGATGGTACAAACAATAACTACGCAGAAGAAACTTATGAAGAACTTAGCAAAGAACTAAAAAACGGTTATACTGCATGGAAGAAAGTTAGGTTATGCAGTAGAGATAATGGTAAGGTGAGAATATTAAAAGAGCAAAAGAATATAGCTATTTTTTAATGTGGTTTTTACAACCACAAACAACGATAAAGACATCGTTGTTTTACGCCTAAAAATAAAGGAGAAAAAATGAGATATACAGACGAGCAAATACTACGTGGATTATCCGAAGAAGATAGAGCAATTACTTTAAAGGTATTATATTTAATCAATTCCGCTTCATGTTATGGACACAATCCTAAATATTGTGTAGCTAGCAACACAATAATTAATTTACTTGATGAAAGTAGCAATGATATAGTTAATTTAGATGTTACTGACGAACAGATAGAACGACCGTCTTCACGGTCGAGAAGGGAGCGAAGCGGAATGAATCGTACCGTGCAAGACTTGGTTCGGCCTGAAATCCGAGCCGCATTTGCAGCAGCAGTGCGGAAGCGGTTTGCCGCATGGCAGGCCGCACATCCCGGCGTGGAGGTGAAATCCGCAACGATCCGCGACCCCATCCAGTTGATGCTTGTGGCGATGGCGAGCGACATAGACGACGATGGGCCGAACGCAAGTATGAGGGTTTCGGAATGAAGGAGCGAAGCGACGAAATGGAGAATACCTCTCCATGCACTTGTTCGATTTTCGAGCAGTGCATCAGGCACATTCGCGGGCTGGACAAGCGCGGATTCCGCAAACTCCGCCGAGAGTCAGTCGCCATGTTCGGCAAGGACACGCGCATTGTTCTGCCTGATGATTCCGATAAATCGAACAGTCTATTATAGATGGTATTGAAGCAATACCATCTCAATATGCATATGCCAATACAGATTCCACACCAGTAAAGAAAGAAAAATAATGGCTGTTCATTTTTAATTTATTCTTGATGATGTAGATGCTGAAAACATGATTCGGGTCTTAAGAGATTATGTAAATGATCTTAGATTTGAATCTCTCTTGTCTGAATCAAAAAGGTCAAAAAGATTAGGAATAGAGTGGAACAAAAAAGAATGGAATAAAAGACATGCTGATTATTTTGAAAAGGTAATAGAGAAAATGTTAGTTGGAAATTATCATGTAGAAAGCAAAGGAGATAAAAGTGTCAAATATTAGGCAAACTATCCTTATCAGAAAAGACTTAAATCTGCCAGTTGGACTACTTGCAGCCCAAGTAGCTCATTTGCATATGGAATCAATTAGATATAATCTAAACAAGTATTTTGAAGAAGGGGCAAAATTTGAAGATAACCATATATGTTTGGAATCTAATTATAGCGAATGGTTAAAGGCACCTTATATATTTGTTCACGGTGTTCCGAACGCTGAAACTCTAGGTTATTATTTGGAAATAGCAGATAGAAACAAGATAGAAAAAACAAATTGGAGAGATACTGTTTATTTAAATGTATCTGAAACACAAAGAATTGTTTTAAAGGATGTTCTAATTGGTGCAGTTTTAGGACCGGAAGATTCTGATAAAATAAAATTAGTTATTGGAGACTTACCATTATTGTGAAACAAAATAATAGCGATCAAATGAGTTATGTTTACGAAAATAGTAATATAGTTCGCCATATAATTAAAAGTGGCGGTAATGTATACGATTGTCTTTACTGGCTTGTTAAACATCAAGAAAAACTTGTGGATGAAATAATGGAACTTACGATGATTGCACCTAAAAAGGTTAAATTAGAAAATGGCAAATATGCAATTTGGCATTGCCCTGATGAGTTAATTCCAGAGACAGAAATAAACATGCACTGAATGGCTATTTTTCTAAATCAGATGGGATAAGTAGATTTGGATGGGAATCTTCTCCAGTAATACTTTCCTCTCCTTTTTTGTGCCATAAAAGTTCATATCCATTTGAAGTCATAACCCATTTTTCAATAATTAAATTTCCATAATGACAATTGTAGTGACAGTTAGGGCACAAATTTGAAATATTGAAGAAATCATTGGCGTTAGGTATATCTCTGCCATTAATGTGATGAGAATGTAGTATATTAGATTCTTTGCATATATCACAGGGATATTTGCCGTTTCGGTTAACTATTTTTCTAGTGGATTTCTTCACATTCTTATTATACAATAAGACTAATCTATTATAATTCCAGAAGGTGGAGGAATTTTCCAGTAAATTTTCCAAGGTGTTTCATTAGTGTATCCATGGACAAAGAATGTTTCATTAGATATATCTGAACGTATTGTGCTAATTCTATTTGTCCCATCAAAACATTGAATATAATAGTAAAAATGTCCCGGTCTACTCATTGGAACTGTTATATATTTATTGGCAGTTGAGCCATAATAATATGTCCTTCCTATACTTGTATCATTCCACTTTCCATAAATTTTATAAGATGTTGCGTCAGGAGCATTAAACCAAGATAATATGACTTGGTTTGTTTCTATTGTAAATTCACTACCATGAAAATGAGTATATGTATAAATAGGTAGAATCGGTGGAACAGAAATATTTGGATTATATGTAAGATTAGTAGTAAATAAAAATTTATCTATATGAGTGTGACTATTAGTAAGAAAAATCGAATATGTAATATATGTATTTGTGTATACTGGTATAAGCGCGATTAATCCATTAGTTTCTTTAAGTTGTTCCCATTGCCAGTTATTAGATGAATGTGTATTGACGTTCCATTCATTAGTTGTACTAATAACATTATTTGATTCTCCTCTATATATATCTGAAATACTATTAATAAAGAAGTTTCCCTGTCCATCAATCGACTTTGTTCTAAACCACAAAGCTAATTGGTTTTCGGATGGCAAAGAATTAGATGAATTAGATGAATATAGAAATGTAAAATTGGCAGAGGCGTAGTTATTTGATGGGTTATAGATATAATTAACGCCATCAACGCTTCCAGTAGTTATATATGGGTCTAGTATGGCATCTTCAGCTTCTAATATCGTATGAAAATCATTATGGTATTTTATTTCCTTTGAAAACCATCTAATTTCAGATGAGAAATCACTTTCATTAGTAAATATAGTTAAATTGTTAGATATAGTTAAATTATTAATAGATGTGGTTAAATTATAAGTTTCAAGTATATACGCTTTAACAGCAAAATATCTATCAGAAGGGGTAATATTTGCAATAGTATATCTTGTAACATTTCCAACATCTTGAATATGAGTATAATTTTTACTACTTGGTCCGTAATAGATTTTATAATTTATTTCATTTGTAAATATTCCAATTGGTTCATCCCATGCAAGTTTAACCTCATTATTTGCAAATAAAGGATATACACTGAGTAGTAGTGTAAAACATATATGTATGATTCTTTTTGTTAAAAACGTCTCCATAAATACAAATATTTTAAATTGTTTGATCTTAATAGTTGCCATTTGCTAGTAATAATTCTAAAGCCTTTTGGCGGATTTGCTAGGCTTTCTTTTAAAGAAAATGGTTTTGTCAGTATCATGTCTGATTCATTACCCATTTTATCTAAAGATGTAATTCCAACAACATATTTATTTTTTATATTAGTAATATTTATGTCATCGGGCACAACGATACTGGTTATATTTTTATTTACAAAAATAAATTCTGAGTTATAATCAGGTTGTTTTACTGACGCATTGTAATATTTGCGCCAGTAACATTTATATTGTATAATATTTCTATTAGGATTCTTAGGCTTCCCCCAAACAAAAACAATTATATTGTTTCTACTACTAGATCTGTTGGGGGATTTGGTGCCAAAAAATCTATTACGACTGGATTAGTAATAGCCATATCTGATTCATTGCCAACATCATCAATTGCTGAAATTCCAAACAAATAATTTGCTTCTGTTTCTATTGGAAAAGAAGGTGTCTCGTCTGGTAATACTAAATTAGTTTTTGGTGCGCTTACTAGTATATTCGAATCTGAATATGAAGGTTCACCTACAGCTTCCAAAGACCAATATATTTTATAACCAACAATATCTGTTGAAGTTGAAGCGGCCCATCTAATTCGTCTTTTTACTATTTTTGCCATATTTATTCTCCTTTTTTATTATACACTTTCTTACTATATTATTTCTGCAAAAATCAAAAATATCCTTCTTATTAAAAACTTTTTATATTTGAGGCGAAAACTGCTAAAAGTTTAGTGTTTTGGTAATTTAAAAATAAATGGTTCAAATCTATTCACTGAATGGGATTTTTACTGAATATTTATTAAAAAATGATTTAAAATTTTGTATAATTGTTCTATGTGGCAACAAAAACCTTACGATAAAGATAAAGAGTCTGAAAAAATAAAATCGTATAATAAAAGCAGGATTTTGCATTACATTTATATAAATAAATAATATGAAAGAAAATAAAGAATTTAACGTTTGTGTTAGAATTAATTCAGAAGAAAGTAAAATGTTGTCAATAATAAAAAATAAGCATTGTATGAATATATCTAAGCTAATAAGGAAATTTATACGAGATACTTATGAGGGATTTGAAAGGAATGAGAAGAAAATATTTCGTTAATCATGATTTTTTTAAAATATGGTCTAGTGATATGGCTTATATTCTTGGTTTCTGGTGGGCTGATGGATGGATTTGTAATGGGGAAAATAGATTTTACATATCTCAGAATATATTAAGAAAATATATATTAGAAAAAATTCTAAGAAAAATGGACTCAAATTACCCAATATTTATTAAAAAGAATAAATGTTGTTATTTTGCAATTCAGTCAAAAAATATTGTTTCTGATATAAAGTTATTTGGAGGAACAAAAGATAAAAGTAAAAATTCTAAATTTCCTATTATTCCAAAAGAATATTTGCCAGATTTTGTTCGTGGATATTTTGATGGGGATGGTTGTATATGTAAAGTTAAAGATAAAAGAAGAACAGAAAATAGCGGAGTTCAAAAATTTAATTATGTTGTTTCTTTTACATCTGGAAGTAAATATTTTATAGAATCATTATTATATGAGCTTAGAAATAATATAAATGAATTTTGTGGATATATACAAAAAAAGAAACCCAAAAATAAAATTGCAAATGGAATAAAATGGAATCATGATGGATATGTTTATGTTTTAATTTGTGGTATAAATGATGCTAGAAGAATAAAATCATATATGTATAATGGTAGCGACTTAAGGATAGAAGATAAATACAATAATTTTGATGGGATTGGAGAGGTTTCTTCAAGATATTTAAAACAAAAATTTGTTTCTTTTAAAGAAGCAAAAGAAATATCTTTGTCTCTTAAATTAAATAAATGTAGAGAATGGAAACCATATGCCAAAACAAAAGATAATTTACCAATAAATCCGCAAAAAGTATATAAAAATAAAGGATGGAATGGATGGAATGACTTTTTAGGAAATTAAAATGTGGAAGCAAAAAGAATACAATAAAACTAAGGAGCAGCTTTTTATTAATATGGGGAAGGGGAAATTACTATCTAGACTTCTTTCTCAGAGAGATATTGTTGGTGAAAATGTTGATGAATTTTTGAAATCCGAATATAAAAATTTATCTCATCCTTATTCACTGAATGACTGCGAAAAGGCAGTAAGATTATTTTGTGAGATTGCTAAAGATAATGGTAAAGTAGCTTTAATTTCTGATTACGACGCGGACGGTATTCTTAGTTCTGTTATGATTAAAGAGTTATGTAACACTTTTGGTTTAGATTGTTCTGTTTTTCTACCATCAAGATTAGAACATGGATATGGACTTAATGATGTAACTGTAACGGATTTTTTATCTAAAGGTAATGTTGATATTAGTTTATTGTTTATTCTTGATTGTGGAACTAATAGCCATAAAGAAGTTCAACGTCTTTTGAATTGTGGTATTAAGAATATAGTTATTATTGATCACCATCTACCCACTGAATCTCTTGCACTGAATGCTCACGCAATCATATCTTGGCATTTGTCAAAGAATAAACAAGAGATGTGTGCATGCGGATTAACATTTCAATTTATAAGAGGGATTAGATGGCTTACAAAAAAAGTTAATCCGGTGGAATTTTTGGCTTATGCGGCGATAGGAACTATAGCAGATGTAAGTTCAATTATGGGTGACAATAGAATTATAGTTAAAAACGGATTGACTGAATTTGCAATAAATCATGTTACCGCTTCTGGCTTAAAAGCATTAATGAGACAATCTAAAATATATAGCGGGAATTTAACCCAACATGATATTTCATTTAAAATAGCTCCTCGTATTAATGCTATTGGTAGAATATCTAGCCCAGATATGGTTTATGGGCTAATGATAGAAAGAGACCCAGATATAGCCACTAAAACTGCTGAATATATAATGAAATATAATGAAAAGAGAAAAAATATACAAAAAGAAATTGAAAACGAAGCTATTTTAATTGCGAAGAAACAAAATAACAAAAATGGAGTTTTAGTAGTTAATGATTCTTGGCATATTGGAGTTGTTGGTATTGTTGCTTCTAAGTTAGTTGAAACTTTTAATAAACCATCTGTTGTAATTGGAAAACTTAATGATACATGGAAAGGAAGCGGAAGGTCTGTTAAAGGAGTCAATATTAAAGAAATACTTGATTTATGTCCTGAATTATTTGTAACTTATGGAGGTCATTCCGGTGCCGTTGGAGCAACGTTAAAACCAGAAATGGTAGAGAAAGCAAATGAAGTTTTTGATGATGCTTGTAAGAAATATTATTCCAAAAAAGAAATATGTAACCAATCAATAAATTACTATGATGCAATGTTGGATGTTCCATTAATAAATTCAGTTACATCTGGTTTATTAAGGAATAGTTTATATCCTTATTGTAGCAATAATAACTCTGAACCTATTTTTATGATTCCAAAAGTAACAATTATGGACGTTTCTGTAATGGAAAGAGATAATTGGAGACTTTTAACATTTTTTATTGAAAGAAATGGCAAAAGATGTTCACATCCTTTTAAATTTTTTTCCAAGAGATTTGGAACAGAGATTGAAGGAATTACGGCAGATGTTTTATTTTCTTTTCCACAACATGATAATTTTAAAGTTTCTAGATTTTCTCAATTTGAGTTATCTGTAACCGATATTATTAAAAAAGAAAAAAGTTGAATTTTTATAAAAATATCTTACAATATAGTTGACGATACAACTATATTATAGGGAGATATTTTATGGACACAGTGGTAGAAAAAGAAGTTACAGAAAGTGAAGAAGATATTAAGAATTTTATTAGTTATTTCCAATCTGTAACTACAATAGGAATTATTAATAGGGCTAAATCTGCAATAGAAGCAGAAGATAAGGCAAAACAAAAAATAAGCGAGTCAGATTTTATGTGTGGGGTCATAGGACAAACTCCATTTGAGGTATCTAATACTGATGAATGGGAACCGAATGGTTTGCATAAAGATAAAGACGAAGTTTCTTTATGTGAGCCTAGAATGAGTCCGAAAGGTAAATTGCCGAAGTTTAATTATGATAAACCAAAACAGCGTTTCTTATCTCATCCAAAAGTTACAGAAGGGGAAATTATAATTAATTTAGACGATAATACTAAACGATGTATAGCAGATAAATTTTGTAAGGATTTTGAATCGTTACAAAATTCTGATTATTCCTCATTGATTAGTACTATGATTGAGGATGGATTGGAGTAATATGACATAGGATCGGTCAGCCAATACGCAAATTCTGAGTGCATGTGACGTGGCCAAAAATAATTCTTGACATTATCTTGAAATGTGCTATTCTTCTCTTTAAAGGAAATATATGATTGATTATTCAAAACAAACAAAAATAGATAAAACGCAATCTATTGACGAAAGAGTTCAATATCTTAAATATTGTGCTAAACGATATGAGTTGTTTGGCGATTCTCCTATTAAAGATAGAGACTATGATGTAGAATTTGCAGAACTAAGTATTTTGTCATCAGATAGTTTCTTTGATTCTGTTGGCGGAGAATTAGACTCGGCAGTGCATGGAGATAGAATCAAACATGAGGTAGTTATGGGGAGCCTTAGTAAATCCCTGTCCATCGAAGAATTTATTGAATGGTTCAAATCAGCCTATTCAAAACAAGACCTAAGCAAATTATCTTTTATTTTGGAAGAGAAGTTGGATGGATTGGCTATTTCATTACTGTATAAGAATGGGAAACTAGTTCAAGCTTTGACGAGAGGTGACGGAGAAACTGGTGTTTCTTGTTTAGAGTCTGTAAAACAGGTTAAAGGGGTTAAGTTAACTATTCCATGTCTTGATGAAGTAGAAATAAGATCTGAAATAATTAAAGATAGATTTGATTTTGAAAAAGAATGGAAATCAAAAGGATACGCTAATAGTAGAAACTTTGCAGCAGGTAGCCTTAATAATATTGATCCTTCTATTGTGGCAGAAAGAGGACTAGAAATGATTGCTTATGAAGTTGTGAGAAAATCTTTCGCAACCGAATCTGATAAATTAAAATTTTTGGAGGAACAGGGCTTTCCAACACTTAAATCTAATAGTAAAATTACAAAGATTGGATTGTCAATAGATGATGTTATTAGGGCTACAAAAGCTTATATGGATATCATGAATAAAAACAGATCTGGTCTTAGATATTTAATAGACGGAATTGTTTTTAAGTGCAATAAAACTCATGTGAAAGAAAGTATGGGCTTGTTATCCGGTAAGAAGCCAAAAGCGAGCCGAGCTATAAAATTTGTGCCTGAATCTGCTATTACATCAATTATAGGAATAGAATATAGTGTCGGGAAAAATGGAACGATTTGTCCTATTGCCCAGCTACAACCAATTTCTCTTCTAGATACAACAGTCTCAAAATGCACTTTATACAATTGCGGATATATTAGAGACTATAAACAATTGAAGCTTAATTGCAAAATAGAAATTGTAAAGTCCGGAGATATTATACCAAAGCTTGTTAAAGTTGTTTCCGATGGCAACAAAGATATTCAATTGCCAACAGAATGTCCCTCTTGCAATACTAAACTAAATTGGGTTGGACCCAATTTAGTTTGTAATAATGATAATTGTGTTGCTCAATTAGGAGCACGGATTGATCATTTTATAAAAGAACTTGATTTTAAGGGAATTGGTATGGGAATAATTAATCGTCTAACAGATATAAATGAGCTTGTGTGGGAAGGTAAGCCGATTATATCTTCAATTAGCGAATTATTCCATATGCTTGATAATGATCGTTTCAGTGAACATCCTTTTAGAAAATATGCATATCTTAAAGAACAATTTGGAGAGAAGACTTATACTAAAATTGTAGGAGTTATGAAATCTGTTACAGAAACTTCTCTTCCTAAGTTAATATCTGCTATGTCAATTGGTAAACTAGGATCAATGGCGGTTGATCTTTGTGCAGTATACCCAACACTTGATGACTTAGACAAGGCAACAGTTGATGATATTTCTAAAATTCAAGGATTTGGTGCTATTAAGGCAACAGGATTTGTAAAGGATTGGAAAGAATATCGTTCTGAAATTGAGACAATACTCAAATATATTGCTATTAAGAAAGTTGTTCAGAATAGTGATAAACTGAAAGATAAAAAATTCTGTTTTACTGGATCTTTTGAAAAGACAAGAGAAGAATATCAAAAGATGGTAACAGATAATGGTGGTAAAAATTCTAGTTCTGTAGGTAAAGATGTAATTCTTGTATGGGATAGCGAAATACAAGGCGGCAAATACGAAAAGGCATTAAAAGGCGGGAATGAAATTATTTCTGAAAAAGAATTTTTAAAGATGATTGAATAGGAGACATTAAAAAATGCCATCAATATATGCAGTATTAGAAGTAATAGAAGAAGTAGGTTAAATTATGGAGGGTTAAATTATGGATAAGAAAATAGAAGAATTAACGGAAGTAGAAATAAAAGCATTAATATACGACCAAATTCTTATACTGGAAAGAACAAAGAATAATATAAATGTTTTACAAAACGAATTAAATAAAAGAACAGGGGAAGAACAACCAAAATAAATGATCGAATTAGTGAATCTATTCGCAAGAAGATGGGATTTAATAAAGAAGATTATTATGGATCTATTGGCGATGGTTGTCTTGTACAAAATAGTTTCTTGACGGGTCTTTGGATTGGGACTTTGCCACAAAATCAAGCTGTTCTAAAAATGTTTGAATAGTAATTAAAATGTTTGTTTAAAAGGAAATAAGGGAAATAAAAAATGGATAATTCAGAACTATTAAAAAATATACAAGAAAAAGAAAAAAAACTAAAAGAAGTTGCAACTAATTTAAAGCTGCACTTCGTTGGATTAGATTCTATAATTGATAAAGTTATAGAAAATATAAAAACTTGGTATTGTATGCCACAGCTTATGACACGTCCAGCAATTATTTGCTTGTTTGGACCAACAGGTACAGGGAAAACCGATTTAGTTAGAAGATTAGTTAAACAACTTGATTTTTCGGATAGATATTGTGAAGTTGAATTGGCTACTAAAGGTGCATCTTGGCGTCGTAGTGTAGCAGGTATCTTTAGAGAAAGTAATAGAATAGAATCATCTAAACCATCTATTGTTTTGTTAGATGAAATTCAGAATTTTAGGACACTTGATGAAGATGGTAGTGAAATATCAGATTATGAACTTAAAGATGTTTGGAATCTTTTAAGTGACGGTAAGCTACCTTATAAAATAGAAATAGAATCTTTGCTTAGTATGTTGTGGGACTATAACAAAAAAGAAGTAATGGGAAGAAGTATTAAACCATCGTTAAAAACTTCCGGACACAGACTCTCAAAAAATGTTAGAAAGATTCCCCAAGAAGTAACAGCCGATCCTATGTCTGAAGATCAAGAAGAAGGTTTAAGTTATTATCAACTAAATTATTTTAAATCTGTATTGCGATTAGACGATCCAATAGAAGATATTGCCCTTTGGACAGATAATAAGAAAAAGTCTATGATTATTCAAAGGTTAAATGATAAAAGTATCTTTGAAGAAGAAGATTATACCAAATGTCTTATTTTTATTTCTGGAAATTTAGATGAAGCCTATGGGTTTACAAAAAATACTAATGAGGTAGATATTGATGCAGATATTCTCTATGAGAAATCTAAGAAAATTTCTATTTTAGATATAAAAGAAGCTCTTGGAAAACGATTTCGACCAGAACAAATTTCAAGAATGGGGAATATACATATAATATATCCTTCTCTTGGTAAAAATTCATTTAACGAAATTATTAAAAGAAAAATAGACGAAATTATTAAAAACGTAAAAACTCAATCTGGAATTGATTTAACTGTTGCCCCAAGTATTAATAAATTAATATATGATAATGGCGTTTATCCCACCCAAGGGACTAGACCTGTTTTTTCTACCATCTCAGAAGTGTTGGAAGCCTTTTTACCGGATTTTTTAATGTCAGCAATGATACAAAATGTAAATTCCTTAACAATATCCTATGAGAATAATTTTATTGTTGGTAAGGTTAATGGAGAGATTCTTAGAAAATCTTTTACTGGTAATCTTGATATATTAAGAGATAAAAAACAAAAAAACAAGAACAGAAAAACCCTTGCGGCAGTTCATGAAGCCGCACATGCTGTTTCACATGCACTTCTATTTAAAGTGTCTCCTAACCAGATTGTTTCTAGTCCAGTTTCTGAAGACATGGAAGGTTTTGTATATTCTCAAGATATTTGTTATTCTAAAGATATGGTTAGAAACAGAGTTTGTGTTCTTTTAGCTGGTCAAGAAGCTGAAAAAATTGTATTTGGCGAATCTAATTATACTTCTGGAGCATACGACGATCTTAGGAAGGCAACTGGTTTTGTGGCTTCTATGGTTAGAAGATGGGGAATGGAAAATTGGGGAAGTCAAATATATATGGCTGAAAAAAATGATTTGGCTTACAATGGGCTTAGTGATTCCGATATGGTTATAGAGAATATTATCAAAGAGCTTAGAGTTAGGGTTAAAGAACTTCTTTTGAATAACAAGCCATTGCTAATAGATGTTGTTAATAAGCTTATGCTTTTTGATAAAATAACTCCAGAAGAATTTAAAGAACTTTGCGCTTGTCATAATTTGATAATTAGCGTAAGTTCTCTTTCAGAAGATGTAGTATATTGGGATTATTTTAATAAGTTTGAAGAATTTAAAAAATAAGAAAAATAGTTCTTGATGGAAGGATAAAATGATTGAAATAGTAAAAATAGTAAATATTAAATGTGATAATTGTAAAGCTATTCAAACCAGAGAATCATTAGATGACTTTTGGAAAGAAGGATGGATTCAAGTTGCTGGATCAGAGCAGCCAGATACATTGGAATTTTGCTCACTTGAATGTAAGGTTATCCAATTGGGGGATAATGGATTCGTTATTAATCTGTTCAAGAACTAGAAAGGTGTGAAAAAAAACACTAAAAAATTTCTGTTGACTTGTCATGGTTGGCGTAATATACTGCATCTTGACGGTAGAACAGGTATTTAACGAAAGGAAAGATGATGAACTACGGAAGTAAAAATATTGATTTTATAGGTAACTCTATTCTTGATACAGATACCTATACTTTTTCAGTACAAAATGCAATCCTTGATAATTTTCCTAATGCGATTGCAGAATATCGTTATGTAAATAGAGGAACTCATAAGGTTAGTAGAAAGGTATATGAAGAGTTGAAATGGTATATTGAAGAAAGATTTAGATCGTTGACCATGACTAATAAAGAATATCAGTTTCTTAAAGCAAAATGCCCATATTTTAAGAATTGGTATCTTGATTATCTAAAGAATTATAAATTTAATCCAAAAGAGGTTAAATTGTCTTTTGATGATGAAAATGGGCTTGATATTAAGATTGTTGGACCTTGGCATAGTACAGTAATGTGGGAAGTTCCAATTCTTTCTACTATTTCAGAGCTTTATTTTAGACATGTTGATATATCTTGGAATTACACGGGACAAGAGGAATTAATTAATCAAAAAGGCAAAATCCTTTCCGAAAATGATTGTAAAACTGTTGATATGTCTACAAGAAGGCGTAGAGATTATAGTGTCCAAGAGATGGTAGTAGCAGAGTTAAAGAAGCATCCTTGTTTTATTGGTACTTCTAATCCTTTGTTTGCTATGCAATATGATGTTAAACCAATAGGAACGATTTCACATCAATTCCCGATGGCAATGCAGGTTCTTGGTGGTATTAAGCATTGTAATAAATATGCAATGGAATATTGGAATAAAACTTTCGGTACTAATCTTGGGACAATGTTATCCGACACTGTTACGCTGAATGTTTTCCTTGATGATTTTGATCAAATTAAAGCTCATCTTTACAGTTCGACAAGATGTGATAGCGGAAATGATCTTGTTTACGTTGATAAGATGGTTTTTCATTATAATAAGCTTGGTATTGATCCGATGTCAAAAACGATTATTTTTAGTAATTCTCTTAACATTAAAAAAGCAATTCATATCAGAAAATACTGTGAAGGAAAAATTAAATGCTCTTTTGGGATCGGTAATCACTTGGCAAATGATTTTGTTAATAGTCCTGCTCCTAATATGGTAATTAAATTATGGTCGATGAATGGTATTCCAGTGGTTAAGCTTTCTGATGACATAGGTAAAGTTACGGGAGATTTAGATGCAGTTCGTGTAACTAAATGGTGTTGCTTAGGGACTCCTCTTGATCAATAATTTCTTGACATATCCATAGTTTATTCAAGAAGCGTAAAACCCCGACAAAACCAGCGAAGCTGTGTTTTGCTTGACCTTTAGGTTCGGGGATGTAAGTGAACTACTTGAAAAATTTTGAAGAATTTTGAAGAATTTTGTATAATATTCCCATTAATTTTTGTATAATGTTTTTAGACATTAGGAAGTTAATGTTTTAGGTTAATCCTATAGAAGCCCCTAACCTTTAGGTTAGCGGGAGACTTCACAAGAAACACATATATTGCTCAGGATTCTGATGTTATTATAGCATTATTGCCTAATGATGGTTCTCATAGTAATGGTACGGAAGATACTATTAGAAAAGCTGTTGAAAAGAATACAAAAATTATTTTAGTGGATAAAATTGAAACAATTGGAACAATTGGAACAATTGGAACCGATGATCAAAAAAGTAATTTTGATCCGTTCAATATAGGATGAATACATATTATATATTTGATCGTAATCATAGAAAACTTGCTTATATAGATAAAATAAATACATGTGACGTAGCTGCAAAATTAAGATTATTCCATGGACCTATTTTTACCGAAGATGATATTAGAGTCATATGGAACCATAAAACAATTTCTCCTTCTTATTTTAGAATTAGAAGAAAAATCAGAGTAAAGAATATAAAATGGTATATTAATACGCATACCTATGAAATTATGAAGGATTCTGAATGGCATCCCGATTTTTTAATTGGAATGTTACAATGGGGAAAAATTTATTATAGTTCTGTAAATTTTCCCTCATTCTGGTGGTATGGGAATAAATATATTTTAGAATATATTAAATCATCTCCATTTGCTGGCGTTGTAAATGTAGAATGTTTTAAGCCGCGTGATAGATTTATATGGTCTGATGTTCCTGCGTTATGTTTTAAGTATTCTAAAGATAGTGTGGAATATATGGCAGGAGTTTTAAGTACTGGTATTTATAATTTTAATGAAGACAATTCTCTTATAAGATATAATCCGAAAATAGGAAGAATTATTAGTCAATATGGCATTCCTATTGAACACAGAACTAAAAGATGGGTTTATATTTCTCCTTTTTGGCCTATAGTTTTACAAAACTATATGCCTACTATGATAAAAAATAGGTGGAGTGAAATATCGTTTAATGATGCTTATCGTGCATCTGAATATTCTTGTATTTTGTGGAAAATATATACGGGTAAAGACCCTGTATCAAAAAAGATGCCATATTTATTGTCAAGAAGAATGATATTTTACAAATATGGTTCTATGAGGGCTTTGAGACATTTATGGATAAAAAATCAGCTTGTAAATTTAGATATTCGTTTTAAAAAAGTTGTTCAAGATTGGCAAAAAAATGTATAATAACTAAAAGGAAAATCTATGAAAAAGATACTATTAATCGACGGTTCGAATATGGCAGTAAGGGCCAGTTTTGCAAACTCGGAACTCAAAAACTCGGATGGTGTTTTTACAGGATGTCATTTTGGAACCTTTAATATATTAATAACACTAAAGAGAAAATATCCAGATTATGATTTTCTAATTTTGTGGGATAGTAGATCGGCTCGTCGCCTAAAAGAATCAACCGATGCCGTAAGCCAAGGAATAATACCAGAAGTATATAAGGCAAATAGAAAAAAGGACGAGTTGCCCTTGCCGTTAAAAAACTTTTATGAACAATCAGATTTTCTTAAACGCGGTATAGCTCAAACAGGAATTCCACAGATAATGGTTAATGGTTTTGAAGGGGACGACGTTATTGCGAGCTATGTTTCTAAATATAAAAATGATGCCGCTATTGTGATAAATTCATCTGACAAAGATTTTCTACAGTTACTTGACGAAAATGTTATTTTATTTGATGGGATGAAAATGTCAGAAACAACTTATGATATATTTAAAAACGAATGGGGAATTTCACAAGACCAATACATTGATGTTTGTGCTTTAATGGGCGATACTTCGGATAATATTTTTGGCGTTCCCACGATAGGTGAAAAAACTGCCCTTAAAGTTATTAAAAAATATGGTTCGTGGGAAAAAGTTATTGAAGCCTATAAGAAGAAATATGAAAAATCTAGAAAGGATTATCCAGATTTAAATACTATAACTGATGGACGTACTAAATTCGATTATTTAGCAAATAAAAAATCAGAAAAAGGTAGATTCGTATATCCTGAGATTAGTTTTGATATGCCTTATACTGGTGTGTTATTAGCATTCGATCAGAATCAGATTGATGGAATAAAAACTGAAATGATGAGTTTACTTTTTGAAAAAAGAGTTTTTGTGGCATATTCGCTCAAGAAAATGGATAGCGATATAGAAAATCTCCCAGAAATAGTTCCAATGAAATCAAATAAAGAAAGGCTATTGGAATATTTTGACTACTATGATATTGAAACCCTTAAAGATGCAATAGATATTCTTCTATAAATTTGTATAATATTTTACATGAAAAGGGATAATTACAAAATAAATGGAATAAACAAATATATGAATCCTAATCCATCATTTAGTGACGCTATGCAAATTGATATGGAAATATATCAACTAGCCGCATATGATTTTGCTAATGGTCTACTTATGGTTCCGGAAACAGCAGACCAATGTATAGAAATGCAAAAAGGTATTGCTAAAAAATTTAATTATTTTAAAAAGTCAATTCAAAATAATGAAATAACATTTGAAGAAATACAAAGGTCTGTTATTAACAAAAATGGTCCATTTCCTATTAAAAAGATGACTTCCGATGAAATTGTTGATAAAGTAATGGAAGATTCTAAAATTAATGAAGATGTTCAACCATCATCTATTAATGTTTTACAAAAATTATTTGAAGATATATTAAAGATTAGTGGGCAAGGTAATTATACGAAAACTCTTACTTTAAATGAAGATAAAGATGGGTTTAGTTCGTATATTTTGCCAAAAACAGATTATTCTAGTAAAACAGAAACAAAAATAAATAATCTGCCGAATGTTAAAGATAAATCTTTGAAAGGTAAGAAAGGTAAAGATGTCAGAAAACCTAAATCAGTTAAGAATAATAAAAGCAAAAAATATATTTGATGAATTTTCCAGAACAATATCAAATATAGAAGTTAATGAAAATTTTTGTAAAGCTATTGACTTAATAAAAGATTGTAAGTCGAAAATTGTTTTAACTGGAATAGGAAAAGCCGGAATAGCAATGAAAAAGTTTTCATCAACATTGTGTTCTTTTGGGTTTCCTGCTTGTTTTTTACATCCTGGAGATGCTATGCATGGCGATATGGGGCTTCTTACTTCAGATGATATATTGTTTGTTGCCTCTACGTCTGGTAAAACAAGAGAAGTCTTAGAGCTTGTAGATTTAATTAGAAAAAATGGAATATATAAGATAATATCTATTACCTCTCATTTAGATAGCCCATTGAGAAATAAAGTAGATGTTGTATTAGATATGGGTGAAATTAAAGAGGTAGGTGTCGTCGGTATAGCCCCCACAACTTCTATTTTAACAATTTTAGCAATTACAGATGCGTTGGCTATAATAGCCTCAGAAGAAAAAGGATTTAGTGCAAAAGATTTTTCTAAATTTCACCATTCTGGATACATCGGGGCTATGTCTAGAGGCGATGGAATTATTTATTAATTATTTTGTTTGCTTTTTCGATAAAGGATAGTATATTATGTTTAATGAATAATTCATATGGAGAAAAATGAGGGAAAATAATTAACAAGGAGAAAAAAATGAAAAGAGTTGCTGGTATCGTATTTGCTGTTTTGTTAGTCCTAAGTGTAACAGGTTGCTTGTCTAGTGCTGTGTATAGCGATAGTAAACAAAAAGTCGCTATACGTCAGGCAATTATTTCAAATAATCAAGTTGCCATCAAAGCTATTAAATTGGGAGATGATGGAATTGGTGTAGGCATTAATGTTTTAGCATGGGATGTTATAAAAGAACAGCCTGTTAAGCTTACTGTTGCCGCATTAGCCGATGCTGCTCTTGTTTATGCTGGATATGAAGGTGTTAAATATATAGTAGATGAGTTTGATAGTAATGACAGTTCAAATAATCAAGATAGCGGTAGAGATTCAAATCAAGTTACCATCAACGGTGATGGCAATGATGTTCATATAGGAGATGAATCTATAGCCGGTGAAGGTGAATCTAATGTAACTCAAAATTAATAGGACAAATTTACAATGAAAAAAATTATATTTGCGATATTGGCTTTCCTTTGTGTATGTTCATTATCTTGCGATGATGGAGATAGTAAATCTTCAGATAATGACGGTTATTTACAAGAAGATATGGTTATAATAAAAAGTCACGATTACACTTCTGATGGGGTAATATATAATACCGAAAATGGTAAATATAGAATAATGTATAATTCTTCTACTAAATTAATGACTCAGCGTACAAGTTGTAGCGGCTTTAGTGAAGGAGAAACAGGAGATTTAAAGGGCGGGACAACTATTCAAATAAAATTTTCAAAAGATCAAATTGATTGGTCAGAAAAACCTTATTTAGTTACACCATCAGAAATATGGGTATATAGAGAAGAATGTATTAATCCAGTTGAAGAAGAAGAAGAAGAAGAAGAATGTAATACTTGTAATCCTTGTAATACTAATTGTGTCGGTAATACTAACTGCGTTGTTTGTTCATAATATAAAAGGGAGAAAATAATATGTCATTTCTATTTGGAAGCGGAGGAAATAGCGGAAGTACTTCTACAACAACAACTACAACAAGAATTATTAGCTCTCCATTGGTTTCAAAAAAAGCACTTTGTGTAGGAATTAATAACTATCCAGATCCTGCAAATAGACTGGCAGGATGTATTAATGATGCAATAGATTGGGCAGCTTATCTTAATGGACTTGGATTTAGTATACAATCTCTAATTGATTCCAATGCTACTTCAAAAAACTTTAAAAATATATTGGGTGAATATTTTACATCTTCCAAAGCTAATGATTATATTGTTTGTACATATTCTGGTCATGGATCAAATGTTCCAGATAATGATGGGGATGAAGAAGATGGTAGAGACGAATGTATTTGTTTGTATGATAGATTTTTTATTGATGATGAAATAAGAGAACTATTTAAATTAGTCCATCCAGAAGCAACACTAGTATTTATTAGCGATAGTTGTCACTCAGGCACGGTTACACGCTCTTTTTTAAATTCTATGAGTTTTCATGGAGACGCCAATGAAAGATTAATGCCGAGATATTTACCACCAAAAGATGACGAAGAAATTAGATCACTTCATTTTGATACAATGAATAAAAGAATTTTTCATCCTGAAGAAAATATGAAAGAAATTCTTATTTCTGGATGTTTGCCAACAGAATATAGTTATGATGCTAGAATTAATGGTAGAAATAATGGGGCAATGACAGCATTTGCTCTTCAAGTTTTGAAAGGTAATGCTCCCATGACTTTCAATGAATTCTATAAAAAATTAAGAACTTTTTTACCAACAGGACGTTATTCACAAACGCCACAACTTGAAGGTAGCAACGATAATAAACAAAGAATAATGTTTCAGTAAATGAAAACAATTTGGTTTTCAGCAGACACGCACTATTCACATGCCAACGTAATTTCTTTATGTAATCGTCCATTTTGTAATATTTATGAGCACGATCAAGTTTTAATACAAAATCATAATAGTGTTGTTTCAAATGAAGATGATTATTATTTTCTTGGAGATTTTGCTTTTAGATGTTCAGCAGAACGTGTTTTAGAAATAATTAAGCGGTTGAATTTCAGAAAGATGTATTTTTTATTTGGCAACCATGACAAGGCTATGCGACAAGCAATTCAAAGAGGTATGCTCGATAAAGAAATTAATAATGGAAAGATTGAAATAATTGGTGGTAAGGAACCAATAACAGATCCCACTATTGCAATTTCAAAGATGTTAGATATTAATGGTCAAAAAATATTTATTAGTCATTATGGACATAGGACATGGCCGGGAGCTTTTAGAAATTGCATACATTTATATGGACATAGCCATTCAAATTTACTACCATTATATAAATCTATGGATGTTGGAGTAGATTGTCACAATTTTTTTCCGATATCTTTTGAGGAAATATTATTCGCAATGAATAATGTTAAAGAAGAGTTCTCTGAGAAAGTAAAAAACTGAATATTCTGAGTGCATAATATGGCTATTTTTCTCAAATATAAGAAAAATATCATGAGGACGTATTCACTCAAAAAAGAATTAAAAATCTCTTGACTTTCTATCTAGCGTATGTCATACTTCTATCAGATGGTAGATAAGAATGCATAAATAGACAAAATCCATTTCGTAGATTGGAGAGATTAATATGCCAGAAGTTGAACAGCATCTAGTTTCTTATATAAAAGATATTAATAATAAACCGCTTCTTTCTTCAGAACGAGAAAGGGCTTTATCCATTATTATTCAGGATAGAGTTTCTATTCATTCTCGTATTAAAGATATTTCTAAACGCAAAAAAGCTGAAAAAGAAGACTGTATTTTTGGCAATGCTATTGAAGAAATTACTACTCATAATCTTCGTCTAGTTCTTAAAGAAGCCTTTAGATTTAGCAAGGCAACTGGAGTTTCAACTAAAGATTTAATTGGAGCAGGAAATCTCGGACTTGTTAAAGCTGCATATTTATATGATGCAGAAAAACATAATACTAAATTTTCAACTTATGCCACTTATTGGATTCGTCAATCTATGTTTGAAGCGATACATGCAAGCGGCATTGTTAAAATTCCGGTTCATATTCTTAACGGAAGATATAGACATAATAAGTTAATGGAAGCGAAAGATTTTACTGACAAAGAAATTATGGAAGAAATGGAAATTTCTGAGAAACAACTATTTCGCATTCGTGACGCTAATGTTAGTAGTATTTCTCTTGACCAAGAAATTCCTTGGGGTGAGAACAGTGTCTCTACTGTAGGGGATTTTATTGCAGATGAAAAAGCAGTTGATCCTTCTCATGGTATTTCTTCTCAAGATCAATACGGTTATCTTTATGAGGCTATGAATGAATTAGACGATGTAAGTAAGGATATTATATCTGCTCAAATTCTTTCTGATGATAAAGTCCAGTTAAGACAATTGGGTGAAAAATATGGTAAAAGTGGCGAAAGAATCCGTCAAATTAGAGAAAAGGCTTTAAGGTCTCTTCGCAAAAAGATAGAGTATAAAATGAAACATGGATCGATTAGTAACAGGTAATTATGGCAATACACAAAAGAATAAAGCTTGATTTAATATCTGGAGAAAACAAACCCATTCAGAACCCTACATTTGATGACATAATTGGACAGGAAGAAGTTGTAAAAAAACTAAAGTTTTATATTAATTCCCACAAGCCAAATATGTCTTTCCCTTCTATGCTGTTTACAGGTTCACATGGATTAGGTAAAACTTATGTTGCTAAAATTTTAGCTTCAAATATGAATAGACGTTTTTTGGAAATAAACTGTGCAACAATAGGAACTACTAAAGATTTTGTCGAGTCTATTCTCTTCCAGAAGGTTATGGGAATGACACCAATAACAGTTTTATTTGATGAGGCTCATAAACTTTCTGGAGAAATAACAACTATTTTGCTTTCTCTTATGTCTCCTAGTGAAAAGGGATTTAATACTTTAGAATATGAGGGATGGGAAATTTGTTATGATTTAACTAAAATTAATACAATTTTAGCTACAACTGATTCATTTAAGATATTTCCACCTCTGGTAAATAGATGTGAAACAATATATTTTAAGCCATATACAAATCCAGAAATCATTGATATGTTAAGGTATTATTTACCTGGAATTAATTTGTCAAATTGTTCAAATGATACGATGGAAGATTTAGCTTATGCTTGTCGTGGCAGAGGCAGAGATACATATTCTCTTGCCCAAAAAATTAAACGTCAGTGTAAAGATAAATTAACCATAAATGACTGGGATAAATTAAAAGACATTTTTGGAATTTATCCTATGGGACTAAATGAGCAGGAATTAACTTTAATGAGAGTTATTAGGATATCTGGTGCTATTTCTTGTGTTGGCATTGCAACAAAAATGATGGTTAGAGAAGAAAATATTTCTGACGAGATAGAAATCAGACCCAAGGAACTATGGTTAGTAACTAATACTGCAAAAGGAAGAGTTTTAACTGATATAGGAGAAGAGTATTTTACTAAACTTTTAAAAGAAGATGTTCAACAAAGTGAGGATAAAGTTAGAGGTAGAATATGATTATAAAAAACAAAGAAGATTGGTGGAATGGATTGGACATTCATTGGGAAAACATTAAGGAGATTGTTTTTCACCATTTGAAACCTTTGCATCCAGCATATCAAGATCCAGGAAATAAAGAGACTGAACTTACTGGAAGAATATTATGTGCAGAGTTAGAATATTTGAAAGAGAAAAGAGATCCAAAAATTCATAAATATTTAAATGTTTCTTGGTGTATGGCTTCGGACTCTTATGCTTATAGTGTTCCTAGTTGGGGTCCATTTTGTGATTTGTGTTCTGAAAGTTGGGTTTTTGATGAATCTTTGGATTTGGAAGAAAAAGTTCTTGACAAAGATGGGAAAATATAGTATGGTATTGGTTATGGAAGTACAAAAATTGTTAAAAGAAATAAAGGAGTTTGAATGATTAATTTTGTATAATATACTAAAGTCTCCCAACTTAAAATTTAGATTTCATCAAGCCCTTGAATGGTTTTTCTGATAGTTGGGAGACTTCATTAAACTGTTCTTGGGCTTGTTGCTTTGGAGTATATTATGCAAGAGACAAAAATTTGTTATAAATGTAAAAAAGAGTTGTTATTAACTTCCGATAATTTTTCCAAAAATAGAGCCAGAAAAGACGGGTGGAAAAATGAATGTAAACCGTGCAGTAAAATACTATTGGAAAACTATAGGATAAACAACAAAGAAAAAATTGCTAAAACAGTAAAAAAATACAAAGAATTACATAAAGAAAAACTTAAAGTCGATAGAAAAGAATATGAAAAGTTGAATAAAGAAGAATTAGCCAAAAGCAGAATGGCATATTGGGAATTGAATAAAGAAAAACTCATAAAAAAATACAAAAAGTATTATAGTGAACACAAGGAAAATTATAAGATCAATAGAGAAAGATATTATAAGGAAAATAGAGAAGTCTTGCTAAAAAATGCTAAGGAATATGGATCAAAAAATAAAGAAAGAAGAAATAAGAGAGACAAGGAAAGGAGAAAAATAGATCCTGGATTTAGAATTAGATCCAATTTAAGTAGAAGGATTAATCAATCCCTAAGATTTTGTGGGTCTAAAAAATCTAAGAAAACAATAGAACTATTAGGATGTTCTATTGCCGAATTAAAAAATTATTTAGAATTAAAATTTGAAGATGGGATGTCGTGGAACAACTATGGGAAAAACGGTTGGCATATAGACCATATTATCCCATGCGTTTATTTTAATTTAAGTACACTAGAAGACCAAAAGAAATGTTTTCATTACACAAATTTACAACCGCTGTGGGAGAAAGACAATTTTAATAAAAATGGCTATTATATGAATAAAAACTATAGAAAAACAAATATTAACGGAACAACAATATGTTAGAAGTGCAAAAATATCTAATAAACAACGGACTACAAAAACTAAAAGACGAATTTAAGATCGAGGTTCGTGAGTATCCAGAAAAAGGCATTTGTGTCTTAAACTATTCAATGATTGATTCCCCAAGATTTAACTTAATAGTCGATTCTTGCAGGGGTCTTATTTTAAAAGATGGAACTTGGGATATTGTTTCATACTCCTTCAAGCGTTTTATGAATTGGGGTGAGGGGGTTCAACAATCTCAGAATATTTCAGCAAATACTCAAAGAATATCGTCATACAAAGAATATGAAACAAAAGAATTCTCATTAGAGGATTCTATTATTGAAATGAAGTTAGATGGCTCTATTATCCCCATGAGATTTGAAAATGGAGAATGGGAAGTTTCTTCTAGATCAATGGCTTACGCAGAAGGGAATACTAATTTCGGTATTACCTTTAAGCAGGCTTTTTTACATGCCGCCAAAAAGACGAATTTATTTTCATTTCTAAAAGCTAATCAATGTATGGAAGATTTTACATTCATCTTTGAACTAATTGGACCTTATAATCGTATCGTAACTAGATACGAAAATAATGAAATAGTTCTTATTGGAGCAAGAAGCAATAAAGAAGAGTTTAATTATCGAGAACTAAGCGCGGTAGAATTGGATAATGTTGCTGGCGTTGCAAAAATTAAAAGACCAAAATATTTCGTAGCAAAAACATATGAAGAACTTCTTAAAATTATTTCATCTTTTCCTACCTTAGATGAAGGAGTGGTATTAAAAATAGAAAATCCTAATGGAAGTCATTGGAGGATTAAAGTTAAATCCGCTTCTTATCTTGCAGTTGCCCATATGCGTTCTAATGGGAATATTTCCCCTAAAAACATTTTACAACTCGTTATGACAGGTGAAGATAAGGAATATGAAAAATATTTTCCTGAAGATGCTAAATATATAAACTTTGTTGAATCAATTTATGATGATATCCGTAATCACATTGAGGCAATTTATAATGATTGTAAAAAAATAGAATCTCAGAAGCAATTTGCCTTATCGATTATTCCCGCAACTAATTATTCATTTGAAAAAGGAGTTATATTTTCATTGAGAAAGGGTGGAGAAATTAATTCTCTACTAAATGAAATTGGACCCAAGAAAATATCTGATGCTATTGGGCTAAAACAGAAATTTATTGATAAGTTTCATGTGACTATAGAAGACTATAATGAAAAATAAAATAGAAATGAAATGACTATGAATATTAGATATAAACTAACCGAACAAGATTTAACTACCTATAATGATACTAAATGGGTATTAAATGAATGGAAAGAAACTAGTGGCAAAGGAGAACTATG
>Ga0307379_10002446_pt1 | contig 27551 bp, 32 predicted proteins | sample UN2MG_FD_202237 | JGI IMG/M metagenome (GOLD analysis project Ga0307379, IMG submission 202237) | Soil microbial communities from Risofladan, Vaasa, Finland - UN-2 | ecosystem: Environmental > Terrestrial > Soil > Coastal area > Acid sulfate soil | place: Finland: Risofladan, Vaasa | collected...
CAGAGATGGAGAAGTCCATCCATGACAGGTGGCCACGGGTAACTGGGTTTTGGACAACCCCCTCGATAACATCGATGTCCTTTGAGGAACCGGTGTCAAGGAAGATGGCCTTACCGCCCTTGTCGTTCGTCTTGGTCACTGGGTGTTCAGGTGACAGTACTGCGTGACCAACAACGGCAGTGTGACGAGCAGGGACAGTATCGACCCAGTTGTACAACCGCTCGGGGTATCCGCTGACCAACTTGCCGGTCGTCTCACCGAACATTGCCATAGCCATACGCTTCGATTCATCCTCTACGCGGAACAGTGTATCACCCCAGATGGAGTGGTGTGCGGCACCATGAACAAACAGGAATCGGTCCAGTTGTATCCAGTCGGGAGACAGATCGACCAGAGCCAAAAACTTACGTTCCCAGATTGCTCGTCGCGCTGGCAACATACCCTTGACAATGTTGACGGTGAAGTCGTTACCGCTGGAAATATTTCCTTCGAAACCGGCATCACGCTCCTTGACTACCCAGTTCGCGATCTTCTTTTCGTGGTTACCACGAAGAGTGATGGCACGGCCATCACGAACCAAATCGTATACCATCTCGATAAGCCGAACTCCCCGAACATCGTAATCAAGAATGTCACCCAAGAACAACAGGAAGGTATCATCTGGAACATCGACGGCCTTCCTAAACGATTCAAGGTTTCCATGAACGTCAGCGATAACTCGAATCTTAGTGAATCCACGGGACATCAAATCTTCCACAGGATTCTCACGAGACAATTCACGAACAACTTCGAACTGCTCAACGCGGGTGTCGATGACGATGACTTTCTTCGGGCTCTGTCCGTCACTACTTAGTATCTTTTCCTCGTTGGCCACGAAGGTGTCTTCGTGCGCTTCGATGAGGCTGACGGTTTTACCATTGGAAGTTTTCTTCACGATGATATCCTTTCTCCAACCAGCCTTTTGCATTTTAGATTCGACCGAGCGGTTGACCACCAAGTAGATTACCGGAACGTCCAGCATCAAACCGAGTTCCATAGAACGGCGGCGATCTTGATCACGGATGTGGGTGGCGTCGATGACTACACGCTGACCAACGTTGATTTTTGCTTCAACACGGCGAGATACCTCAGCGAGGACTTCATCATCTTTATCTTGACGGCGCTTGTCGCCAGTGAATTCCACGCGCAGAGCATCAGTGGACACGACTTCACGCGGGTTGAAGTGTCTCTCGATTAGTGTACTCTTGCCAGCCCCAGAAGGACCGACCATCATCACTATAGATGGCCCTATTGGAATCTTTTTCATATTTGTTCTCCAGTCATTTATATACTATACCAGCCCACGGTCCATTTGTCAAACCTTGACCAACTGCGGAAATGGTACTATATCCCTTGTATAGCAACAGTTTGGAAGACTAATGGACAGACCATCGTGGGATCAAATGTACATGGATAAGTGCTACAAGGCGGCTGAACGCAGCCCCGATGAAAGCACTCACTCAGGTTGTTATATAGTCGCTCGGGATAACACACCAATCAGTTTCGGATATAATGGCTTTCCACGGGGGCTAGCAAATACCCCAGAACGGCAGGAAAGACCGTTGAAATATCAGTACTTCGAGCATGCCGAGCGTAATGCTATCTACAATGCAGGACGCAAGGGTACGAGTTGCCTTGATGCCAAACTCTATGTCAACTGGTTACCATGCTCGGACTGTGCTCGTGGAATAATTCAGTCAGGAATCTCCGAGGTCATAGCCCATAAACAGGGACAGATGGCATTTACTATGTCACGGAATGATACTGTTTGGGGCGCAGACCACCATGAAGTACTGGGTATGTTCGAAGAGGCTGGTGTAGCATTCCGTTGGTACACTGGACCCATCCAAATGGGACTCACCGGAATGTGGTCAGGCAGACGCTACGACCTCAGCACCGAAGCACCATACGAGGTGGCCATGGACGCACGGCTAGCATGGGTTCTGATAGATGGGTGAAGAATGGCCAAGTCGAAAACTGGAAGACGGATTCGAAACTAACTCGTGGGGTCAGAGACGCCTAACCATTGAGGGTGCCGGACCCAACCATTTGCCGTTTCTTGACATCGAGCCGTATTTGGATACGTCCCGGTATGAGGAATTCCACGACGAGGTAAACATTGCGCTATCTAACATCGAGGATTATACCTTCCCGCATGTCAATGGAGCCATCCCCGATGAACTTCAGCAATTTGAGGGACAGACTCATCCATTAGATATCCTCCATAATATCGAGCGGTATGATCCCACAGGTAAGCATCTCGCAATCATAAATTCACTCCCGCAGAAGCAGCAGAAAATGAAGTACGCCACCTTTGCTCTAGGCGCTGCCCAAACGTTTGCGTTTTCGGTGTTCATATTCTACAACGAGTTCAGCACGCGGTCTGATTTGGCCAAGCGGAAGCGCGGTGCGAACTATCATCATTTTCCAAAGGTGGCATCCTATATTGATAACGAGTTGCCATTCAAAAATGTTTCCCGTGCAATTTTATTTGGGACATTTCCCAGTACGGAAGTGATTTGCCACCGTGATTGGATTCGGACGGAATCCAATACGGAACATCATATCAATTTTAATTTTGGCCCCGGCAGACGAGCGTATGTTTATGACTGTGAGACACAACAAAAAACACATGTTAGGGAAGGTTGCCGTGCCTATGCATTCAACTACCAAGATTATCACGGCGTGAGTGCCGTACCTTGGTTCACTTATACCATTCGGGTAGACGGAGAATTCACAGATGAATTCTGCGAAAAGCTAGGATTGGTCGATAGAAAGATTTCGGGTTACTGACCGCGAGAGTCGGGGTATTTGTGTACCGGTGGTTCATGTCCCGAGCCTTCTTGATCCTGAATCAAATCATGTAGCGCCTGTGACGCCTGTGGTGACGGAGCAACATCATCACCAGTATGTATTGCCATAATCAAAGCCGCTAGCTCGTCATCCAGTCGTTGGTATACCTTACCATTAACTCGAACAGGTTTTGCCAGTTCCATTCCGTCCAGATCAACACCATCTTGATAAAAGGTGTGTGGTCCATCCATCTCCGTCGGAGAAATATCCCAGTTTAGGTCGAGAATAACAGGCACCGCCTGCCCTGTGGATTGGTCATAGGCTTCCATCTCGACTCGGGCTGAAGGTCCGGCATTTGCATCCATTTCAGCATCGGCACGCATGTCATCCATATGATCTTGATGACTCCAGTCATCCATTTCATTCAAACCTAATGCTTTCATTAATTCCTCCAGTACGTCGTCAGTTTCGTTTCGGAACATGTGAATAGTGGCTTCGCCAATTTCGCGAGCGGACATAAGATTATCCATCTCAGGGTCCGCGTCCATAGACATATCACCAACGTATGGTGTACCGGTACCCATTCCACCCATTGAGGAGGCACCGGGGCCACCCACGTCACCGTAGGACTCATCCATCGCATCGGTAATTGCCCGAGTGCCACCGTGGTCATCTACGAACCATAAGGATGGAAAGTAGTTTCCCCCTGCTGCCCGTCGAATCGCCTTTATGGCATCATCGTAGCTATCGTAATTACCCAACCACTTCTGCTCAAGTGATGCGCCATACCCACCACGGGGCTCATCGACGACAAATCCGTCGGCCTCATAGTCTGGTTCATCTTCATCACTAGGGTCGCCATATGGCTGCGCACCACTTCCCTGCTCATAGTCATAACCGGCATCGGCATCCTGTGAGGTATCGTAGTTTGGGTTGTAACCGATTTCATTGAGGTTTATGGACTCTTTCATGGTTGGTTCGCCTGCTAGGTTGGTCATACCAACGGGGCTCGCTACGCCGCTCTCAGGAGCCTCTGCGTCCATGTGTTCATCATTGCCAATACTTTCGTCGTAACTGTCGTCGCCATCACGCCACGGTGGGGCATCATAATTGGTTTGACGATCTAATTCGGGCTCGCTACGCTCATCGTCGTAATCACCATCATTGAATCGTTCTTCGGCCCTATCAGGGTTACGCTCACTGCCGTCACTTAAGCCAACATTCTCTGCTATTTCGCCTTCCTGATGATGCACTTCTGAGTCTGAAAGGAAATTTTTGGCTGGAGTAACCACTTGGAATCCCATAGTATCGCCACCTTTCATCTGATTCCGGCCATGCAATATGGCGGTCTTCACGTCATCATAGCCGGTATTCCAAACCTCACCGTCCGCCTGATAAGTTACCAACTCATATGGCTTGAATTCATCAGATTCACCCATCACCATAGGCATATCCATCGGAGGCATACTGACGCTCACGTCCATCTGGTGTCCGTTGTCATCCATTTCGCATTCGCTCTGACCCATTCCCTGTAAAACTGAAGAGCAACCACCGATGTCCATAGGTGCCTCGTTGTGTGAAAACCCACCGTCTGGATAAACGCGGAAACACTCACCTCCTTCACATTTGATTATCAGTACATTTTGGTCGGCTTTCAATAACGAAGCATCCACTACAGGATTGCCGTGTGCATTCGCGGCAACCGCTAAAGATTCAGCGGCATCGATTTGTTTGGTTGGTCTGTCCCATAACCACGAGATGGCACCGGGTGGTAAATGCATAAGATTCATGCGCCCAGATTCCATCAGTGCTACTTGAAAGTCAATATCGGTCATGGTAAACTCCTCAATGATGTAGTATTTACTATCGTGGCTCATAAAGTATAAATATCAGTATGAAAAAATGTGCACTCCAAGAATCGTCAAGAGTCCGAGCAAGGGTTCATGGAAATCATGGGCCAGATAGGAAAGCACTACCGTCATTTCGTCTTCTAGGATGCCTCAATCAAAACCTGTTTCATTCTCTGGAACGACTCGTCGTTGAACAGCTTGCGGGTCATTCTCCAGACTACAATGATATCAACAATCCGGCCACCTACGAAATCGCTCAAGCCTGTACATTGAAGACCTACTTCACTCCGGCCTATCGACAAATTCTCCTCCAGACTACTGATCGACCGGAGGGTGGAGTTCCCGATGAATGGGAGTACACGGATTACATAGAGAATGCTGATGGCTTCGCGGAAATAATTAACCAATTTGCCAATCCACATTTTCGCGCCCGCATCGCAGTTCTCCCACCAGAGGAAAAATTGGATTGGCACATCGATACCAACACCAGTTATGCTTGCCGTGTGAGCATCATGGTGCACGGGCAACAGGAATTCTTAATCAACCGTGGTGGGAATATCGAGCAACAGATTATGAAGGCTGGTGAGATTTGGTTCAGCAACACTGGCTTCAGTCACAGCGTAGCTGTCATCGGCGACGAGCCTCGGGTGAGTGTGTTAGTAGGTTGCCATCACTCCGCCATAGAGCACCTGATGCCATGTCGAGATTAAACTTTTCAAACAAGCTGCGGATAATCCATGTCCTGAATCATCTGGCGCTCATTCCGGCAATCATGTACGGGTCGTGGTGGATGTGGGTAGCAGGATACGCATTCTGGTATGGTGTCATTGGCTCGGTCGGAATTAGTCTCGGCTTTCATCGATATCTTTCCCACAAAAGTTTCACCACATACAAATGGTTCGAGATGTTGATGATCTACTCGGGCTGTCTGGCCACCGGAGGAACGCCACTTGGATGGGCAGGCTCTCATCGATTACACCATGCTTATACTGATACGGAAAAAGACCCTCATTCCCCTAATATCATCGGTCCGGTTCGGGCGTATTTTCATATCTGGGAACCGTTCCGTATTCCTAGCCGACTCATTAGAGATTTATTGACTAACCCCCACGTCAAGTTTTGCCAACGACACTATTTCAAAATTCTAATCGGATGGGCCAGTATGCTGTGCCTGATTGATCCCCTGTTGATGGTATTTGGATATTGCCTGCCTGCGGTCTTTGCATTCCATGCATATGGCCACATCAACACCTTCGGACATTTATTCGGATATCGAACTTACGAAACGAAGGACAGCACCAGTCGAAATAATTGGTGGGTGAATCTACTGACCTGTGGTGAAGGCTGGCACAACAACCATCACAAATTTCCTAACAAATATAGGATAGGGCTCAAGTGGTGGGAGTTTGATATTGGAGCCCGAACGTTAGAAACCTTCGGACTGATGAAAACACATCGTTAGAGATGTAGCTTGAGGTCTTCGTACAGCACTTCTGTAATAATAACGATACGGGATTCTGTAGCGGAGTGGTTAAGAACCCTATGACGCCATCCCGTGTTGAGGAACCACGTTTCACCATCAGCTATCCATAGTGATTCTACCTCACCTCGTCTTATAAACTGGAATTCAGAGTTCACCATATCGACGCCAATCTGGACGCGGCATATAATCGACGTATTCAAATCGATGTGCCAAGTTATTTCGCCACTCGGTGGAGTTACCGTAATGCGTGTCTGATACACCGTACCAAACATAGATTCTAGATAGTCCCGTATCTCCGCAGTGCCGTCCTTCCACTCGGTGTAATTTATCTCGCCATCTTGGTCACTCTCTGGCGCTTGTGTTTGTAGTAGCACCAGTTTGTAATCCGTAGGCACCATGTCCGTCACCGGACAGTCCATTGAGATTTTATAGTTCTCCGTACCCAAGTCACTTTCGGCACCACCGTGGGCAATCGTTCGTGCCTGATCCAATACCGCTATGGGTACATTGTAATCCAGTTTGGTGAACGTCGGCAGTTCGTGCCTGCGTGGTCCAGCGCTTCCTTTAACGTGCTTACGGTTGTTCATCAGCGAACTCTATAAATTGGGTGTAGTTTCGGTGTTTTTGTTTCAGTCGGACGGAGTGTACGGCCACATCATATGGGTACGTTGTCCTTCCCATAATACCCCAGAAGCTATCCCACTTCGGACGTTTTCCGGCTGGTACAATATACTCGACGTAGCGCTCGTATCTATCGAAGAACTCATCGGTGTATTTGTCCCACATTTTCAACTCTGCTTTCATGTGAGCGGCATGCTTGATGCAATAGTGATAGAACCGGTCTTGGGATTCACAATACTCGTGCAGGCTTCTGATGATATGCAGGTGTCCGCTTTTCTTGGGATTGAAGAGTGGGGAATGAGAGTGATCTATTACGAGGGTATGGTCGGTGACACCGGGTAGTTTGTCCCAGAAGAACATTCCCACACACGATCTGAGAATACCGTCTTCGTCAAATGCACCAGCGAGTACATTTCTACCACTTCTGCGGTAGTCAAACTCTGTTAAGAAGTCAGTGATATCTAACCTCCGACTGCGCTCCATAACTTTCTTTTGGGTGTTTACAATACGCTCGTACTCGGGGAAATCTGTGGACACGAGGGGTCTTACAATAAATTGTATCCCGTCGTAATCAACAACTCGTTGTTCGAACGTATGCTCCACACTTATATAACTTCTTCGGTTATTACCGGTGCGTTATAAACGGCAGTGGAAAGGTTTGTTTCGAGGGTGATGTAAGACGCATCCAATTTGAAAGCATCATAGTCTTCTTTAGTCAGATACAGCGTAACCGTTTCCACCTCGGCATTACCATTAATATTACTGGATCGGTAGATGATTTTACCCTCAGCCTGTTTTGCAGCGATATATGCTTGGAAGGCGTCATACCCTCCCATGGACGGCATAATGGTGGCGATGTCTGCCACGGTCATGGCGCTAGCATCTTTTCTGGTTATTTTCGAGACTGTCATGTACATTATTCGTTTCCTCTATTTTCTCCGTATTGGAGTATTACCTGATATTTACCCAGAATCAACATCGTAGCGAATACCAGCGATGTAGGATTCTACTAACTCTTGGACATTGGTTTTTGAGTCAGTGTCGCTCACCGCCACCAACCACCCACGGTCGGCAACCTGAACGTCGTTGCGCATCTCAAACAAACGGTCATCGTCCGCGACGGGGGTTGCCACCTCTACCAACTGATGATCCTCGATTTCAGGATATTTGATGTTTGTTATCCTGCCTTTCGGGAAAGGAATGAAACTATAAAAGACGCGGTGTCGCATTCCACCTGCTAACCCCCAGTGCCATTTCCATAACTCATCCTTCAGTGTTGCGATTATCACATTACTGGCGTAGGACAAATCTCCACACGCGTGGTACATCATCTTGGTACCAGAGCTTGACATGCGTGGTGCGAAATCTACGAGCCAGAGTTCTCCGTCTTTGAGGATTGCGTCTGCCATCCATGCTCCGTCTGGGAAGGTAATCGGACTAGCTTGTAGATCATCAACGAGTCTCTGACTAGCTCCAATTGCGCCACGGTTCGTTGAAGGGTATCCGAAGCTAATTTCTGCGCATGTCGGCGGCGGTGTGATGCCAATGTCGTAAGCCATGTCGAGTTTAAGATTGCCATTGACAGTTGTTCCTGCGATGGAGATGCATGGTCCTTCAATATACTCTTGCACAATATATCTTCCCCCATATCCCAAGTGGAGATATGATTTGGGCTCTCCGGCCACGTCTCGGTCTTGGTAGAAGAGGGCTCTGTCACTGAACCCTTCGGGATTATCCGAAGGTCCGAAGAACCATTCAAGGCTCTCCTTAGTTTGTGCTCGAAATATTCCAAATCCACCGCATCCAAGTCCGGGTTTGGCAATGACTGGATAGCTGTGCCTCTCATACGCTTTTGGCTCATCATTGGGCTCCACTATTTCATAAGTTTTGGGTACACGGATTCCTGCTGCTTCCATCGCGGGTAGGTAAACGGTTTTATCACCAAAGAATGCGGCCTGCTCCGGTCGGATGCCCGGTAGATCAAATTCTTCATTAATTTTCGCAACCTCGTTTACCACAAGGTCCATGGATGAGCAGGGGAGAATGGCATCGATCTTGTACTCAATGACATAATCCCGCATGATGTTGTAATACCATGCCATATATTCTTCGTGGGAGATTTTTAGTTCATACCGTGATTTGATCCGCGTCCATACATCTGGCAAACAACACTGTCCAACTTCACCCGCACGGTCGGATTCATTGAGATTACACAATAAATGAACACGGTGGCCCATATCCTGTGCAGCCTTCACAAGATACTTGTCAGCAGATCGCCCATGTGGTATTAGTAAATTCATTGTTTCATCATTTCATCATAATACATGCATTCATCGGGAAACGCCTCTGTACATCTATCTAATTCTTCTTTATCCAGATCGCGTTTCCATCGTCCAACCCGCGAGGAGATTATTCCATTTCCATGTTGCAGTTCATACACCCAGTTAGGTACATCAGATTGGGCTCCATTACTCCTATCAATAAACACGCGCTTTACACCATTAAGATAGTTCTCAGGAACGGATAATCCAAGGATGCCAAATAATATAGTGGGATCACGGACAACATCATGGTATTCAACATAATTGAATCTAGAATCCATCTCATTCATGGAGGCTGCTTCTTTCTTGAAATATAAGAACTGGTCCCAGTGGTAGGTAGGTAACATCCTAAAGCTACACCAGTGATCGCGGGGGTCTCTAGTAATCATCAAAAATCTAGCTTCTGGAAACCACTTCCATAAAAGCTCTCGATGTTGATGGGTAAAACATGTTGAGGAACCCCACCGGGTTGCACCCGAGCGGTAACTTTTATGTAATGTTTTAAAATATTCGATGTTAAAGGAGTGCCATTCTTTGTAATTATTATCTGTCCAATACGAATTATCTTCGGCCATTGGCGAATTTTGCCGTTCTTTGAAAAACCAATAATTATCCATCGCGTCTCGGACATACTTCAGAAAATGTACCGTTGGACTCACATCAAAATCAGTTTGCAGGTCGGGATGATTTGCTAGTATCCGTCCAACCATAGTTGTTCCCGACTTAGGAACACCACACACGAATATGGGTTTTTCAGTAGACAGTTCCATATGCCTCACCTGTTGTTTTGAATGTATGAGGAATACCCACAGTATCTAATAATCGGGGCAGTGGGGTGTACCACTGTTCGTTATGCTTTCCGCCATCATGCATGCGGACGATTTGGTGTTCCACATCTTCCCACCATTCTGGTACCTCGGCAAGTGAGTGGGAGATCGGGGAAACACTTTCCCACATTTTATCCGTGGCATAATTGGCGTTTGCCTTTGTGTTTCCCATCAAACAATGCTGCATGTATGTGTTGCTTAATTGGGATGCCATTAATTCCGGTGACCATACCGCTAGGTTGGTCGTCGTGCACATCATGTTTCCACTGTCGTTGAACCAGTCATATCGCATGAGTGCGGTATCTTCTTCTGCATCACGGAGCGCCCAGTTGGCCGGTCCGACCACCCTGATTCCATCATGATTGTGATTCACGAAGTTCATCCTACTAGGATAAACCAACTGCGTATTATTATCACCGAAGGCTCTGGCCACGACTATGTCCTGAATGACATCTATGGATGATGTACGCAGCCATGGTACAACCAGTTCTGCGGTATTGAGTAATAAGGTCGGAGTGATATCAATGATAGTGAACTTGACTAGGTCATCGAAGTCGTATGAAACATCGCCATCGTAACTCAATACTATTTGTTCGATCTCGGGGTCCAATGGACCACGTATATTATTCAACTGCTTGCATGCCTCAACGAAGGCATGATCTTCCGGTCGTCCCCTATTGACTACCACTAGTGTTCTACCCAAGAATGTGTTTTGAAGTTGTTCGGCTATATCAACTAGCGAACGATCTAATGATAACACGGAGCCGGTGCTCGGGAGTTTTCGATAAAACGTGGAGTACATGCATGTGGACGAACGGCGATTCTGAAGTCTCTTTCCGTTATATCCCCACACGAAATGGAAATCCTTCGAGAAGCCGTAGGAAGAGCCTCCTCGCAATTGTGGGTATTTCGGGTCATTGTGGTTGGTATTACTTCCGACCAACCCATACTGTGTCACGTGTTCTGCGATGAAGATATCAGCCTTTTGCTTGTTCATCTAACATCTTCAAATATGTGTAGTATCCCATCATGTTGTAATAAGATGAAATATTCTTTCGGCTTTCGGTCACGACGAAATGTTCGGAATATCCCTGCGTTACCCACACTTGCGCTAGGAAATGTATACGGGAAGTGGTTCCCTCATTCCGTGCTTGGTGCATAGTGGCAACATCAACCACATGGGCGTGCCCATCGGCTGGCATGTGTACGATGCCTTCATTGCGCACCTCGAAGTAACAATTAGGATTAGTGGTAATAGGAATATGAAGACGAACCGCATACTCATTTTCCTTCCCATCCAAGTGCCAAGACGTTGACTGTCCCGGATCAAGTGCTGTAATGCGGGTGCGGTGAGGATGAAAACCTTTCTCTTCTAATTCATTGATTATATCTGAAAAGATTCCGATACAAGCGGCAGTTGGTTTGTTATATTCGTGAGTCGGGCGAGCCTGCCCATAGGTGAACCGTTCGTTACTTTCGTTTTCATAATAACCCCCTTGTTCAAACCCTCGACGCCAATCACCGTCATCGGTCTGAAGAGACCATCCACCAAACTCACCAACTTCTCCCTGCGTGACACGAGGGCCGAGTTCGTACATCGATGACATTTCCTCACGCATCGCGTTGACATCGAATTTTAAATTTAATTTCTCATGAAATATCACGGAACTTTTTCCTCATCAATGTGATAGTATAATCAACTTCTTGAGAATCACCCACTTCTCTTCGTCTACTACTACTATAATTAGGCATTTTCTCATCAAACCATCCATTCAGGAAATAATCGATGTTGTGCTCACGTGCGTATATGATAGCGGTATGCCACGGATCAGGGAATAGGTTGCATGCCCATTCGAGCATTGGGGTGACGAGGTGCTGACCACGGAATTCTGGTTTTACATATATCCCACGTATGCGTAGGTGAGTGTCTGAAATGTTATATACGCTGGTGAACGCCGCCGGAACACCATCAACGGAACACATCACTGGAAACATTATAATCCGCTCGAACGCTTCCTCTCCGGCGTATTGGATCATTCCGTGTGGATTATGAATAATGGGTATCCAATGCCAGTCAGTGTTCCATGGCCAGAGTGGCTGAATGTGCTGCCGCCACTCGCTGAACGGAATGATCTCACACTCCATGGAATAATCTCTTCATGAAATCGTGATACTCAATGCTGACTACGCGGTTGTACTGGCCATATTCCTCAACCAATGCATCGCGGGCAAAGGATTCCAACTCTGTGATTTTCTCGTATCCATGAAATTTAGGTCTGGGGATCATATCGGGGAACTCTAACCGATAGATTTCACCCTTCGTCGAAACAGTCGATAGTTTTCCGTGTCGTTTATCCTCGACGAGTTCGTGGACCACGGGGCTATTGAGGAATTCGTACATTAACTCGGGAGTGTATTGAAAGAACCCCGGAACAGCATCACGTTGCTGCACCATAAAATGACGGTACCACGATTGGATGCGTTCCTTCTCTTGGAACATCCATGCACTGCGTTCGTATGGGGATACTCCCGCGATATAATCATCCGGTACCACTTTTGACAGGTACGGTTCTCCTGATCCCAATATCGGAAGGCCGTCGATTTGGTCAGCCAGCCACATGATCGCCGGTAACATAGGTGATGCGCATTTAGTTCGTTCGGCGTAATCGTAAACCTCAGTTTCCAAGAATCCGTTAATGTTCAGTTCGATGATGTCATACGGGATTCGGCGCTGCTCACAGAACACTACCGCGAAGGCAACATCGTGCAGATTGAGGTCTTTTTTAAATTTGAGGATACTAACTTTGAACGGAATCTTTTGATCATGAAAACTTCGTACCACTATTTCGCTTTCGTTTCCGCCAGAGAACATGATGTTTGAGATTTCGTCACTACTTTCATGGATCAGTCGCGCAGCACGATAGCACTCTGCTGCGAAGTTGGTGGAGTAGACGTGCTGTGGGAGAACAGGAGAGTATTTGCCATACTTCACAATGAATTCATACTCGGGTTCTGCACAGTGTGGGAACATCCAATAATCATTATCATTGATTCGGTATCCAAACTGGAAATGATTCTCATGTGTGTATTCAAACATAATATTGCTTCATAATTTCTGGATCATGAATCCCATCAAAGAATACCACACCCCGCCAAAAATCAACAGAGTTTGCACCGTGGAGTACATCTTCATTCAAAAAGAAAAATTCATTCTTAGTAGTATAGTACGATTTCGTCTGATTATCCATGAGGTATGAACGCCCCTCCGGTCCTAATGCGAGTCGCCCGCCGAGGTATTGCTGCCGTTCGTGTAGCTGTGGGTTGGCATTGCAGGTTTCGGCATGCCTGAACCAATCGGCGGCATACGTTCCGATGGATATGCCGTCATCATATGATTGTCCGGTTATCCTGTCCTTGTGGCAGTAGACGGATTCCCCCGGTTTCTGTATCAGCAATTCAACCCGTGTCAACCGAGAGTAATGATGCACAAATGGTTCGACCAACGCCTTCACTGTCTGACTAAGTTCGTCGTCTTTCCATTTCCATTCTTTCGTTGGGTCCATTCTGAAAAGACGAGCGGCACGTCCGTCATTTTCGTAGCCGGTGAGTAACCGACAACTAATCATCTTCCAGTACGACCGTTCTGGCGAGGCGGTCATAGACGCCAATTCCAGAACCGTATCTGATAGTTTCTGATCGGCAAATATATTAGTTAAATGATAATTCATTCGATGTAGGGTCCATCGTAATTTTCAACTGCATCATGCATCAGTGCGTTCAGTTTGGGGTCAGACAACGAACCATACATCATCAGGTGTATCCGGTCATCCTCGCCTTCGTTTCGGACGTTGTGTTCGTTCCATGCATTGAGGAGCCAGCACTCACCAGCCGCATAATGTTGCCACTCTGGATTGATTCCGTGTTCGCTATGATGGAATTTGGTAACTCCGAGTTCCACGTTAGGGTTCGTAATAATAGGGACATGCACAATCGCGATATCGTACTGAGTATAACTACCATAGTTCCCTGACTTAAACTGACAATGGCTGTGCCAATGAAGTCCACCACCAGAACGGATTGATGTAATTCGGCAACGACCGGGATCATCAAATAATTGATAAATGATGTTCATACACTGTGGCGCGTGTTCGGCCATGTCGGTGTGATAGTATATCGGTGCTCCCCATGGAGTTCGTTCTATAGTCAGTGGGGGTGGCTGTCCCCTATACGAGCGGGCATCGAGCATTCCCTTGGACGAGTCGGTCTCGAAATCCACTAGCCCAATACCTCGCCAGTTGTCTCTGTATTCATCGCGTTCCTCAACGGACCGGTCGCTGCCCGGTAGTTCGTAACCGACTAAGTTTGGAAGAATCGGACGAACTTCCTCAACCATCCGAGCAACATCAAAACTGATTGGGAGCTTCAGGTGCGGTATCGTTTTTAGTTTGTTGGAAATATTCATTAGTCATGCTCGAATGGTGCATTGATACGAAGCTGGTCGGCGTAAATTATATTATCCGAGTCGGCAAACCGTTCCAGCAGCCAATCGGTTGATGGTCCATAATATTGAAGTCCTAATCTGAATCGGTCGGTTATTGTGGTATTGGTAACGGCGTGACCCAGACTGATATCTACAAACCAAACTTCCCCCTCCTTCATTGGAATACTAACCCAATGGTTGGTTCCGGTGTTGATAACAAAATTCTCAGATTCTATACCGCTGAGTCCGACGGTTATACGGAATTCTTTATGAGGGTTGTTGTCATGATGATACTTAATCGTCGAGGCGGATTGTAATTTCAGAAATCGAGCGCCGGTCAAGAATGCACCAGCACCTTCTATGCTCTGGCAGAAATCGGTGGTGTTAGGACAATGTGCAGCCAATTCGGTATATGCCCACTGTTTCATATATTGCTGACGCGCTTCGAGGGTTTGTTCTTTACCACAGACCATTTCAGGCAAGTGACGGTAGAAAGCCGGATCAGAAAGTCTCCAATTTCCGAGGGCACCCCTGATTGACGCTGTTCTCCAATCGGTCCTTCCTGTTTGCATATTGTGTGGTAGAAAACATCCTGCATCATCGAGGATTTTACACTCGGCCAGCATATCCTTGCATATATTGGATATATTCGGATACGGGATTTTGAACGCCGCAACATTAAGTCCATGAAAAATCATCGCCATTCCTCCTCTTCCATATCTGCAAGTGGTTTCATTGTACGGCGAGCCTCGTCCAACGAGATACCCGAGCGTATCTTATCACACAACATGGTATTGTAGAAGTCTATGCGCCGGTCTGTTATGTCGAGGGATTCTCGACCGATGCGCCAGATATCAGAAAGGCTTGAGATTGCGTAACAATTCTCACCCCACTCGTGGGTAGACCATCCCGTTGTTCTAATGAAGCCAGCCGACTCATATGCCGGTAGTGCTTCTCTTCGAGGCATCGTCCATACGAACGTGCCACCCATGAGTTTTATGTGCTCTCTCGTTTCTCTCAATATTTCTTTGGCATATCCATTCCTACGGTGCCACGGATGCACCCATAACCCACGACTACGCCACGATGTTCCGGCTGTTGATGTGTAACTATTGACCGCCACTATTTCATCATTGAGTACCAGTCCGATGAAAAACGGTGGTCTCGCCTTGTACTCCATGTCGTATCCTCCTAGATACTTCATAGAGGTTACGGGCTCACTATCACGACCATCCCATAATTTAGTGTCCCAGATCGGCTTGACCTGTTCCCATGTCAATGATTCAAAATTCAACATCTCCAAAGTCCTTTAGTTGTTCTGGTGTATATCCCATAAGATCATTGGACACCGGATCACGGAGAGGCGACCTGATGACACGCGCAGCTTCGATGCCAATCACTTCCCCGAGGCGGCACTCGAAGTCCAATTGCTTCTCGAACGATTCGGGAGTCGGAGCGATCATCATTTTGATTTCCAATTGGCTTAATGAATTTTCTAAGATCGCTTCGATGTTATTAATTAATTTATCAAACTTTGCGAATTCAAAATGAACCGAGATGGAAATCTCAGCAACCAATGACAGTTCCCACGCCCTTTTCACACTCATGGTGCCGTTGGTCTGAACATGGATAACGTGTCCCTTATCCGCGATGTATTCACACAACTCTATAAAATCAGGATGAAGGGTAGGTTCACCACCAGCGAAATTAAATTGCATGAGTCCGTGATATTGGCGCTCAATATTATCTACTACCTTTTTCAGAACTTCGACGGGAACCCACTGGTCGGTCTTGTTGTGGCTAGTCGGCCAACAATACGAGCAATCGTAATTGCATCGGCGACCCAAGTCCCACTGCACGTTGAACAATTGTGGCTCAAGCGCATCGAGGCGTGCGGGATATGAGTGCTTGTGCAATTTGATGCCAGTGCCACAGTCACATGTGTTATTAGTGCATGTCAGCATTTCTTTAGGAAGTTGCCAATCCGTCAACATATGACCCAATGGACCACCAACACGGCACGGCCCGCACCATACCATCCCATCGAAATCGATGTACATGCACTCGGTTCCCACAGTGCACATCCATCCTTCAAATCGATTGTGTCCCGCAGCTTTGATTTCGGCCACAGAATATTTAGTCGTCGTTTCTATGATGTCATTACCCCACCCCACCGCTAAATCGCTTATGACTACTTCTTTCATTTTACACCTATCACCATGAAGCGCGTGTACCCGTAGCAAGGTAGCGAGCCTTTATATATCAACTCACTCAAGTTTGCCTTGTCGGCCAACTCGTCCTCGTTTTCTACACAGTCCACGTGGTCTTCTATTTCTGTGAAATTATTTGATTGTAGTATTACCATTTTATCATTCGGTACATTACTATACCACTTACCAAAATCAGCAAAGTGCTCACAGCTAGTATTGATAACGGTATCGTATCGAGCGTAGGATACACTATTGCAGTCGATGGGTGTCGCCGAGTATCTGGGGCCATAGTCGATGTTCAAATCAAGGGATGCCATAATTGCAGCCTCATCAGTGTCCATATTTTTGAGGTGTGTTATATAAAATCGTCCATCGTCGAGGAGTATACGTGGAAGTATTCCTACCCATCCACCACAAACCGCCACCACACCTAAGTTGATGCGGTGATTAGTTTTAAGTTGCTCCGATATCCACATTTTGGAAGTGATTTGACCACGGGACATGGCGTCACCCCAATTCAGGTCGGGATGCTTTTCAATACAGCCACGCAGTCTCTTGATGAATTGTATCTCTGAATACATTTCTTCGAGGCCGCGTAATACAAGAATAGAATCAGTCATTTAATCGAACAGACAAGATGTATCCTGTCTGTATTTCCTCCGTTGTATACAGTGTGATGCTTCGTAGTATCTACTGAATATAAACCGCCATCAGCAGGGAGATGATACGTTTGTATGCTCGGAACACGCAAATCGTCGGTAATCCACGGAATTTCATTGGTCTCATTTATGAAGAAAAACGACCGGCTGTTCGTGACGATGGGTATGTGCAATCGCTTGTAGAAATCTTCATGAAAACTGAGGCAACCTTTGGGTTGCAGTCGCATGAGTCGCATGCGCCAGACTTGGCCAGTCTGTTCGTGTATTTTGTTCCAAATTTCGGCGAAGTAGGTAGTCTCAAATTCTGGAATGAGAGTATCATACCACTCGTCCTTGCGTACTATTCTCCCACCTTCCCGCGATGGTCGTGTGACATTACCATGGGCTAGTATTTGGGTACCAAAAGCTCTGTCGTCATATTCGCACGAAAGGCCAATCTGGTTGTTATCCGACCAATCAACCTTCGTCACTAATGCATATGTGGCAGCAATGAGCCGAGGCACATAGAAAGTTTGTTCAAGTCTTTCTATTGAATTGTTCATGCAACCATTCCCAATCATTGATGCGTGCGAGGGCTTCAGTATCGGCACCATTCGTAATACCATAATCGTATCCACTAATGGCACCAACGGTACAGTGAAACGCGTTCGGTACGTCGTTTGTATTATTCATCCACTGCTTCAGGCGTTGGTGGTTTTCTTCGGTAATTCCACCTTTAATTATACCGGAGGATAATTTTACACATTCACGGAATCCGGCTTTCCATGCTTCAAAGGGTGAGGAATTTATTATGGTAGTTGATGCGACCTCATCCATGGCGTGAAATACGCCGCCGATGCTTGTCGTGAAGTCAACCACCTTGCTCGACACGGCCAATACTGCTCGTCGGGGTAATAGCTTAATACCCCCGTAACCATATTCCAGACCATTAACGTTATTTCTGGCTCTCCACACTGCCACGTGATCTTCTACGTTGGCTCGTGACCAGTTGTATGAGAAGTCGAAGTCTTCATCGACGATGTTATCTCCGTCAATAACCCAGAAATAACTGGTTTTGCAAGTGCTTGCGGCGAGTTGATGAGCGGCGACTATTCCACTGATGCCATGAACACGCTGAGCACGTGGGAATCGGGTTTTGACTAATTCCCAGTGCTCTTGCGCGTTTGGTTCATGGTACGAGAGAAATACGATGTCATACACGATTATTTCTCGGGGGTCTCCACGGTCTCGCTGGATACGGTGTAGTCCCACTGTTGCAACTCTTCGACAAACAGATCGAAGTCTTCACGATCTTCGAACGCGCCTTTGGTTCCGCCACCGCCAGTGAATCCGATGCCGGTGGAGCCTTTGGCTTCGTTCTCCATCTTGCTGTTGGAGAAGTCACGCTTGCGCTGAGTGTCGAGGCGCTGAACTGTTTCGTCGAGGGTTTTTCCGAAGCACAATACAGAGATGATCATCTCCTTGACGTGAGCGATGCTGAATCCCGACGATGCCTGAACCCACTCGAACAATTCGTCGTCAGTAAGGTCGGGCTCCTTGTGGCGGATAAACGCCGCACGAGCACGAGCAGACGGCATTGGTACCGGCACGATGAGATCGAAGCGTGAGGGGCGATCTACGAAGCGCTTGTCCAGTTGCTCGATGTAGTTGGTGGTAGCCAGAAATACAACGTTGGAAATCTGAGCTTCACCATCAAGGACGGCAAGCCAGTTATTTTCGCGGCGATCACGATCCGTCAATGTGTCGAAGTCTTCCAGAATAACGATGACAGGGCGAGTGGGCTCAATCCGGCGAAGCAGTTGCAAACAGTTTGACAGGATTGCAGGGTCTTCTGCGTAGATGGCAATACCGCCATTTCCGATGAGCATTTGTACGAGCATCTGAATGGTACAGGTTTTACCGGAACCGGGCTCGCCAAACATCATGATACCGCGCTTGTGCATGAATCCGCGAGATTCCATCGTTTGTTTTACCTTGTCCGACCAGAATAGTTTGATCTGGTCAACGATTTCATTACAGATCATGTCAGGAAGCTGAATCAGGGAATCAGTTTCGATCATGAGTTTCTGAAAACATGGACCTACGTCATCGCGTTGTGCACATTTGTACAGTCCGGGTGGAACCGTTTCTTCGATGTTGCTGGTACCCCAGAATAGCGTACCTTCAGGGTTGGCACCCCAGTGGCGCTGCGCACTCTTAATCGACTCCGTCAACTCGTCGTCGGATTGTGATGTGATACCAACGACCTTCTCGTCATCTTCGGTTACTGCTAGACTATTTGCACCCATGTTCTATATCTCCTTCGAGCTATTGACCACTTTTTATCTCGTGGTATCTATTAATATCTTCCTCGTACTGATCGGCTAGCTCTTCGTACCATTCAACCAATTCCGAGGGGAACGTCTTCTGGAAGGATTTATCCCGCCTGTCATCATACTGCTTGTAAAATAAATAAAAGTCAAGCTCATTTCGCATTCTTAGTAATTGATCGGTAGACCAGTGTGGGTCTGCCCCTTCGCGAAGATATCCGATGATCTTATTAATACCATTATTTTCCCAATCCGACAACCGAGTTTCGTTTTGATTTTTCCACGCTTCGAGTTCCGCCGCCCGCTCTTCGCGCATTTCTTCGGGCAGTATCAACACCGACATGAAATCCGGCGACTTCAATAAATTGAATGATATCAGTAGGTTATAATCGCCACCCTCGCGCAATGTTAGCATGTCATTCAGAAAATCCGTGAACGAGTACAATGACAGCGCGGTGATGGTGGTCATGATGGTGGTCTGTTCCACCTTACCCGCGTCCATCACCCGACTGAGATTATTGTACCAGTAATCATAATCCAATCCGTCCCGCAAATACTCGGCCTGAGCCCCGTGCGCTTCGCAGGAAGTGAATAAGGAGAATCGCGGAACCAAGTGCGTGAATACTATCAAGTCGTCTATCAGGTCGATCTTCCCTCCAAGATTGGAATTCACCGAAATGAGCATATCTTCACGGACTCCGTCCCTCTTTATCATTTCCGTCAGTTTCCAAAACGATGCACTCATAAGTGGCTCGCCGCCTGTGATGCGAAACTGTTCCAAGGTTTGAGAAAGCTCTGGCCACCATTTCCAGAAGGCTTCCAAGTATGGATTGCCTTCATTATATTTTCCGTATGGCTCTGCTGTTTTCGAACCATCGTTATCGTAATATCCGATACTTTTCTGGAGAATATATGCACCATTCTTTTTAATATCTTTCGCCCACGTTGTAGAAAATCTCGGACCACAATACGAGCATGCAAAATTACAGGTTCGGTCGAACGATACCTCTAACGTTCGGAGGGAGAGATTCCAATCTTCCGACGAATTTGCTGCTGCGTCAATGTCATCCGCAGAGTATCGGTATGTGTACGGAATGCGATCTGGATACACATCACCCGATACAGCATCCTCAATATTCCAACAGTACCTACATGCGTCTGGACGTTCGCCAGCAAGCATCTGTAATCGCTGCTCTCTTTTATCTTTCGTATTGTGTAATACCGATGGATTAAATTCCACTTCGACGGAATTAATTTGATGAGGAGGCGTGTGGTGACACGATTTGGTTTGGCCCTCATTCAAATAGATAACCGAGTCGTACCATTTAGACGCACAAAAGGTTGGTGAAATTGGGTCCATCACCTCCTTGCGGAATTTGATTAATTTATCAGACATACCCTGTCCGGCTCGGCGCAACGTAAACGTGCTTGAAAAACCGCGAGGCTTCTTCGTCGAGATCGCCAAGGTTTAGATTCATGGATCGGCGAAGTTGTAATCCCAAATCAACGGATTTTTGCCATATATCATCACGGGTCCATGTATGATAGAAAACCTCATTGAGCCAAAATTCTTTGAGCCAATCATAGTCTGCGATTAACTCGTGGTCCCAGTTCGTGAGGTTGGCCATGTACACACCCAAGCGTGTCCCGTAAACCGACCACAGTCCATTTTTTACGTCCGCACCGACTGATGCCCAGATTTCCAATCGTTTGATGTTTCCATGCCACAGTGCATCAGCATCGTTGATCTCTGCCAGACGTATTTTTCGTCCACGATCCAGTGTCATCTTGACGCCCTCGCGGAACCCTGCACGGAACGCCTGAAATGGACTTCCGTTGGTGAATGTTTCGCAATAGGATTCTTCGAACTGGATGTATTTTGTGTCCCAACAAAAATCAACTGTCGCCGTACCTTCCACGGCATTTTCGTGGGTGCGCATGTCGAGGACATATTGCTTTGGCCAACACTTCAACCCACCATTGCCATATTTGAGACCGTTGATGTGATTGCGTGCTGCCCAAGAGAAAACACAATCCTCAATGTCATCAGGAACTTCGAACTCCATGTTGAAAAATTCCTCATCAACAATGTTGTCCCCATCTATGGTAACAAATCTTTCCGTTTCTGATGCATTGGCGCACGCTTTGTGTGCGGCATCGAATCCTTTAACACCATGTACGTGCTTTGCCCACGGCCATTTCTTTTTCACGTCTGCGTAAAATTCGTCAGCACGCGGTTCGTCGTATGACAGGTAAATTATATCAAATTCGTTGGTATTGAAGGTTTTCATGTTTCGATCCGTAATTGGTATCGCTCTAGTTCGTGTTTGGTATACACACTAAATTCACTCGGAATTTCAGTATCGCATTTATGATTGTACCCCTTCCTGTTCATGGTATCAAGGAGGTGTACCATGAAACTATAATACAGTATGTTTGGTTCATCTCTATGGGTAATAAAAAATCCCATAGTAATGTTCGGGTGGGTGATCCGAATCCCCCGAGTTCTTATATTGAAAATACCCTCGGCTCGGTTCCAAGTAACCGTCATCTGTGTTTTCTCTTGACGACTCGGGATCGGTCTTAGGAATTTCGCCGCCACCGGATTGATGTATTTGGAGTCCTGCTTTACCAGACACATTTCACCCAGTTCCACGCTCCACTCAACTACCCAATAGTTGAGTGCTTCGGTACCCGTAATGAATTCCAGCCCCTTTTTGGAAGGCACACGGATAAATTTCATATCACCCATTTCTTCTAGAAGCATTGGTGAAACAGCTTTGATCACACCAGTCGTGTGTGCATCAGATTTTGGCTCGTAATAAATGTAAAAATCATCCATTGGCCGCGTTCTCCAATTTCAACATTACATCCTCGGTTAACCATTCCTTCTCGACGTAGTGAAACGGGTATTGCTGCCGGTAGTGTCCCACCATGAGCGTCAAATCATCACGCAACACAAATGGCAGCATATCAGTCCAATGTGTATTGGCCAGCCCCAGTCCTTGATCCTGTGTCTTCATATGGGTAAACGTAGGGAACACACCGCGATGAGTAAATTCGTCTTCGACCCCCATTATTTTTGCCGCTATGGCAAATGCCAAGTCTCCACTTACTTCATTAGGAAAATCTTGGAAGAAATGCGTCCATGAGTATCGCAGAATCGAGTTATTCTCTCGCATGATCTCAAGTAGTTTGGGATCAGATTTGCGCAATCGGTAATGCTCTCGCATATCACGCCAACTATGGTAAACCGCTGCCACCGTATCAAAATATTCGCAGGCGCGGTCACTTTGTCTAAAGAACATGAAGGCGGTGTATGCCATCGGTAGTTGATTCACCAAAAATGATTCTCGGTAGGCTTTTCGAACGATTGGGTCGCCACGGTACGTCACAGGTTGGGTGGTGAACCAGACATCTCGATGATGTATGGTGTCCCACCAATCACTAACATCGGTTGGGAAGATCATATCGGCATCGAGTAAAATCGTTTCTTCGTATGGCGACATGTGATACACCTTCCATTTATTGTGTATCTTCCACTCGTAGTGTCGTGCTGCGTCTCCCCACGGAATATCAATTACTTCATCAAATACATCAGCGTACTCTGTTGGAATTTTAGCGCCCGGTGTTACCAACACTGTCAGATATGGTACCTTACTCTGGGTGGCTTTCAAACTTAATGCCAGACCATATGCCATCCGCAAATAGTCTATTTCACCACTGTCCTGAGCGATGGTGATGTACCCACGTCGTCGCTTGAATTCACGCATAGCAATCTATAATCTTGTCAGCCATGTTCAACATACTATCCTTGTTCACACAATGGACCGTGCGGTATGTTGATGCAGGAAATGCCTGTCCGTTGTGCTCGATTAAGAATGATGCTCTTCCAAGTTCTACATCAATCATTATGTCCCGATTCCATGCGAATATCGTGTTTTTTGTCGGTAGTGGTTCGACCAACGAGTTTCGCTCGTTGACACCCCCGCTCATTATATGGGCAGCAATCGTTAGAATGTAATCAACCCTGATGAGCCCCGAGGGGAACCCATACAGGATACTATAATAATCATAGTTGTTCATTATGAGTTCAGACAGGGAAAAGAATTCCTTGGTGGTTTGGCTCTTTCGAAAATAACAAATCGTCGCCCAGAAGGAAGTAAGGCTGGCGTCGCTGAGTCTTATGGTTTCGGTTTCATTTTTCATATCCGTAATTTCGCGGTTCATTCGGATAGGCGCACGCGAGTCCCACACGTTTCGTAGGGTGCGGTCTTGTATCAATACATCGGTGTCTATGAGCAACGTTTCATCATATGGGGACAGACTGTATGCTTGCAGGCGTGTTGTGTTGTGGTATTTGGCTCGGGTTCTCTGTCCGTCTGCCAAATCAAAACTCTTAGAATTGTTATCATCAACTTCAATAAAAATGGGGTCCGCAAAAACGGACTCGGCACGGGGGTGATCGCGTAGGAGGTCTTCCCATGTTTGTTCATCGGTGACGAGGGAAATTGATTCATCAATATGATAGACAGCGGCCAATGCCGAGGCATATGCCATCTTGCCGTAATCAAACAGTCCATTGTTGTGCGCGAACATGAGCATTCCGCGCATTAGGAAGCCTCAATGAGTTCTTGCGCAGTTTGGGATTCACGTAACTTCGTGTAGGTATCGTAGTATTGATTTAGCGCCTCGGTATGATTTTCTTGCATCTGTTCGAGGAACGCTTCGATGTCTGGGATTAGGACCGGCTCGTTGTTATCGTCCAGTAGAATATGAGATACTACCCGTTTGGGCATAACGGCCATGCATAACACAATATGTGTTCTGCTATCAGTCAATAGTGTCTCGACATATGAGAATAGCTCGCGGGTCAACTTGAATACATGCCCGTCCCAATATAGAACGTTCAGTGACAGGAATCGCTCTTTGGCGTGTTCTACTTGATTCACGTATACTGCCCGCCGATCTGCGTCGGTAAGTATTTTATCAATCTGTGATTGTTCCATGGAATATCCTCGTGAGTACATAGAAGATAATCTTTAAGGCGTTTGGTGTCAAGTGGTTAGAATGGACTTGGTACCGAACCGGTTGGTGTTACGATGCCTACTAAGAAGGTGGCCTTCAGCACGGAAAAGTTGGCAGTAGTGCCTGCCGATACCAAATCGGAGAACGCATTAGTGTGTTGGTCTGTAAGGGTAATACGAACGCGAATGCCGTCACCGTTGCCACCGTTGGTGCCCACAAAGTTCAGTCGGTGAGCCTCGATGAGAACGTCGTTGGTGGTGTATGCGCCGGTACCAATGTTGGTTCCGTCGATTACCGTTTGGTAAGCGTCCGTCAAATCATAGAACCCAACGGTGCTAGACAGCCCGCTTGTTCCCGTACTGGAAGTATTTCCTGTCCCGATTCGCACTTGCCCGAGTCGTGTTCCGAGTGAGGCCGACCAATCATTATCCTGTGGTGAACCAGCCGGATGGCTTAAATCAATTCTCAATTCTCCACCAGAATTACTGAAATATCTGGCTGCATCTTCGGAGCCGAAGGCATAGTCGAAAATGCAATTTATAGAACCACTAGCGGAGCCCCACGCGGAACCACGAACATTGCTCGAAACGCCGGATGTTACAACGACTGAGGACTTCGTTGCATCTGTGGTAAAGCGATTTGTATTGATTGACTGGATTACGCTATTGAAGTCGTATGCATCGCTTGTTGGTGGGCTAGATTCGTGTGCTTGGATTATATCCCCTGCTTCCATCACGGTTATCGGTGGAATCAGTGTTGATCCTCCCACGACGCCGCTTTGGCTTTCAGAACATACCGCAAGAGCGTTCCGCATAGTTGTCCACTGAGCGCTTGTGATAGGCGTAGCGGTCGTTACAGCACTTAGGGCTATTCCGGTCTGCCCATACCCTCGATTGCCGTATCCGACGCCGTATATGATCCCTACGCACGGTGCTGCGGCATCTGCCGCAATCTGTGACGGATATGACACTGTGCCGTTAACTCCGACAAAGCTATTGTATTCATTATCGAGGATTGTGTCGCCAGCTTCGTAAGCCATAATTTATGATCCAGCAGTGAGGAGGATTGACGAAGCGAAGATCGGAGTTTGGATAGTTAGCGGCGACGTTGCAATCTGGTAATCGATGTCAGATGTAATAGTTCCGTTTACACTATCAAAGAATCCGTTGGTGTGGAGATCACGGTACCGAATGGATATTTCAATCTGCCTACCAGTGTCCCCATTCGGCCCAGTTGGACCATCAAGTGTTCTTGCTCTAATATCTACTTCATTGGCGGCGTAGTTACCAGTGCCAAATCCTTTTGCAATTTCTTGGAAGGAGGTGGTGAGGCCAAAATACCCAATAGGTTGAACTGTCCACGAGCCGCCGCCGCCAGTTTGAGTGGTATCATTAGCACGCAGATTGATTGTTCCCATGTTGGTCAGGAGGGTTGTCCAGTTAGTATTTTGACTGGTAGCCGAGCCACCCGAGCGCGAGCCGCGCATCCGAATTTGTCCACCAGAATTGAAGAAGTATCTCGCATCGTCCACTGTTGGTAGGACTGCGGTAAATCGGTGTTCTAAAGAAGTATTCCACGCTGTGCTTCTGGTACTGTTGAGGATGTTTGAAAACAGCGTGGTAGCGCCACCACCAACGTTCAGCCTGTTAGTAGTAATGGTCGTCAAACTACCGCCGATATCGTAAGCATTACCATCGAGAGGATCGTGGGCTTCGATGGGTTGTCCAGTTAATAATTCTGATGCAGGAGGAAACGTAGTGGCACTACCTTGATGATCCGCACAGAATTGAGCGGCTTCACGGAATGCTTCCCATTCTGCATTAGTAACATCCGCGCCAATAACAGCAGCCGGAATGGCAGATGCCGGACCCGTGTCGATTTGGCCGTAACCAGTATCCCCATTACCAACATCCCAGACTGCCAATAGGCTTGTTCGGAATGTGTTGAAGTCACTGGCTAATATTACTTCGCCTTGCCTGTACGTCATATCTAACTCACCTTGTTATCGAATTGTGATGAAGGCAATCTCGACCAAGCGCTCACCTTCGTCGTCGCTATCTTCCAGTGACCGACCAAAGATTGGTGTATGGCAAGACAGTTCACTTTTCTTGACTGCTCGCGCCACACCCGGTGTATTTGATGATACCAACCGGTCGCCTTTCTTGATTGCGCCCTTGATGCGGACTGGAGCCCGACCCATCATTACTACTGGCAAATATAGTCCTTCTTTGCCAGAATTCAAACAATACGCAGGTTCGGTCGAAATTACGCCGAATACATCATCAACTGATACGTCGGATGCGGTGATTTCTTTATCGCCACCGATCTTTACTACGGTGCCCGCTGCGTAATCTTTATCAGACTCATACCGCTCAGCGATGTCGGCGTAGGTTGCATCCCACGTACCAACGACCGAAGCACCCGTACCATCAATGGTGCCGGTAACCGTGAGGTTGGTTGCATCAAGATTGACGAAGCCACCATCACATGGAGTGGTGAGACCAATGGGTACACCATTCATGTTGAAGTTGACGCCACAATCACCGTCAATCGTGATACCGTCGGTGACGGCCCGAATGTTTAGGTCAATGACATCTCTAGTTGCTTTTGTTACCATTACTTTTTCCTCTTAGGACATCCGTTGTATGAACGCCAATTTAATATATGGTGGAATGTTCTTACCAGTCCCACTTACGCCTGCGGAATCAACCGTGACAGTGTGACTGTGGTTACCAGCAGATGAAGTTGGGGTATTGAATGAAAAGTTTGCGTCATCGTAGCCGCCACTCCCATTACCATTTGCACCACCTTTAGTATTGTGTGTGTGGGCACCAGTTGAATTTGTAGAACCAGTGTGCGTATGCGCTACATTTACAGCATCAGCAGAACCACCGGTATCAAGAAGTTCGCCCTCGGTGACCGTGCCATACA
>Ga0307379_10002447_pt1 | contig 27547 bp, 27 predicted proteins | sample UN2MG_FD_202237 | JGI IMG/M metagenome (GOLD analysis project Ga0307379, IMG submission 202237) | Soil microbial communities from Risofladan, Vaasa, Finland - UN-2 | ecosystem: Environmental > Terrestrial > Soil > Coastal area > Acid sulfate soil | place: Finland: Risofladan, Vaasa | collected...
CCGTTGCATTGGGCCAAAGTACTATGCGATTATCCAACAAAACGGCTCAGAAATCAAGCCCTGCCAACGTTTTCTGGTTAAGACTTGGTTAAGATTTCGCCACTATTTCGTTTCCTTCGGGTTTTCAGGGCTGAATCTTCGCCGTTCCCAACGCATCTCCAGACGCGAAGCGCTCCAGTAGACACCGCCACCATACCGAGGAGTATGATCGACGCCAAGTGCGGGCTCAACGCCAGCGAAATCGGTAGAGCATGCTCCGGGTAGGCTGTAAAGGAGGCAAGGGTGATTGCAATACGGGCAGCGCTGCTAACCGTCAGTTCACACAGCGGTCCGAAAGTGTAGATAGCTTGAGTCTGGCCGGAATTGCCTGCTGCGTTTAGGTACTGCGCAGTCGTGCCCTGGGAGGCCGGAGCTACGGTGACTACGATTCTCTGGCCAGGCAATGCCGGTGTCACAACAACCTCGTAACTCGGCGTCGCAACCGCTCCCGCCGCCACGGTCCCGGGGTCCCAGGTGATCTCTCCCGATCCTCCAACCGCAGGCTGACCCACGATGGTGCCTGTGGCCCAAGCGTTGTCGGCGTAGACGGCCTGACCACCAGGGACATATGCGGTGACCAGCCTGTTCGGGCTTGAGAAGGTTATTGAACCCTGGGAACTTGAGGGGTTGGCCACCTCCACCGTGGCCGAAATGCGGCTGGTCTGGCTCACTTGTTGGGGGTCAGGACCAGAGAGGTGGGTGAGGTATTGCCTGACGCATGGCTTGAGGGGAGCGTCGCCGGCGTGCGTAAGGGGATAGATGCGGGAGGTATTGGCCTGCGCTTGGGAAGTTGGGGGAGGTCGTCGGGGCGTAGCCACAGTCCGCGGTCAGGCTGAGCAGAGTACACGACGAGAACTTGACCGCATATGGGCCTGCAAGTGCGAACTCTGTCCATTTACACTCTACAGGGATCCTGTGGCACACATCGGGCTCGGCGCAGAATGAGAAAAGCCTAGCTTCCCGACTCACGGCCAGAACGTGTTCCTCCAGGACACTCCTCCCTCGATCACTCCAACGAACGCACCAGAACCTCATGGTCCTCGTACGGGGCTTGTCTGAGAAGTGGGTACTATCTTGGCGTCCAACCACCCCAGGTGGCGGATCTCAGCCGTGCTGTCCGCCGTGTCTACCGCCGCTCATTGTGCACTCGCCAAGTCAGTACGCCGAGCGCTGCGATCCCCAACAGGGCCGCCATCGCCCACAGCGTCACCGGCACTGACCCGTGGGCAGCCGACTTCGCCGTGAAGGAGGCCAGCGTGACCGCTGTACCCACACGGGCTCCTTTCACATCGAAGTTGACGGTCTTGTCACCGCCGCCCGTGCTGATACGGGCCTGGATATTCCCACGCCACAGCAGCGGTGAGCCTATTTCTATCACCGGAGTCCTGGCTTCCGCGTAGAAACAGAGTCCTCCAGCCGGGATGTCGGTATTTTGATTTCCGTCACAGTCTGAGTCAGTGTTGATGAAAATCGTGGTCACGATCTCGTATTTGCAGTTGCCGGTCGTGCAGCCCACGGGCTGGTCCTTGGTGATGACCGTGAGAGTGCCTCCCGTGTAGGGAAGGACATAGTCCATCGGCTGCACCGCCAGGTCAGCGTTGTTGAACTCGCCATCTCCGTTGCGGTCGCAGGCCACCAGTTTCCATGCCCTGCTCTCCCGCCATCCCGGGGCTCCGTCAGGGGCATTGTCCACGTTGTACAGGCCCAGCTCCATCACGCCGGCCTACTTCGTAGTGAGTGTAGGCGAAGCCGGGCAGGCATACGCCGGATACGCCGGGTTCGTTGCCACATAGGTTTTTTTGTCGAAGCCCAGCTCATGGAGAAAAGGCACCCAGTGGCCGTCAAACGTCACTTCGTTCATGCTATGGGCGTACTGAATGGACTTCTCGTCCCACCCATAGAACACGCTTGCCGCCTTCAACTCGGCATAGGCGATGCCTGCTGCCGCCAGCATCAGGCATAGCACAACCAACAATGGAATCAATAGTCTCTTTCCAAGCATTTGTATTCTTCCCGTCCTTTGATCCTTTCGGTTTCTAATCGAGCAACGGTTCATCGGAGGGAGCCGCTGCACATCGCTCTTCACCAGATTGTCGAACTCATCATCGCTCAGTCGAGCACTTCCTCGGTCAGGCCACGTCTGCCATCCACGGGAACCCGGTCAACCACAGGGCCGCCATAGCCTGAGCACGGCACTGGCTCGCCATCAACGAGCCTCGCTGCCGCAATCTTGCCCTGACCGCGATAGCCAGGCGTAAGAAAGCCGAACCGCCAACCGGCACGTCATGGCAGTCCGGCTCTTGTGGCTGGGGAATCGAAGAATGCATGATGACACCACGTGAAGTCAATTGGCCCATGTCCCTCAGTCTAAGAATGTTTCGATCTCCATCCTCCTCTCGCAGTACACTCCTTCAAAGTCCTTATACGCCCGCGTTGTTGTCCGATGCAAGCGCTCAACACTCAAATGGGACCACCCACGCTCCGCGCCAACCTATGGAACTAGGACGACCCCAATGGCCTCGCCGCCACCCGAATACCTGGTGCGGCGGGATAATCCTCCCGCACTATCTCCCCGGCCCATTGTCCCTGTGCCAAGATGCAGCGCACCACGTCTACCAGCTCAGCCAGAGAGAAGGGCTTTTCCAGGAATGCCTGGGCGTGTTCCCGGGCGAACCGAACCACTTCCTGAGCTGGGTAGGCGCTCATGGCTACAACGGGGGTGTCTGGGCTCGTCGCCGAGACCACTCCCACCAGGTCATACCCCTTCGACCGCTGGCGCCCCAGGTCCACCACGGCCAGGTCAAAGTGCTGGGCACGCGCGAGGGCCATCGCTTCCTGCTCTGAATGCGTGGCCGTCACCTGATGCCCCTCACGTCTCAGCATGGTCACCAGGACGTCGAGAAGCAATCGATCGTCGTCATATACCAGTATTCTGCCCTTCCGGCGACCGCGCTTGTCCTGTGTTGAGATCTCCATGTCCTCGCTCCGCTACCAGTGAATCCCCCCGAGTCTTCTGGGCAGCCCGGTCTTTCGGCTTCGGGCCACAGACTGATTGCAGCGCCAAACCCTGACGGGGGACCGTAGATTCAAGCGGAGAGCTGCAGGCCGGCGCTCTCCGAGCCGGTGCCGACGCTGCCGAAGATGTTGCCTCCGATCCACAGATCTGGCAGCACATACAGAGCGTTCCCGACACTGCCTGCTCTTTCGTCTTGCCGTGTAGGCCCCCACACCACTGCTCTCCCATCTGCTGTCCCACTTCTGTGTAACACCTTGCTGGTCTTCCCCAACCGACGCCCGGCCTCTTGCCCGGCAAGCCCCACCACGAAATGAGCCGGACCACCACCACCTAGATCCTGGCGATCCGGCTCGTGTGGCTGGGGAATCGAAGTCAGCTCGTTGACGCCACGCGAAATCATCTCTCCCGACTTCAGCAGAGTCAGGTTGTTCCGCTCTGTTCCTTAGCCTAACATCTGGTGGTCAACTCCTGCTCCGCTGCGCTTCCTTTTGCCCTCCCGTACCGGGCAATGTTTAGGCCTTGCAGCGAATAAGCCACTGGCGGCTCCCACAGTGTGCGCCAGCCGCTGGAACTACGACACTCTCAGCCGCTGCACATCCCCTAAAGGCTCTCGCCTGGCTGTCCGCTCCCGGCTCCTCGGACCGCTAGCAAGCACCACCCTGTTCCATCCGCAGCGAGCGCACATACTGATACGCCCGGTGACGCCCTCCAGGTGGTTCAGTTCGTAGCCGCAACTGGGACATTCTCTTGACCGCGCCATTTGTCCTCCCCTGTGCGATACTCCGCTCCTGCGCAACGGATTCTCACCCCTCTACACTACCATTCTAGCGCGGCCAGGTTAAACGCCCATAAAGACTGGCTTAAAACTCCATTAAAACCAAAACGGCAGGCACACCGCCTGCCGCCGTACCCGCTGCAAACCGTACCACTGCCTCCCCGCGGGGAACCACACCGCGGGATCTTCTTTCAGGGCTCTCCTCTACCCCCGGATCCAGCTCTCGGGGGATGTGCCAGAACCTGCCTGCGCCCCCTCACAAGAAGGACAGCAACCCCCAGGAGAACCGCCCCCAGCAGTGCCAGCAACCCGCTCGCCTGGAACAGCGGGGAGACCACATCCCCTCCAGACACCGCCACGATGGGCCCATGCATGGTGGCTTTGCCGTCCAGTTCCACATCCTCCAGCTGGTAGTAGTAGGTCATCCCAGATTCCGCCGTCGTGTCAACGTAGCTATAGCTCCCGCCAGTGACGGGATCAGGCGAAGCCGGGATGAGAGTCTCGTTCAGCTTGACGTACGGCCCGTCCGGGCTCTCGCTGCGATAGAGATTGAAGCCCGCCAGGTTCACCTCGCTTTCGGTAGTCCACTCCACGATCACCGCCGCCGATGCGGCGGTTGCAGCGGGCTGCTGGGCCAGAACCACCCTAGGAGAGAGGACTGAGGCCAGTAGGATAACGAAGCATACAAACCCTTTGCTCATCGACGGTTATCCCCGCATCTCTTTGATTCCCTTGCGACGAGGCCTGGCACACCAGAAGCTACTCATGGAGTGAAGGTGATTGGCGGAGCGCATCTCTGAGCGCAAGAGAGGAACTTCCATCCCCTTGGAGGTCAATACTGCTTGAAGATCAAGGGCGCAAACACCACATAGCGCTCGATCGGCAGATGCAGGGCCGGGTCACCGAAGAGAATGTAGGTATCAATGAGCTCTCGATGATTACCACCCGCATTGTAGTACAGGTTCAGCTTGCCCAATAAGGTAGCGGGTCCAATCTGATGCACGCCATCTACGAACACGGCATCGTAGAACCCCTGGTGGAGATAATGATGCCCATTGGCCACACCGGCGCTCGTGGGTGACCAACTGGCGACGGCTCCTTTGGCCTCAGCGCGCACCAGGCTTTCTCCCACGCAGGACAAATCGCCCCCGGGTGGGCTGGGATTGATGAAGAACCCCTCCAGGCAGGTCATGGGCAGCATCATGGGCATCTTCTGGCTGTTTGGCAACGAGTCTATGTCACCGACGGTTAGGAACCGCTCGATTGCCCAGTATCCGGGGGAGCCATGTCCCACATAGTTGATGAACAGTCGTCCTGTCTCGAAGGCACTGGCTATGGCACTCTTCACGGCGGCTAGGCCAGATGGGCCCGAGTAGGGAGGTATTCCATAGTACACCTTCTCAAGGGTGTAGGAGGAGGGCAGATGATTATCGGCGATGTCATCGGAGAGGAGTCGAAAATCACCGGCGTCGTCAGGGTCGTCGGCGACGAAAAGCACCTGCTGTTTCCAATCCCCCTCAGGCAGATTCTGCTCGTAGTTGATGATCTTGCTAACCATTGCGCTGGCCTGAGCGGCAGTTTGAGCGGGCAGACGTCCCAGGTGCATGTCGGGCAGGATATCATCGCCTGACACACAGACGTAGCGGTTGTCAGCAGCCGCCAGACCGACCCACTCATCCGTGTAGACCAGATAGGGAGGGATGTAGTTGGGCTCGCCATAGCCGAGGTTATCCTTGAAGTCGTAGTTGCCATCCCCAACCAGCAGGACGTAGCTGGGCGGCTGCTCCGGATCCCGCCAATAGGCAAGAGTGTAGCTTATGAAGTCTCTGATGGCATGAGGATCGAAGATGCCGTGGCTGAACTCATCGTACACATCCTGTACGTCAACCACAACAGTGTCCAGCCCCTCAGCCTCGCGATGGTCTCTCAGGGGGAGCACGGCATCGTAGAAATCGGGATGCGTGATGATGAGGTAGTCAGCCCTGTTAGAGGTATCCTTCAGGCTGGAGGGACTATCCTTCACGATGTCCAGTGGGCTCTGGTACTGCGCTGGAGTAAGGGCGAGATAATGATGCTCACCGTTGATGGTATCCTCGAACCTGAGGCTGTAGCTGTCGGACCCCACCACGGTGGTACTGATCATGCGGGTGACGCTGAAAGGATCGGTGATATCGAAAACGTCAATCGTGTCGGTCAGGAAGTCTCCCACCTCGTACTGCCAGGCTCCGGCCTCATCGCCGTCGAAGAACAGGCTGTCGTTCTCGACGGTGTACGCACGATGGTAGTCGATCTCGAACCAGTTGGTATAGACGAAGTCGAAATCCACGAGAGGGAGATCAAGCGGGCACTGCACAGAGATCGTGTTGGCGCCCTCGATGAGGTAGGACTGAAGGGTATCGGAATAGAACTGGTGTTCAACCTGCCCGTCCCAAGTGGCATCATCAAGCAGATGCCCGTTGAGATATACTTTAGTATGATGGTCGGGAACAGCAGGGAAGTCACTCAGCCCGGCCAGGAGACCCCGCACCGTACTGCTGTAAGGAGAGGGGGAGATGGCAAGATTATCAAGTACAACCGTATAGCTTTCAGAGGCGCTCCCCGCGAAAGCAAAAACACGCCCACCAAACCAGTGATCTTTCTCCTCCTCACTGGGTATGGTGGCTGGCTTGGGTGCACTTGATAGGTAGTACTTGTCCACTTCCCAACGGCTGGTGGTCTGGAAGGAGGTGAGCATCGTGCCTGCTCCCAGCGTCCCATCCCTTTCCGCCATCCGTAGGCCAGAGGAACCGCCCATCGTCAGCCAATAGACATTGGTGTCGGTGTACATGGTGGTCATCCGCTGGCCGTAGAACAGGATGTAGTCCTCCGTGTCGAAATCGCCGTCATCGTTCTCATCAACCACACGGATGGCTATCTCGTCTCCCTGGTTATGTAGCTTGAAGCTATCGGGCTCCACCTTGTCAACGTCAACACCTGCACTCCAAAGAGCGTCGTAAGTCACCTGATACATGCCATCCTGATCCAGGAGAACTTTGTAACTGGGTCCCGATAGCCCAAGCGGTGTCGCCTCAAGAGGAACCGTCGCAGACCTCGCTCGCCAATCCCTGGCGGAGTCGTAGTTCAGGAGAGAGTTGTCCAAAACCTGGTTGAAGGCATCGTCCTCTTCCGAAGTGGCCGCAAGCTCGCGGCGACCATCAGGATACCAAAAGCTCAACTCTACCCGTAACCGACTATAGTGTCTCAACTCTCCGCTGACGGGGTTGTACTGGAAGGGGAAGAACCGTAACTCGACAACCCTCTGATCTCGTATGAAGCCACTGGAACCTACCTCAGCGATGCTGGCGGGGTAGAACCTGTCGCTGGAGTAGACGCTCTCATCCTTGGCGAACTCCAGGCGCATATCGCCGAGGTCTCCTTCCACGCCCCGTTCAAATACCGGTTGGGGAACGGGGTAGATGTTGTACCGTTCAGATACTATCTCCTCCTCGACCTCCAGCACCGTCAGAGTGAAGTCGGCCGCAGGCGGGATTCCCAGCAACGTGCCTTTGAGAGGCAATTGGGGGTGACCTACGTCGCCCGTCTGCCCGTACCCGGCCACGGTGAGGAGATGATAGGCAACGCCGTCCACGCCTATCTCCTCCGCTTCATAGGATGGAGTGCGCAGTTCCAGGATGATACTCTCTGTGTCGGACTTGATGAGCACCAGGCCCTCATCCGACGGGGCCAGCATCCGGCCCGTCGCCACCGGTTGTTGCTCAGCGGCAGTACTGGCGCCAAACCAGGCGATGCAGACGCCAATGCCCGAGGCGACCAGGATGGCCCTCAAGACTGTCGTCTTGTTCACGGACTCGCTTCCTCATTCATTCTGTGACGTCACTCGCCTATACAAAAAACGGACAAGCCGATGCTGGCCGATCCAGCATGCGCCTATCCGCGCATCGTCCTTGGCATGCCGTTTGGGTGACGGGATCGTGGCACTGCGCACAATGGCAAGAGGCGGCTGCGCTCTCACCCAGCACTACAGGTCGATCGTGCCTCGCATAGGTTCGACACGCCAGCGCTCAACTCCTCGTTGCCTCACTGGCTCGCTGCGACATCACGGCACCACCCGGCGGCAGCACAGACTGCACCGTAAGAAGCTCCACCAGTCACATTCTGGTCTGGAGACGAAGCAGACCAATATCGTACAACTGCCTACTACAGACTAAGCCCCTTGCGTCTCCACAGGACTAGCCCCCCAGCCGCCACCGCCACCACACCTGACACTAGGCCCACCGGCCAAAGCGAAGTCAACCCTGGCTCACTGCGAGGCTCAGGCTCCGAGCAGGCGGTGAAAGAGGATAGCTCCACCGACGTGGGGATGTCGTAGCTGAAGCAAAGGTCGTCGTCCCCGGGGCCTCCCGTCGCACGGTTCTCGAACAGCAAGTAGACGGCGAACTCGTCGACGTCTAGGTCCAGATCATCCGCAAGGGCCTGGATTTCAAAGCAGGTGTCCCCCTGGTCGCCTGCCCCCGACGGCGCTCCATCGCAGTTGCTTGAGAGCCAGATGTCGTTCTTGAGGGAGATGCTGTTGTACCGATAAATGTCGCAGATGCCGCTCCGCATGTCAAAATAAACCATGAAGTCTGCGCCAAGGTTATCGAAGTCGCTGCCCTCGGGGCAATCAATAAGCTCCCCGGTGGCTGTAATATCGTCAGTGTCATAGTAGATCGCAGTGGAGGCGCCTATGTTTATGTAGAGATTGTCCTGCGTATCGTAGCGGACGAAGTGGTACGGGGTCGTGGTAGTCTGGCTGTTGGTGGCGTAGACATTCCGTATGTCATACTGGTCAGGTATGTTTGGGTCCACGTCCTCCAAGCCATCATCCAGTAGCCAAGAGCTGCCAGGCCATTCTCCTTCAAACGACGCGCAGTTACCATTAACTTGCACATCACTTGGATCCGGCGGAGCCCCTATCACTACCGACACCAACACCAGGAAGACAATCAGAGCCCCCAGTGCCACTACTATCCCTATCAACCTTCCTGGCCTAACCTGCAATTCCTTAAGCATCGTCACCCTCCTCTCTGAATAGTGAAGTGGCAAACTAGGGAACCAACTCCGCAGTCTCCACATGCACCTCCTCCCCAATCCTCAGTACAACACTGACGCACGATCCACCACTCTGCGCGCCACATATCTGGCTATCCTCGGTAGACGATAGAGCTGTGGACTGAAGGGCGAAAGCCTAGCCCATAGGCGGCTAGCCAGGCTGCGCAGGCCGCCGTCCAGGGGCAACTTCCTGCCCCCTCTCTCTATGGCTATCACCTGGCCCAGCACCTGCTCGAGACACACAGGCTTGTCTGCTTGCCGAGCTGAATCTCCCTTGATCACCAAGGCAACTCGGCCATCCTTGCTGCTGACCCCTATCACCCGATGGACCACCAGCCTGTCGTCCCCACAACGGCAGAGAACCACGTCCCCCAATCCTACGGGCGAGGCCTGGGCGGGCTTCACCTCGACCACATCGCCATCCCTGACAAAGGGATACATGCTCCTTCCATGGACCCTGAAACGCAAGACATTGCCCCTGGTGAGGATTTCGCTGGCTAACCATGAGAATTCACGGGTTCGGCAGCTTATCACTTCCTGATTCATGGGTACCATGACCCAATCTGTAGGCCGGCCAAGGAAAGGCCATCCTATCCGTAGCCCACAGAGCGCACAAGCTGTACGATGCTTTTGTCGGGCATGAAGCCCAGGTCGTAGCAGGGAACTCCCCGGCTCATACGGTCCAGGAATTCCAGAGCGAAGGCCATGCCCTCTGCCTTCCAGAAAGTAGGAAACGAGCGCACCAGCAAGCCGGAGACCACCTTCCGCGCTTCTTCTAGGCGCATGATACTGTTCTCCCCACCGTGCCGGATCAGGAATATGGCCTCGAGAGGCACGCTTTCTGGGGAGCACAACCTAGCATCTCCGTGCCAGGGCGTGCCGTAGGCCCAAAAGCGCCCCTCCTCTTCCCGCACGATCACCCGGTCGTCGCTCAGGATGGTGACTCCCTCCCCATTTTTCCACAGCTCGGCCATGGTGCTCTTGCCGGCGCCCGAACTGCCGACGAAAAGCAAGCCCCGACCGTGGTCGCTGACCCCACAAGCGTGGAGCAGTACCCCCCAGCCTAGAGAGAGTAGGTTCATCATCAACACCTCGGCCAGAGGGTACCTCAGTGGAAAGGGTAGGAGTTCTCCATCGGGTCGTTGGCTTTTCGAGTAGATCTCACCGGACCGGAAATCGGGGTCCAAGATAGCTACTTGGTATAGACCAGGGCTTGAGCCAGAAGATCGCAGATAGATGACCCACTTCCCTCGATCGTGATGCAGGCTCCACGGGCCTCCCGAATCGAAAACCGGCTCCCCACAGGGCTCCTCGAACGCGGTACAGCGCTGAACACGCAGCATGATCTGGCCTCCATCATCGATCACGAACGGCTCATATGCGCTCTCGATCTCGAATTGGGAGTTATCGCTGACGGAGGTAAGAGTCAGGGCAATACCGCCGATCCCGAGTCGCAACTCCTTTGACATCTGCTACTTCCAGCCAGCCAATAGCAGCGCGCCGGATTGACTGTCAGCTTCCGTAGCTCGAACACTGTGCAGGTGTGTAGCAGTCCGCAGCCTCATTCGGGCCAAAATCCTCGGTGTTCTTGCAGCCGCCCAGTTGTAGCACCTCCTCTGACAGCAACTCCACTCGCTCCACTCGCGGCCTGCGATAGGGCCTTCTCCTTTTTACGCCGTCCTCTTTTCCCTTCATCATCCCTTTCCCTCCTTCAACTGATTCCGATGCCTACCCTCTCCTGCAGTGTACCGATGGCTTGGCCGACAACCGCTTCGCGCACGCTGTCTTTAGGGTCTTTAGGCGCCCCCAGTCCGAAAGCCTCAGCCCGCAGGTGAGCAACCCGACAGAGATATTCTACTGGCGTCTGTGAATCCCCGTGCTCCATTTGGGACCAGCCAGGACACTGGCCGCAGATAGAGATCAAGTCGCATTCAAGGCACCCGTAGTCGCCGTCGGGTTCTTGATACCGAACCTGAGGGAAAAAATCATGCCAGCCTTCATGGAAAGAGCCAGAGCGCAAATCGTACCTTTCGGCACGGTACATCATGCAAATGCCCAACTCACCATAGGGATCTACGTGGAATCTGCCTATCCCTGCGCCACAGACGAAAACATACCGCTTGTCAAAAGGTCTCCCCCAAACGCGCTCGCAATAGTCGCGCCAGATGGCAAGTCGCCTGTCGTCGGCCAGGTCGAACTGCACCACCTCCTCGGGGCTAATCCGTAGGCCAGTTGGCCCTTGGCAGCCATCCAGGCAAGCGTTAATCAGAGGGTCGAAACGGAAATCCACTCCCAGGCCTGCCGCATATTCCTTCATGTCCCAGATCTCGTGTTTGTTCAAGGTCATTGCCATCGTCTTTAATGTCACGCGAAGGCCGCGCTCCAGCAGAAGGTCTATGCCCCGCAGGCAACGCTCGTAGGACCCCGGAACGCCGACCACCTTCTCGTAGGTCTCCTTGGTGCGACCGTAGAGGCTGATCTCAATCTTGAAGGGTCGCCATTGCTGAAGAAAGTCAGCGATCTGCGGGGTGATGAGCGTGCCGTTGGTGAACAGCGTGGTCAACAAGCCTTTCTGCTTGGCGTAGGTGTAGATGTCCAGGAAATCGGGGCGAAGCAGCGGCTCACCACCGGTGAGTAGAAGCCACAGACAGCCTTGGTCAACGATCTGATCCAAGAGGTCACAGATCTCCCCGTAGCTAAGCTCCTCCTTGCCCGGAATGCCAAGCCGAGCATCCCCAAGATAGCAGTGAACGCACCTCAGATTACAGCGGAAGCTCAGTTCCAGGGAACCGGCGAGGGGCACCCGCTTGCCCGCGATCTTCTCGCGCAACCGCTTCCCGAACTCGCCGTAGCCTATCTTGGGGATGTGAGGGCACTCCATGCTACACCCTTGTAATCGCCCCTATGGAGCTCAACTGCTGGATGAACTCCGTCAAGTCCTTCTGCGCCTCTTCCTCACTGACCTCGAACTCCCCAACCATCAAGGGTAGGATCTCAGCAGTTGTTCTCCGGCCATCTATCTGTTCCCAGATTTGTGCGCCCACCTGGTTGAGGGTGTAGATGCTTTCCAGATCCGCCACGTTCTGGCGAATCGGTACCAAGATGACTTCGTCCTCGATCCTTCGGGAGACGAAAGAATCATCCTGGCGGTAGATCTCCTTCGAAACACTCAAGGCTTGCTCTCCTTCGCTTTCCTTGGGGATTCTGCTTGCCCGAGTATACCACACAGTTGATGAGCTGTCAAGCATGCCCTTCCAAGGGTCTGGAAAAGCGTGCCCCAGACTCAGATGACGGCGACCGATGCGCAACATCTGGTTCTGTTTGAACCCCAAATGAGTCATTTCTAGGGATGGCATCGCAGTTTGGGCTCGCATGGGTGGCAGTCTCCCTACCGCCATGTGGCTGATAGGCTTTCTCGACATCCGCCTCTTGGGATCCAAGCAGGCTCGTCCACAAATCTCTACCGAGCCTCTCCTCGTCGTGAGATTAGAGACCTGGCTGCCTACGTACGGCATCTTTGTGTGCACCAGGGGATCAATCTGCTCTGGCCAGCTGTAAGGCAGGGTCACCGAGGAGGGTGAAGGTCTCGACCACGTCCCGCTGTCCCTGGGTCTCGGCGGCCACGGACCGCTTGGCCTCCAGTATCGCCAGCCCGACAGGGGGCGCTTCTTCCCCGAGCAACGCCTTGAGGAGTGCCCGATTCAATGGTCCCTGGTCCGACGAGAGGGTCAGGCTGCTGGGCGCAAAAACCGCCACCGCCCCGCCCTCCTCCGACAGCAGCAGGTCCTCAGCCATGGCGTCGCGCTCGGGATGGCCGAAGAACCCCAGGAGACAGGACATCAAGATCATCAGGGGCTGTCGCCCGTCATTGTCCATAGAGCTGATTTGCTCTGACGACAGAAGCCTGTCCTCTGACCAGAGGTCAATGCTGCCGTGGCCAACGTAGTTCACGATCAAGCTACCATCGGCGAGCTCCTGCGCCACGGCGGACTGTGGGTCCTCGACAGAGCCAGCATAGACCTTGGACACCTCGTACCGCGGTGGGACGGACTGCTCGGCCAGCAGGTCCGACTGCGTGGCGAAGCTGGCCTCTTTTCCATCGGCCACCAGGACGATCCTCTGCCGCCAGTCACCCGGCGGCGCACCCCGCTCGTAGGCTATGATCTTGTCTACTATCGCTCTGGCCTCGTCTGCTGTGCTCACTGGCAGGCGGCCGATGGCCATATCCGGTAGCAAGTCTTCCTCGTCCAGGCAAACGAACCAGTTGTCGCTCACCGTTTGACCGCTGAAGGCCGTCTCCACCAGAGAGGTAGGCAAGAGGCTCTTGTTGGACCCCTGCAAGTTATCCCGGTAGTCGTAGCTGGCATCTCCCACCAGCAGGACGTACTGCGGTGCCGGTCTGGCCCAGTTGGCGTACCCGTATCTCAACAGTTCGCGAATCGCTGAAGGGTCCACTAGCCCGTGGCTGAACTGGTCGTACACCTCGGTGATGGTGACTACCTGCACCGTGAGCCCTTGACTTCGACGCCACTCGACGAGCGGTTCGATGGCCTGCCGGAAGTCCTGGTGAGTGATGACGATGTAGTCAGCCCGGTTGTTTGGACTCCGCAGGTCGACGGTTGACGTGACCGCGTTGAGGCTAACAGGCCTGCGCAGCCCAGCCTCGCTCACCGCCAGGTAGCTGTGCCCAGATGGCTCGTCGTCGCAGAAAGAGAGCACATATTGTGATCCATTGGCCTCCAAGTCTGCCTCGGTGAGTTGCACCACGTTGAGCCGATCGCTCACGTCGAAGAGCCACAGCTGCTCACTGCTGAACCCTTTCACCACCTGAAACCCGCCCTGCCCAGTGAACTCCAGACCACCGTCCCTCGCTATGAAGTACCGCTGATAATCGAGCTCAAACCAATCGACGAGCACGATGTCCACCCGGGCGCCCGTGTCAGCCACCGCCTCCAGACCAACGATGTTCTCCCCCTCCCGCAGACAGGAGAGGGGTACGACGGATTCTATCACGTAACGTGCTTGCCCATCCCAGCCGGCTTCTCCCACCGTGCAATCGTTGAGATGGATTCGTACGTGGTGGTCGGGAGTCACCTCATCGCTGGTGTATCCCAGGAGCGCCACTCGCAGCAAACCATCGCCAGGGGCCAGGTCCAGCACATCCACGGGAAGATCCGTCGTCTCTGGAGCGAGGAGCTTCTGCCAGTACCAGCGATCTTCACCCGCAGGAGCCATGCCGGCGTAGAACAGGTCTTCTTCCCTGCGAACGGTGTCGCCAAAGGAAACAGCAGGGGCTCCACAGGCCACAGGGGATACGGCCCTCCCAGCCATCCTCTTTCCAACAACACCCCTCAGATCCAGCCAGTACACATTCTCTCGACTGTAGGGGCTGGTGTTTCGCCTACCATAGAAGATGATGGTCAACTCCGTCCCCTCCCCTGACACCAGGATGGGGACCTCCTGCCCCTGGTTGGACAGACTGATCTGTTGGGGATCCACCTCCGTCAGGTCGAGCCCTGCCGCCACCAGGTCTGCGTAGGTGAGTGCGTAGATTCCGTCTTCATCGACAGCGATCTTGGCCGTCGTGGGGTGTGGCGAAAGGGTGGACTCAGGCGGCACCGCCGGGGAGCAGGCGATCAGCAATCCCACCAAAGCCAGAAGGAGTACGGGCCATGGGCGAGGTCTCGGCCCCGGCAGCACCCTCAACCTGGCCAGTCCAGAAGATGCGTCTGGAGGGTGCATCTCTAGAGGCTAAGCTTGCGGACCAGCGCCAGAGCTACGGAGAGCAGCAGCACTCCGAGCAGGGACACCAGGGAAATGAGCAGCAGGATGGTACTGGGATGGATCGTGGGCCAGTGGAGGCGGGAGGAGGACCACCCCGCGGCCCCAGGTTCAGAGTCGTCACCCCACGCTACAGTGGTTGCCCTGGGTGTGTCTGAGGCCCCGGCAACGGTGGTGGAGGTAGGCGTGGGCGTCCGCTCCCCGTAGACAGGCCCAGGGGTCAGGGTAGGCTGCTCCATGCCTCCAGGGGTCACCGTGGGAGAAAGCCGCTGCTCAACTACGGACGTGGGGCTTGGTGAGGAAAGTGGTGGCAACACGGCAGTCGTCGTGGGCGTGCCCGCCGGAGTGGAAGTGGAAACTCCGGTCGCCGTGGATGAGGGCGTGGCTGTCGGCACTGAAGTGGGTGTGGCCGTGGGCACTCTGGTCGGTGTGGAGGTAGGCGTTGCGGTCGGCGTGGATGTAGGCGTTGCGGTCGGCGTGGATGTAGGCGTTTCCGTCGGAGTGGAAGCAGACACAGGTTCGTGGCGCGTGCGCACCCCGTAAAAGTCCACGTCCTCCAGCCAGTAGTAGTAAGTGTAAGTGGTGCCAGCCTGGATATCGCTATCGGTATAGGAGTAATCAGCACCCAAGACGTCGCCCGGGTGCTGAGCAGGGATGAATCCTAGATCGACCTTGCTAGAGTCGTTGAAATTAGGCGCCTCAGTACGGTACAGGTTGAAACCTACGTTGACTAGCTCCTGAGCCGTCCCCCATTCTATCAGTACGTGATCATAGTAACCCGTAGCCTCGAAGTAAGCCAGATCCACATATGCTCGCAGTGGCTCGGCCCAGGTCAGAAACAGCACAGCAACCGCCACCACGACCACTATAGAGACAGATCCCAGTCTTCTCATCCGGGAATCAAGACCATGCACGTCGCAGCCCTTCTCGCCCTAACGTCTGCCATCAAGCGTATCATATAGCGTCAAGCACGTCAACCCGCGTTTCCCCGAAGTTGGGGAGCGAGGAGCCCGCTACCCGAGTTGCCCCATCGCGAAGCCATGCCGCTCCAGCACCCACTTGGGGAACTCCATGCGGCAGGTCTTCAGAGGATCGACCACCTGGCAAACCCTCAACTGGCCCATCACGCTCATCAGCATGCCGGCCTCGTTGAGAGGCAGCCCCACCCGTTGCGTGAGCAGACGAGCCATGGCCTCGATCGCCCCTTGCGCAGCCTGATCCAGGTTCTCGTGCGAGTGAATCGTCGCCACCAGTTGCTCGTTCTCCACCATAGGCAGAGGCAGTCTGGCACCCTCGAGAAGCGTCAGGCGCAGTCTGACCCAACCCGCCATCTCCACGCCACACACTACGATCTCGCCATCGCCCATCACGGCGTGCAGGTCGCCCAGACCGAAGAGCGCCCCAGGCACCTCGACCGGCAAGTACACCCTGCAACCTTCCCTGATCAGTGTACAGTCCATGTTGCCGCCGTGCGGGCCAGGCGTGCCGTTCAGAATCGAGCCTGCTCGCGGCGCTGTGCCTATTACACCTATCATCGGAGCGAGCGGTATCTGCACCTGCTCGCTGAAGATCGCCTCTCCCTCTCTGATAGGGATGATCTTCGTCTGAGCCTCCGTGATCAGGTGGCCCAGGGCACCCAAGCCCGGCACCGCTGTCATCACCCCCTGCCGCGCCGCCCTGATCTCCAAGATGTGGGCCACCAGGGTATCGCCCGGCTCTGCCCCTGTCACGAACACAGGTCCCGTGGCGGGATTGACCCTGTCCCAGTCCACGGCAGAGAAAACGTCGTCCTCGCTCTGGATCTGGTTACTGAAGCAGTCCTGGGCTTCGATGGTTAGTTCCTCGCCCGCGTCCACCGTTATCGCAGGCTGGTTCTTTGCCGAGAATGCATAGAACCTGTGGTCAGCCTTCAGCTCTCTGCTCATCTTGCCTCCTCTGTTGGTCTTGCTGCCCTTGCTGTCGTGAAGCGACTACATTCCACACTCCCTCGGGTGCGTATCGGACCGTAAGCCCTCTGACGTATGGTGGCAAACAGAGAAGGGGCCGGCACCCGGCCGGTCCCCCTCCGCAAGCATCGACGAAAGGACGACTCGTCGGCCAGTGGTCTGGCTACTTCTTATCCTCGCTACGTTCGGCTTTGCGGGCCTCGTAGATCTCCTTGGCTCGTTCTCTCCCATAGTACCAGAGGGCATGGTGCTCCTGGGCGTAGGCTGCGGAGGTGACACCGTAGCGCATGCTCACCAGCCCAGCCCACATCAGGGGATGCACCACCGCCAAGTAGAAGTGAACGATGAACATACACACAGTGACTATCATGGCCAGGTCGTGCAGGATCACCACCGCCTGGAAGACCCCGATGGGCACGAAACCCTTGCCGAACCACATCAGAAGGCCAGTAACGGCGAAGACGACGCTGCCCAGGATGATGACGACGGCGTTCAGCTTCTCACCGGTGTTGAATCTGTCCTGAGGAGCCATGGCCTCGTGCCGGCCGAACATGTAGTAGGGTATCATGCCCTTGACCCACTCGATGTCATAGCGACTTACCTTGAACACCGATTTCAGACTCATCCATGCCCGTCTCGGTTCCAGTATGATGTAGATCAGCGGAAGCGCACCGTAGGCGATGGCCGCGGCCCTGTGCGTCATGCGGATCAGCTGGCCGCCGTCGCCCCGCGCCAGGGGGCGCAGGAAGGGGAAGAACAGGATCATCCCCGTCATCGCGAGCAAGAGGAAGGTCACCGTGTGTCCCCAATGGAAGACCCGTTCCGTCGCTGAGTACTTGGGGATCCACCTGATCCTGACAGCCCCGGTCTCGTCCGCCTCCTGCACGCCACGGACCCTGTTGCCTATCATTCCACTTCCTCCATCTTGATATTTCGCCGTGACACGAAGAAGAAGCCCAACACGGCCAAGGCCGCGGCACCAAAAGCCAGGCTCCCCAATGGCTGCACCACATCCTGCCACAGGTTGGCCATAACTGGATACTGGGGGTTCTCCGGCAGCCCGTATTGCGAGGGCCTTTCTTTCAGCACGTAGAGCCTTCCCAGCCCACCCATCTCGTGCTCTCCATAGAGGTTGGCATTTGGAAACCCCGCCTGCCTGAGTAGATCGACGCGACCACGGCCTTTGGCCAGCACCGCCTCGCGGTCACCGAAATCGAACGCTCCTGAAGGACAGGTCTTCACGCACGCCGGGATCAGGCCGTTCGACAGGCGGTCCTGGCAGAAGTTGCACTTGAAGGCCTTGCCCTCGCCAGAAAGCACGTCGGTGTCCAGGCGGGGTATGCCAAAGGGGCAGAACTGACTACAGTAGCCGCAGCCGTTGCAGAGGTCCTTCTCCACGGTCACAATGCCCAGTTCCGGGTCCCGCTTCAAGGCGCCTGTAGGGCAGACCTCAACACAGGCTGGATTGCCGCAATGGAAGCAGCCTTGAGTCAGAAACAACCATTGCACCTTGTCACCTTGGTCCAGCTCGGTGAACCTCACACGAGTCCACGTGACAGCGGACAGATCCGGGGGATTCTCGTAGGTGCCGCGCTGAGTCGTCTCCTGGGCGGGCAGGTCGTTCCATTGCTTGCACGCCACCTGACATCCGCGACAGCCCATACATGTCGATTCATCGATCAACATTGCCACTCTGGACATCTAGCTTCTACTCCTTGGACTAACTAGTTCGGCTTGCCTCAAGGGGTTGACGCTGCCCCACCAGCGCCCCTGGCCTGAGCCCCTGCACTCTCCATACTAACACAAAGAACGAGGCACGCCAAGTAGTCAACGCACCTGGGCGCCACCAACGGCTCCATCATCGCTTCCAGCAGGTATGCAAACAGAAGAACCTGTTCATGGGCAATGGCTCCGAAGCACCGCCCTATGGGCTTGCCCGATGCTGCGATCAGATCGACACGGAACTCCCTTGAAAGACAGTGGCGTGCACACACTGATCCTCCTGATCATGCAGCTTACCTCTGGCTGGGTCACGCCCCGCCGCCGTTCCAGGATACGCCCATCGGCTCGTACTCGGCCTGGACCACGTTCAAGCGTCTGTACAGCCCATCACGGGCTAACAACTCCCCGTGTGTACCCATCTCGACGATCCGGCTGCCCTCCAGGACAACGATGACATCTGCTCCGCGAATCGTGGATAGACGATGCGCAATGACGATCGTGGTCTTGCCAACCATCAGCCGTTCTAGCGCCTGTTGTATCAGTAATTCGGTCTCCGTATCCACCGAGGAGGTCGCCTCGTCCAGTATCAGAATCGGCGCATCCTTGAGCACGGCGCGGGCGATCGCCATGCGCTGTCTCTGCCCGCCGGACAGCTTCACCCCTCGCTCGCCGATCGCCGTGTCGTAGCCGTTCGGCAACCGCGCAATGAACTCGTGGGCATTGGCGGTCTTTGCCGCCTGAATCATCTCCTCTTCTGTGGCCCCCGGGCGGCTAAACAGGATGTTGTCGCGCACCGTTCCATGGAACAGGAACACATCCTGGAGTACGATGCTGATCTGCTGGCGCAGACTCTTCAGGGTTAGATCGCGAATGTCGTGTCCGTCCAATGTGATTGACCCCTCGAGCACGTCGTAGAATCGGGGGATGAGGTTGACCAACGTCGTCTTGCCCACGCCCGTTGGCCCCACCAGGGCCACGACGGTGCCTGGTGCAATGTCGAGATTGATGTGCTCCAGCACCGGGTTCCCCGTGACATAGCGGAAGCCTACATTGCGGAAGACAATGGCACCCCTGGCCCTACGGGTCAACTCGATGGCATCGGGGCGCTCGACCACATCAGGCTGTTCATCCAGCAGCTCATTCACACGCTCCGCACCTGCGAGAGCCTGCTGAACTTCCTCCCACGCCTCGGTCAGGGCGCGCACGGGCTCGTAGAGCATCTCCAGGTAGAGAAAATACGCCACCAGATCCTCGATGGGCAGAGTCTGGTGTAGCACGAATAGCCCACCAAAGTACACCAGAACGATCATGCCCAAAGATGAGGAGAACTCCACGAAGGGGTGGAACGTCGCCATCAGGCGCAACGCGTGGAGCAGCGAATCGCGGTATCTCGCGATATTGCCGTAGATGTTGGCTGCCTCGATTTCCTCCCTGGTGAAAGCCTTGATCTCACGGATCCCTGAGAGGTTATCGTTGAGCGCTGCGTTCAGTTCACCCAATTCGACCTGGCGCCTGCGAAATGCCGGTGCCACGTACTTGCCGAAACCGCGCATGGCCAAGACGATCAGGGGAATCGGGATCATGCTCAGCAGCGCAAGTTGCCAACTCATGCTGAGCAACACCGCTGTGACCCCGATTAGCATGAACACGTTCACCATCACATCGGGTAGCGCATGTGCGATCAACTGCTCGAACAGGTCCGAGTCGTTCACCATGCGCGACATCAGTTGGCCCGTTTGCTTGTCCTCGTAGAAGCGGAGGGACAGACGCTGCAGGTGCTGATAGATCTCCAGCCGCACGTCCGCGACCACGTTCCAGCCTGCGACGTGGGCCATGTAGCTTCTGACGAACCGCAAGACTGCCCGCGCGATATAGACAGCCAGGGCCAGCACGGCCAACCGAGTGATGGAACCCATAGCCTCCAATCCCGCAGATGGATCGGTGACGATGCCGATCATGCTCCTGACAATCCACGGGACGGTCAGCTGCGCGCCCACGAGCAAGAACATGCTGACCACCGTGAGGGCAAGTGGGCCAACGTACCGCCGTGCGTACTTCAGCAAGAACCTAAGCTGTCTCATTGTACGATCGCTCAGAGCAACCGCTCACCTCAAGCTCCTCGGTCAAGCCCCTCAGAAGCCGGACCAACTTGCTGGTCATCATACCGATAGGCGGCAAACTGAGGCGATGCCCCACCGCGTGTCGCCTCCAGCCGTGCACCTAGAACTGGAACTCTATGCCCAGCCCTTCGCTCTTCGCCTTCTCATAGGTGCGCAAGGCTGTGACCGCGTCCTGGAAGGCCAGGCCAACGCTCTTGTAGAGGGTGATTTCCTCGGCGTTTTCCCTTCCTGGCACTCTCCCACTGATTACATCCGCCAGACCACCGTGGATGTCCGACTCCTTGAGCACGCCTTCTTTGATGGGGATCAGGAGATCTCCCGCCTCCACCAGGCATGCATCCACGGAATCGCAGACTATCTTCGACCGGACGACCGTCCTCGTGTCTAACTCCCTGGCACCTGGCGTGTGGCTCCCCACCCCGTTGATATGCACACCAGGGTTCAGGTCGTCGCCGTCGAATATCGGACTGGGCGAGGTAGTAGCAGTGGCCACCACATCGGCTCCGGACAGAGCCTCCTGGGGAGAACCAACGACTTCGACCTTGTCCGGTATGGGTCCACGCCCTGCTAGCTCCCTGGCGAACTTCTCCGCTGCCTGGCGATCGGTGTCGAACACCCTAACCTCCGTGATGTTTCTGACCGTGCATATCGCTTCCAGTTGGGTCGCGCCCTGCACGCCAGCCCCGAAGATCGCTGCGACGCCGGCATCCTCCTTGGCCAGGTATTTGGTGGCCACGCCAGACGCGGCCCCCGTGCGTACTGCAGTCAGGTATCCTGCATCCATGATCGACAGAGGAATGCCAGTCTCTGCGTCGAGTAGGGTCACCGTCCCCAGAATGGTCGGAAGCCCCTTCTTGGGGTTGCCTTTGAAGGCGGTCACCGTCTTGATGGCCAGCGCTCCCATCTCACGAACCAGAGCAGGCATGAAGCCAGCAAAGCCTTCATGCTCCGGAACGGAGATCACCGGCCTCTGGGGCATATCGACGCCCCCCTCTCCGAACTCCACGAACCCTCGTTCCACGAGCTCGATAGCATCTTCCATGCTCAGTGCCTTCTGTACATCGGAACGACTCAGTAGCAGCGTCACCCTGGCCTCCTTCTATGTGTGATCGTCTACCACGCTTGAACAGTGCTTCTCTTGCAGAAAACAGTCGCTTAGCGACAAGACCCGCATATTCCTGACGTGCCTCTTTCCATCCATGCCGGGCGTGACACGCCGGCCAAGAGAGAAGCCGCCCTGTGTGGGGCGGCTTCTGTGTAGTTGGCGGGGACGACGGGATTCGAACCCGCGATCTCCTGCTTGACAGGCAGGTGTGTTAAGCCAGGCTACACTACGCCCCCGCGTACCACCATTATATCCTACCAGATATGGATCGATTGTTCAAACCCCTATCCCCAACGGAACATCCTGGTCTCGCTCGGAGGGCTGATGGCCACTCCCTTACCGGTTCCTTCGGGATCGAAGACCAAGGTCACGGTCCACCTTACGAGGCGATCCCCCCCCAGCAGACTGTACAACTCATCGTCACCCTCGATCCGCCACGTGGTTTCCTTCGTCCATCCTCCGGGCCGCGTGGTGGGCTCGTTCTCGCTGTCGGTATAGATGAGATCAACGGAATACCACTCGTATTCAGCTAGCGACCCGATAGCCTCCCACTTCAATTCGATGGGCGTACCAGGGCTGAAAACGAGCGGATGGTCCGGAGGCCAGTTGGACTGGTCCTCAGGTTCGATCAGCTTCGGTGCTGCATACTTGAAGCCAGGAGTCTCCGTTGGGCCGTTTGTAGGCGTCTCTGTCAGGCCTGGGGTCACCGTCGTTGTCACAGTGCGCGTAGGGGTCACCTCCACCGTGGCTGTAGCGGTGATAACTGGAGTGAAAGTGGCCCTGCGGGTCGGTGTGGACGTAGGTGGTCGCAGCGTGGCCGTCGCAGTGGGCGTCGGCGGCAGAATGACCTCGGTGGGCGTAGCCGTCGGAGCCGCAGCCACGAAGGGCAGCCCAAACGGCAGCGGCACCAAAGTCAAGACCAAGTACACCAGCACTACCGCGCCGAAGACACCTCCCAGGCCACCAATGAGCTTCCAGGGGATTCGCCTCCGCAGCAGGTCCTCGCCACAGTGGGGACACACCGCGAGGCCGGACCTGATCTCCCTCCTACACCGCCGACAAGTCGCGCTCTCTCTCCGCAGACGCGCACCGCAGCGTGCGCAAAGAACATCCTTCGGCGAAACCGACGCGCCGCACCATCGGCAGCTCTCCATAGCGCTAGGACCCTCTGGGAATCAACATCAGTATTCCGATGATCACGAACAGCCCACCCGCAGCCATCCTTATGTACCGCGCGGGGATCACCCTGGTCAATGTGCCCCCGATGGCCACTCCGATGAGAGTCACCAGAGCCAGCGCCAGCACCGCTCCCAAGAAGACTGCCAGGGGAGCCTTCGACTCAGCGGACATAACGATTGCTGCCAGTTGCGTCTTGTCGCCCAATTCTGCCAGGAAAATGAGCCCGAAGGTGCTCGCCAGTATCCTCCAATCCACCGCCTGTCTTACCTCCATCAGCGAAGTAGCGACCCGCCACTGGTGACACGAAGAATGTCGAAATAGGATACGATGAGCACCATACCCAGGAGGATGGCCAGCCCAATGACATGCACCAAGCCCTCCCGCTGAGGCGAGATCCGCTTGCCTCGTCGTATGGCCTCCAGTAGCACAAACACGAGTCGTCCCCCATCAAGACCCGGAAACGGCAGCATGTTGAGGATGCCCACCTGCGTACTGAGAAAGGCGGCAAACCGCATGGTGTCCGTCAGTCCATACTGCACTGCCTCGCTGGTGGCCTGCACGATGCCAATGGGCCCAGCTATCTGTGGGGCGACCAGGCCCCTCACCACCGCCACCGCCCAACTGAAGATAGCGAACAACGACAAGGCCGTCTCATACAGCCCTCGGGGGATGGCTTCCCAGATGGGATAGGACTTGATCACCAGTGGTGGCCCGATCCTTATGCCCATCGGCCCCTCGCCCTCAGGCGGGTCCGCCCTGGGCGTGATCTCCAGGGGCGCGAGCACAGTGCCGTCTCTACGCACGGCAACACTCATCTGTTGACCGAGATGGGCCCGTGTGTATTCGCTCAGGGCCTCGTAGCTCTCCACCTGTTGCCCGTCCACAGCCATCACGGTGTCACCAAGCCGCAGGCCTGCTTCCTCCGCTGGCGAGCCCTCCACCACCTCATAGATCCCGGCGCCTGGCTGGGTCTCATCAGGGGTAAGCGTCCCCATCATGTAGACGGCACTCAGGAGGACTATGGCTAGCACCAGGTTCATGACGGAGCCCGCAGAGAGAACCATGGCTCTCGCCAACCTACCTTTGCTGGCCAGGCTGCCTGGCGCCTCGGGATCCTCTTCGCCCAGCATCCGCACGAAACCACCCACGGGGATGGCGTTGATGGTGAACTCCGTGTCGCCCCGCTTGGCAATGGTGAGGATCCTGGGAGGATAGCCAATGCCGAACTCCTCCACCTTGACACCAGCTCGCCGAGCCACCAGGAAGTGCCCCACCTCGTGGGCCAGCACCATAAGGGTGAAAACGACCGCAACTGCTATGATCGTAACCAACGTGGAAATCATGAACTCTATCCCTTTGTCCGAGTTGTCGGGAGCACGCGAGACCTCCATATATTATAGCGTGTCCGCCCCGAGCACTGCAAATCCTCCGAGGTCAACACTGCGGTCTCAGGGCGAACCATTGCCCATCGGCACCAGAGCCGATACAATACCCACAAATGATCGAGCGGGACATCGACAGGCTCCTCCTAGTTTGCGTCAAGGCGCGCTACGACAGGGAAGCCCTCGACGAAGCCAAACGCATCGTACGCGACGGCCAGGTCAACTGGGAGCGATTCCTCCAACACGCTGCCAAACATGCTGTCGCTCCACTGGTCCATGACACTCTGCGGCATGACAGTTCAATCCTTCCCACGTGGGTCACAGAGGAGCTCCGCACCACCTACTACCAGACGGCTGCGCAGAATGCCCTGAGATTCCAGGAGCTGGCTGGCATCGTGCAAGCCTTCAACGAAGCTGGAATCCCGGTCATCGTCCTCAAAGGGGCTGCCATGGCCCAAGGGACGTATAGGAATCTGGCTCTGCGCCCCATGAGTGACCTGGACCTTCTCGTCATGAGCGAGTTGATGCTCAGAGCGGAAGAGCTACTCACACAAAGAGGATACACGGCCAGACGCTACTCCATCCGCCGTCCCTGGTTAGCGCCCGTCTACTACACGCGTATGCCGGGGGCAGCGGTTGTGCAGGGAATCAGGGCGCTCCGTCGGCCCTATGGGCAGTGAGGCAACAGCTTGCCTCAGCGTACTCTGCGCCCCTCTGGTTCACCTCAGGCCACGTGTTGCGTTGTCCAGCAAGAAATGGTATAACAAACTTGCACAGGTGTCCCCCGCCCTTGGCCGCGCATCTTTGGGCCTCTGGCGACCACGGCCTGAGGCAAAACGGCGCATCGTGGGCATCAAACTGAGAAAAGCTGCCGCTGCTGTCACGCGATACGAACTGCTGCTTCTCGGCCTGGCCACTCCTCTCCTTCTCTTCCCCGGGGTTTGGAGTCCAGTAGGTCTGACCATCATCGGGGTGACTTGGCTCATCCGCCTTCTGGCGCGAGGCCGCTTCTCGGCCAGAACGGCCATGGATGTCCCTATAATCCTGATGCTGATCATGCTGGGAGTCAGCCTCATCCCCTCCGTAGATCTCGACTTGAGTTTGAACCGGGCGTGGGTCTACATCCTGGGGGTCGCTTTGTTCTACGGTATGGTCGACGGTTTGCACAGCGAGCGTCACATACATTTGATGGGCGTCGGCCTGGTACTGGTGGGCTGACAGTTGCCATGGTCAGCTTTCTGGGAACGGACTGGACAATCGGGAAGTTGGTGGAAATGCCCGCCAGATGGGCGGAGCCTGCACGGCGCAGGACGCAGCGCGGTTCACGTTTGAGACAAAGCAGAGGAGAGGATCCGGCTGGTGCCCTACGACGAGGCGTATGAGGCCGGTTTAGAGGACATGCAGCGCCGGGTGCCGGATGTCGCCAGGATCGAGCGTACCGTGGGCTGGAAGCCGAGCCGGTCGCTGGAAGAGACGCTGGGGGACATTATCGAGAGTCATGCCCTGCCGTGTGAGAGCGATGGATAGGCGCCCGGAGACAACGGACCGCCTTCTCCTGTGCTGCGCCCGAAGCCGTTTCGAGGATGAGGCCAAGGCTGGCGCCAGGGAGCTTGTCGGCGAGGGCATCGACTGGGAGCGCTTGTTGGACCTGGCCCGCAAGCACGGCCTGCTCCCGCTGCTCTATGCCCGGTTGCGGGATCTGGACGGCGAGCAGATCCCGGAGGCGGTCCTGGCCCGCGCCGAGAGTGCTTACTATGTCAATCTGCGGCGCAACGTGCTGCTCCAACACGAGTTGGGGCAGATCGTCGGCCCACTGCACGAAGAAGGCGTCGAGGTCATCGTCCTCAAAGGCGGGGCGCTGGCGTGGACGGTGTATGCGAGCCCAGGTCTGCGGCCCATGGTCGACCTCGATCTCCTGGTGCGTCCTGAACAGATGGAGCGTGTTGGCCTTGTGGTGGAAGCGTCGGGGTTTCACAGGTCTGCGTCGCTCCCAGCCCACATGGTCCCATTCCAGGAACGCTTTGGCGGAGGGGTGATGTGGATACGCGAGCGCAACGGAAAGATGACCGGGCTCGACGTGCAACACGACTTGGTGGGCGTGGACTGGTGCCGGCGGGCGTTCTCCATAGAGGCAGGCGCATTGTGGGAGGCTGCCCGCCCTCTGGACTTGGGGGGCGTGCTGGCCAGGCAGCTCTCGGCAGTAGACGCCTTGATCCACCTCTGCCTGCACCCGGCCCTGCACCATGGCTACGCTTTCTCCTTCATCGGCTACGCAGATATCGACGGCCTCATCTGTCAGGCCGGCTCGGACCTGTTCTGGACGCGGTTGCTGGAGCGGGTCAGGCGATTCCGGGTCAAGGCGACGGTGTACTGGGGCCTGATGGCGGCCCACGATCTGTTGGCGACACCAGTGCCCGCTGAGGTACTGGCCGAGTTGGCACCACAGGGCGTGCGTCTGCACCTGCTGCGGAGGCTGGCACCCCTAAACGAGGAGGTGGCCCTGCAAGGGTCGGGAAGGCAGCTAACTGGGGTGCGGCAGGTGCTCCTCTACGCAGTGCTGGTGGATCGGCTGCAGGACGCGTGGCGCATGCTGTGGAGCATTCTCTCTCCAGATCTGGAATGGTTGGCGGTGCGGTACGCCCTGGAGGGAAAGGGGCAGGCTCGTCTCTACCGCCTGGTGCACCCCTTTCGTGTCGCGCGCGCATTCCTGCGGGGATTGTACCGGCCACTGGTGCAGAGCAGCCTGGAGTGAGATCTAGGAGGCGACGGCGACCTATCGCCGGGAGAGGCGAGATGTCTGAAACAGAGGAAAAACAGGTAGTGAAGGGGGACGGCCGGTCCCACCCGATCGTGGCGGTGATCCCGACCTACAACGAGGAACGCTACATCGGCAGCGTGGTCCTCAAGGCGCGCAAGCAGGTGGACACGGTCATCGTCGTGGACGATGGCTCGACCGACCTCACGGCCGAGATCGCCGAAGCGGCCGGGGCCGTCGTCGTGCGACACGAACGGAACCAGGGCAAAGGTGTGGCGCTCAACACCGGGTTCCGTGAGGCCGCGGGCCTGAATCCAGAGGCCATCGTCGCCCTGGACGGAGACGGCCAGCACCTGACCCGCGAAATGCCCCTGGTACTGGCACCCGTGCTGGCCGGCGAGGTCGACATCGTCATCGGTTCCCGCTACCTGAACGGCAGCGAAAGCGGCGTACCCCGCCACCGGCTCTGGGGTCACCGGGTTTTCACCACCCTGACCAACGTGCTATCGGGCAAGCGCATAACCGACTCGCAGAGCGGCTTCCGCGCCTTTTCGCCCCGGGCCATCGAGTACATGAGGTTTTCGTCGGACGGCTTTTCGGTCGAGTCGGAGATGCAGTTCCTGGCCAAAGAGCACA